>Ga0134125_10003793_pt1 | contig 17393 bp, 18 predicted proteins | sample KB31751_FD_96464 | JGI IMG/M metagenome (GOLD analysis project Ga0134125, IMG submission 96464) | Terrestrial soil microbial communities with excess Nitrogen fertilizer from Kellogg Biological Station, Michigan, USA - KB3-175-1 | ecosystem: Environmental > Terrestrial > Soil > Unclassified ...
CCAAATTCCGCCTGCAGGCCTGCCGTCAGCTTGAAGACTCCGCCCTTGCCCTTTAGTTTGCCGGCGCGCAGCGGCTCATCCCGGGTCGCATCCGCTACATCCTCGCCAAAGACAACAATGCGTTCGTCGCGGCGCATCTCGTCTTTGAGGCAGAGATTTTCAAGCTCAGCCATGGTGCGTTCGCCGGCATCTGCGGTCACGGCAGGTTTGGTTTCAAATCGCCCATCGGTCGGCTTCAAGTCCTCTGAATACTGGTGGCGCAGGATCGCGGCCGGCTCGGCGGTCGGCAGCACGGCCTGCAAGGCACGGTCCGCCGCGCGCTGCACGTCCTCATCTACCGTGCGCTCCAGGCGATTGATGCCTTCGGCGTCCAGAATGCCTTCGCGCAGCAACCACATCTGCATCTTCGCGATGGGATCGCGCGCTGTCTCCGCCTGCACCTCCTCTTCGCTGCGGTATTGACGCTCATCGTCGCTCAGCGAATGGCTGTATGGCCGTGTCACGTGCCCATGAACCATCGCAGGGCCGCGGCCTGAACGCGCATACGCCACCGCGTCCGACATGGCAACGTAGCTTGCGATCGGGTCCGTCCCATCGATCTCCGCAAAGTGGAAGTCCGGGAAGTTCGCCACCAGCCGCGAGATGTTGCCGCCGGGCGTGTTCGCCTCTACCGGCGTCGAGATCGCATATTCGTTGTCCTCGATGATGTAGACCACCGGCAGCTTCTCGTTGCTCGCCGTGTTCAGCGACTCCCAGAACTCTCCCTGGCTGGTTGACCCTTCGCCGATGGTGGTCAGCACAACCTCATCGCCATGGACGCTCACGTTCTTGTGGTCGCGATAGTCGCCGAAGGCATTGCCATCCGCCGGCTTCTTCGCCGCATCGCGGTGCCGCGAGAAATAGCGCCCCGCCTCCGCCGCGCCGATCGCGTGCAGGCATTGCGTCGCCGTCGCGGAACTCGGAGAGATGATGTGCAGCTTCGTGCTCGACCAGTGCGATGGCATCTGCCTGCCGCCGCTCGCGGGATCGTCTGCGGCGCCTACGGCCTGTAGCAGTTGGCCTTCCACCGTGTCGCCCAGCGCCAGGCAAAGCGCGCGGTCGCGATAGTACGGAAAGAACCAGTCATATCCGGGCTTCATCGCCAGCCCGGCGGCAACCAGCAGTGCTTCATGTCCTGCGCACGATATCTGGAAGAAAATCTTCTGCTGGCGCTTCAGCACGATCTCACGGTCGTCGGTCCGCCGCGAAAGATACATCAGGCGATAGAACTCAACCAGGCGCTCGCGCGTCAACCCACCCCAGCGGCCAGCTTCCCCCGCCTCCGCCACCATGCTTGAGATCGCCACACCTGAACCAGCACCTGCCCGGGGAGCAGGACGCGCGCCCCCCAGGCCGCTGCCGTTCCCTGCGTGAGCCAGCGCCCGCTCTGCGCCGTTCGATGGTCGGCCGTTCGATCCGTTATGTCGCGCCATACAGATTCCTCTGGGCGGAAATCTCTTGCCGCCGTCAAAGATTCTATCCCTCCCGGCGCTCTTCGGTCCGGTCCATTTCCATCGCTTCTAGGGCTATCAATTTCTCTAACAGTGTGTACCCGTTCTCCCCTGTGGATGACCCTCTGCAATACCTCGTGCTGCGGCCGCTATATCCATGCTGACCCGCTCGCGCAACTCTTCCGGCGCGAGCACACGCAGTCGCGGCCCAAGTCCAAGGGCCACGAACTGTGCTTCGTCGAAGCCATCGAATTCGACCTCAAATGCCTCCCACCCCTCCGGCAATCGAATCTTGCCCCGCCACCCCTCCGCGGGGGTGAGTCTCGACCAGCGGCGCAAGGACTGCGCCGCCTCCGGCGCCAGTGCCAGTGTCGTCGCATAGCGTCCCCACTGCCTGTCCAGTTCCGCGGTTGACTTCTTCCAGTGCGCCGCGAGATCGAACTTCGCCGGCCGCTTGAACGTGATCGCCAGCGCCACCGCCTTTGTCATCCGCGAAACCCGGTACGTCCGCATGCCTGCCGGCGCGCGCGCCACCAGATACCACACGGTCTGTTTGCACACTACGCCCAGCGGCTCCACGGTGCGGGGCGCTGTCTCGCCGTCGCGCTTGCAATATTCAAAGGTCAGCTTGACGCCACGCGCGACCGCGTCCTGCACGACCGGCAGCATCGAGATATCTTCCGCCGAAGGCCGCCAACCTGTGGGATCGATATGCACCTGCGCGCGGATCGAGGCGGCCTGGTCCCGCAGGCCGCTCGGCAATGCCGCCATCAGCTTGCCGAAAGCCCGCTCTGCCGCCGCGGCCAGCCGGGGATCGCCCAGCGCACTTGGCTGCGCCATCAGCAGGGCGCGTAACTCTGCTTCATCCAGCCCTGGGACTTTGGTGCGCCAGCCCTTCGCCAGTTCCCAGCCCCCCTGCACGCCACGCAATGCGTACACCGGCACGCCGGCCTCGCTCAGCGCCTCCATGTCGCGGTGAGCCGTGCGGCCGGATATCTCCAGGCGCCTCGCCAGTTCGCGAGTGCTGAGCCGGCCGTGCGCCTGCAGCAGCATCAGAGCCGAAAGCAACCGGGTGGACTTCATTGCCTTGACCTCGTGCTCATCACAGTTTCAGTTTCTTATTTATATATGACACAAGCTGTCATATATGCAATCTTAGAGTGCTCCTATTGACGCCAGAGGTTTCCAAATCGACGCAGAGGAGCTATCCCATGTTGCTGAAGAACTATTTCCTGGAGTAGTTGGAGCGCGAGGCCGCCGCCTCCCGCAAAGTGATCGAACGCCTCCCCGAAGGCCAGAACAGCTGGAAACCGCATGCCCGCTCGATGGAGCTGGGCTATCTCGCGGCTCTCGTGGCCACCATGCCGGGCTGGCCGGCGCTGATGATCGACCGCGACGCACTTGACCTCAGCGATCCGACCTTCCGGACCAGGCCGCTCGGTTCGCGGGCGGAGTTGCTGGCGGCTCTTGACGAAGCTCTGGCACAGGCGCGCCGTTCGCTCGAAAAGACCAATGAAGCGCACCTGAACACAAACTGGCAGCTCAAGGCCGGCGACCAGGTTCTCAACGAAGGCCCGCGGTACACCATGATCGCCGACGGGGTGCTCAGCCATCTCGCGCACCATCGCGGACAGCTTACGGTTTATCTGCGCCTCAAGGAAGCATCGGTTCCTGCGATCTACGGCCCAAGCGCCGATGAGATGCATTGAAGCAAATGCCGGGGGGCAGGGACCCGCCCGGCTTTGCTATTTCTTCACGACCTTCACCACGAGGTACGTGATCTGCGTGCCCGGCTCGAGAAGGAACTGGTGGGGCACGCCTGCAGGGACCTCGATGATGTCGCCAGGCCCCACCTCGTGCTTCACCCCGCCTTTGATTCCCGATCCCTGAATCTCATTTGGCCCTGTGTCCTTGGGGTCGATGACCTCACCGCCGGTCAACAGCGTTGCGTGGCCGGCCTGGATCACCATGACGTCGGCCTTCACCTTGTGCAACTCCGCGCGGCCGTTCGCGTCGCGGTGCGAGATCTCCAGCAGGTGGTCGCCGAAATCGGCCTTCTGCGTGATCCCGCCCGGAGGCACCCCATTCTTCCAGACGGTAATCCCTCCGCCGGCCGGCGCGCCCTGCACCCCAGCTCCGCTTTGAGCCGCTGCGCCCATCGGCGCAAAGCATCCCACGGCGCCTGCCAGTAAGACTCCGTATATCTTTCCTGCCTTCATGCTCTCTCCTCGTACGATTCTTTCTTGGCAGAAAGTCTACTCGAACACACACACTGGCCAATTCTTAGGTCTCTCTTATATTTGGGCCATCGCGTCCATCACCTCCGTAACGTTCCCCGCGCCGCACCGTTGTACCGTGCCTGCCGCTTCTGCCGATAGATGCTACAGATGCAGTTCCGCTCACAACATTTGGCGTTAGCGTTGGCGCTTGCCGTCGGCGCATCCTTCGGGATCGCCCGCGCTCACGCGCAGCAAGCGTCCAGCCCAGTTGGCGCAATTGTGCCCCACCGGTACCTTGTTGCCTTTCGCAACGGCGCGCTGTCCGGCGTGGCGCAGGCATACGCGCGTATCGGCAGTACACACGTCCTGCATCGCTATTCGAGCTCGAATATCGCTGTCGTCCAATCCGATCCCGGCTTGGACGATGCCGCAGCGCTCGCAAATCTCGCCGCACAGCCCAATGTCGCTATCGTCGTGCATGACCGCATCGTCTCTGCGCATTCGGTCACGGTGCGGCCCGCGCTCTCCGCGGCTCCTGCGGCGAATCCCTATGACACCTACTACACTGCATCGCCACAGAACTGGGCCGTCGTTCAATCCGGCGGCTATGGTGCCAATGTTGCGGGGGGACCTGCTCAAGGGCCGTGGGACATCACGCGCGGCTCGGGCGTGCGCATCGCCATTCTGGACTCCGGGGTCGATGCCAGCCATCCCGACATCGCACCCAATCTTGCGTTCAATCTGTCCGAAATCGACCAGACGCCGAATACGGGTCTGCCGAGTCCATGCGACACCGGCAGCCCCGACGACCAGCAGGGCCACGGAACCTGGGTCGCCTCGCTCGCCGCAGCGGCTGCAGGTCCGGACACCGGACTCACAATCGGCGTCGCGCCTGCAGCGACCATTCTCAATATCAAGGTCATTGAACGCCTGCCCGATCCATCCTCGACCTCGCCGGATATTGCGACCCAATGCAAAACCGGGCAGGCGGGCGGCCTGCTCTCCTGGGTGCTCCAGGGCATGGACGATGCCATCGCACAGCATGCGGATGTCATCAACCTCTCGCTCGGCACGCTGGTCGACTTGAATACCGGCGAAGGCGCAGGACTTCAGGCGCTCTTCAACCAGGCGACATACGCTGCCACGCAAGCGGGCGCAGTGGTCATTGCCTCCGCGGGTAATGACGGCGTCGAGCTTTCCAATCCGCGCTATATCGAACTTCCTGCACAATCGCGCGGCGTGCTCGCCGTGGTCGCGTCCACTAACCCTGCGTGCGCCGAGGATCTCAATCCCGGTGCGATCTGCGCGTCCGGCCCCGTCACCTTGCCCTATTATTCGAACTTCGGCGCGGCGCTCCACGCGATTGCAGCTCCCGGCGGCAGCTATCCTGCGGGTTCCTCAGCAGCGACAGACACCGCCCTCTCCGGATGGATTCGTGGCGCATGCAGCTCAGGCGTGGCCAACACGGCAGACGGACTGCCGTCGGATTCCGCGCACAGCTTCGGATGCTTCAATCTCGGGCACGCTGCTTACGTGCAGGCCATGGGAACCAGCGCCTCTGCCGCCCTCGTCTCGGGCGCGGCAGCATTGGTCCGCGCCGCACATCCTAACTGGAGCGCAGACGAGGTCACGGCTGCTCTGCGCAGCGCAGCTACCCCCACCGTATCGCTTCCGGACGCCCCGCTGCTGAACATTGCGACATTGATTCCGTGAGGGAGAGCCGTCTGGCCGGACGCAGCTGAGAACCGAGAATCAGAAACTGCCAACTCATCCTCAGCTTGCATCCCTCATCTTGTCGCGCACACTCTTCGCCAGCTTCTGAATTTCATCTGCTTTGCGAATCATATCCATGGACAGGTCCTTGTCTGGCTGCCCCGCATCGGCTTGCAGTTCATTTGCAAGCTCCAACAGTCTCTGCGTGTCCGCCACCAACTGCTTCTGCCGCTCCGCGTTCCGCGCCCGGGCCTGCGCACGATTGATATGCCGATGTGGCGGCATCCCGAGATTGGCGATGTCCGGTGGGCTCCACGACGGCCCAGGAGCCTGGGCGAACGCCCCGCATGACAACGCCCACGCACCCGCAGCCCGCAGAATCCACTTGCTGGCGCTGCGAAACCACCTCATCGCGGCTCCCTCCGGCGCATCCAGAACTAAACCGGCACGTAACCCACAGCAATTCGCCTCAGTTCGCGTTTTTCATCTTTTCGCGAACATTCCGCGCCAGCTTGTCGATCTCGTCTGCCTTGCGGATCACATCGAGCGACAGCGTGTCCTTGGTAGATTTGGCCACATCTGCTTGCAGTTCATTCGCCAGCGCCACCAGCTTCTCGGTCTCTGCCACTAGCTCCTTTTGCCGTTCCGTATTGCGAGCCTTCGCCTGCTGCTCTTCCAACTGCTGCTGGTTCAGCGGCACATCGGACGTTGACAGATCAGGGACTCCCGAGGTTGAGTTCGGCCCCATGCCGCTGTGGGTTCCTCCCGTTCCGGTACTGCTACCTCCCTGGCCGGACCCATAGCCGCCATTCTGGTTCGCACCGTAGCCGCCACTCGATCCTGCTCCATAGCCGCCATTCCCATTTGCGCTCGGCCGATGCATCACGGGGTTGACAGTACCGTTGTTCCCCGAACCGTCGTTACCCGAGTTGTTAGAGGTAGTCCCGCGGGTACCAACGCCCTGCGCGCGCGCCGCTCCTGAAGACAGCGCCACACCTGCCACCATGCTCAACACTGCCAACCCACGAAGCAGCCTCATCGCATTCCTCCTTCGCCCGCGCTTGCTGGAACCGGGGCGCCGCGCCGCCGTTCCCTGTTTCGACGATCCCTCTCTGTACCCAAACCAGTGCGGGGGAGATACTCTTCAGAGATGCCCGTACCGGCGAACTGGCCGCGGAGATAGCCAATATCATGTTCCTTTTCGCAGCACCCGCGCAAGCTGTTCCTTACGTCGACGGTTACAGCAGCTTTCGCGACATCGTGCTGGACTGGCACCACGATCTGCTGGTGTTCGTCCACAAGGACCTGCCTAAGCTCATCTTCATCCTCATCTTCTGGGCAATCGTCCTCCGCATCGTGCTCTTCTTTGTCGGACGCATGCGCCGGATTGCCGACCGCCACGCCACAACCGCGCACCAGCGTGCCTCTGAGCTCCGCACGGTTGCCGCTGTCCTGCGCGCGACAGCCTACGGCGTGGTCGGCTTTATTGTCATCCTGCACGTTCTGTCGATCCTTGGCATTTCCACCACTTCCCTGCTCGGCGCCGCCGGCCTCGTCAGCGTCGGCGTGGGTCTTGGCGCGCAGTCACTCTTCAAGGACGTCATCAACGGCATCTTCATTCTCATTGAGAACCAGTTCAATGTCGGCGATACCGTGACTCTCGCTTCGCTCACCGGCACCGTCGAGAACCTCTCACTTAGGCTCACCACACTGCGCGATGCCAACGGCAGCCTCTACTTCATCCCTAACTCACAGATCGCCACCGTTTCCAATCTCTCTCGCGATTACGCCGTTGGCACTCTCAACCTCACCGTGGACGCTACCGCCGATCCCGATAAAGTCCTCCGCGTGCTGCGCGAAACCGCGCTGGCTGTGCGCAATGATCCGCGGTTCAAAGATTCGGCGGTCGCCGATCCCGACGTGCCGGGCGTCGATGCGATCAGCGGCCGGGTGGTCACGTATCCCGTCACCATTCGCGTCCGCATCAGCCGCAAAGATGCGCTGATGCGCGAACTGCGCCGCCGCATCCTCCAGGCGTTTGAACAGAACGGGATCCCGTTAGGCACCGATCCGGCGAATATGCTGCTGATGAAGCACAGCGGCCCCAGCTCGGCCGACCCGACAGCGCCACCCGCCCAGCAGCCGCTGACAGGAACTTAGGCCGAAAGCCGGTTAAAAGAAACCGGACGCCCAATGAGCGTCCGCCGTTTCCGCTGAAACTCCTACCTGCTTAGAAGTGGAACGCCACGCCGACCGATGGCATCGAGATGATCTCATATCGGTTGGTCTTCAGGTTGTCCTGTCCAAAGCTCGGCGTCTTGGTGAGGAACGCGCGATACTCCATACGGATGTCCCAGCTGGGGCTCAGTTCATACGCCAGGCCTGCCCCGCCCAGGCCGCCTACGCCTTTGACACTCTTCGTGTTCAGCTGCAGGGTTTTGTTGTCCAGAATCGGCGTGAAGATCATGGTGCCGACGCCAAGCTCCGCAAACGGGTTATAGCGCTTGAACGTCATGCTGTAGACGTAGGCGGCACTGATCTCCTGCTGGCGGGAGTGGATGCGGTAGGAGAAGTTGTTCACGAAATACTTCTGCTGGTCCTGCCCCCAGCTGTAGTTCATCTCCAACGCGCTGCGCGGGGTCAACATATACCGGTAGCTGAGCAGTGCGCCCGCGGCTCCGGTCATGCTCTGCTGCACGTTGTCCGCGCCATGGATTGTGGGGCCTAGGATTGCGGTGCCGCTGAGGCTTACGTCCTGACGGCTCTCCTGCGCATACGCTGCAGCGGCCGAGAGCATCAGCACGCCCAACAACAACATCGTCTTCTTCATTCTTCGTTATTCCCTCTTCGGTAGCTCGCGACCATATCCTTCCGAAAAGCCCTCGGAAAATGAGCACTCCGGCGCTCGAATGGGCTCACGCCCACGGCCAAAATCCAACCTTGCGATCGCTCCCAACATTGTACCCGCTGCGCGCCCGCGTGGGGAGGACACGGGCGAGAAGCAACTGGCAGGACATGATGTTGCACTTGAGAGACGCGCCGGCCGGTGCGATGGAAGCCGCAAAAATGTGGCCAGACGCAGAAAGGCCGGAGTGCATCGGCACCCCGGCCTGTTTCTGAACCGTAACTTGCAGGAAGACTACTGCTGCGGAGGCGCGCCGCCGCCGGCATTACCACCGCCGCCCATGCCGCCACGGCCACGGCCCTGCGGCATCGCGTCGAACTTGGTCTGCTGCTCCGGCGTCAGGAGCGCGCGAATCTGCTTGTTCTCGTCCTCGCGCATCGCCCGCATCTTGGTCATCATGTCGGGATCCTGCGCGGTGCGCATATCTTCCATCTTCTTCTGGTCCGCGTCGTAGATGGCCTTGACCTTGGTCTTCTGGTCAGCGGTCAGTGTAACGGCCGCGTCCAGGCGTTCCACGCGCTGGTCTGAGGTCATGCGCATTCCGCCGCCACCGCCCTGCGCCATCATCGGCACCGTACACAGCGCGGCGCCACATACTGCCACGGCGCCAAAGGCCGCGACAAACCTGCGAGTCAACTTCGTATTCATCGGTGTTCTCCAGTGTCGATTGCCGGCCTTGTTGCACCGGCGAGTAAATCTACCAGCTACAGACGATGCCTGGCCCGAAATTGTTTAGATCGTTGAAATTATTTTCAGTGCAGATTTTGCACACTCCCGAGTAAGCGATCACTGGCCACGCCGACCGTCCCTGTTCTCTGTTCCCCGCTCTCACCGCTCCTGCTGAAAACAATAGGGATCGCCGTGCTGCACCGCGTATGCCTCCACGATCTTAAGGAACGACCGCGCCGCATGACTCAGGCTCGCCTGTCGGCGATAGACCAGCCGCAGCCGCCGCTCCAGTTGCAGCTCCTTGATCCGCACCCGCACCAGCGCGCCCGAGTGAATCTCCGGCGCGACCGCCAGCCCCGGCACCAGAGCCACGCCGTTGCCCGCCTCCACAAATCGTTTGATCGCCTCCAGCGACGGCAGCTCCACGGCGATCCGCAGGGGTGTCCGGTTTCTCTCAAAGGCCTCAATCACCTTCTGCCGCTGCGGCGTGGAGATATTGTGCGCGATGAAGTTTTGCGCGCCCAGCTCGCGGATGGAAACCTCTTTCTGCCTCGCCAGCGGGCTCTGCGGATGCACCACAAAATCCAGTTCATCGCGATAGACGGCAATCGAGCGGATCTGCGGATCGTCGGGGCGGAAGCTGAGCACGCCAATTTCGACCGAGTGCATCAGCACGTCGTCAGGAATATTGCTGGCTAAAGCCCGCCGCACCGTCACCTTGATGCGCGGGTTCTGCCGCCGGAACTCATCCAGCATGGGCAACAGATATAAGCAGGTGTATTCGTTCGCCGCAAGGTTTAGCCGCCCGCGATGCAACGCGCGAAGCTCGGCCAATGCGTCGCGGGACTCCGCACGCAGATTCAGCAGCTTGGTCGCGTACTCCTTCAGCACCTCGCCGGCGTCGGTCAGCGTGCCGTCTCGCGACGACCGTTCGAACAGCGTCTCCCCCAGCTCGCCTTCCAGCTTCGCGATGGCCTGGCTTACGGCAGGCTGAGTGCGATGCAGCCGCGTGGCCGCGCGCGAGAAGCTCCGCTCCTCCGCCACCGCCAGAAACATCTCCAGTTGAAAGAGGTCCATAAACTTGCCTCAAAGCCTCATCGTGGCGCGCGCCCGGTGCTTTCGATCTGTCGATTGATTTCGACAAACTCCGACCCGCAGAAGCCCCAGGTCACGCAGATTGTCTCCGCAAACCACCCCTCTGGGATTGAATCGCGCAGAAGCTCTCCGCCGCGGAAGACTGAGTACGTGCCATCAGGATCGCGGACGAACTCCGGATAACTGGCTTCATATACCATCATTCATAATACTGATACCCGTGCAGCCTACCATAAGCCTGCATTATTCTAGGAACAGCTAGTAGCAATACCAGCCGAGGCCGAACCTATGTCTCCAGCCGACGTCTCCAATTCGCCGCAGGCCAATGGCGCCGCGCCGCACAATTCCGAGCGCATCTACTTCTTCGATACCACCCTGCGCGACGGCGAGCAGTCCCCCGGCTGCACCATGCATGCCGATGAGAAGCTGCGCCTGGCCCACCAGCTTGCCGCGCTCGGCGTGGACATCCTCGAGGCCGGCTTCGCCATCGCCTCCGACGGCGACCTGGAGTCCATCCGGACGATTGCGCGAGCGATCGGAAAAGATCGCTCTGGCCCCATCATCGCCTCGCTCGCCCGCTGCAAGCGCGAGGACATCGAGGCCGCCGCGAAGTCCATTGAGCCCGCTTCGCGCGCCCGCATCCATACCTTTCTCTCCACCTCGGACCTGCACCTCGCCGCCAAGCTCCGCATCACCCGGCAGCAGGCCCTCGACCAGATCGCCGAGATGGTCGCCCTCGCCCGCTCCTACTGCGACAACATCGAGTTCTCCCCCGAGGACGCCACCCGCACCGACCGCGATTTCTTAATTAAGGTGTGCGAGGTCGCCATCCAGGCCGGCGCCACCACGCTCAACCTGCCCGACACGGTCGGCTACTGCCTGCCCCAGGACTACGCGCAGATGTTCCTCGACGTGCGCGCGCGCGTACCGGGCATTGAGAAGATCACGCTCTCCGCGCACTGCCATGACGACCTCGGCCTCGCCGTCGCCAACACGCTCGCCTCGGTACAAGCGGGCGTGAGACAAGTGGAGTGTGCCATCAATGGCATTGGCGAACGCGCAGGCAACGCATCGCTCGAAGAACTCGCCGCCATCTTCACCGTCCGCCACTCGCCGGAGAACCTGCCCTACAAGCACAACATCGTGATGAACAAGCTTTATCCGACGAGCCAGATGCTGACCGAGTGCATCAGCTTCGGCGCGGCGCCCAACAAGGCCATCGTCGGGGCCAACGCCTTCGCCCACGCCGCCGGCATCCACCAGCATGGCGTGATGGTCAACCCGCTCACCTACGAGATCATGACGCCAGCCTCCGTCGGCGTCCCGCACAACTCGCTCGTCCTCGGCAAACACTCCGGCCGCCGTGCTCTGGAACATCGTCTCCACGAACTTGGCCAGAACCTTTCGAAGCCCGAGCTCGACGCGGTCTATCACCGCTTCACCGATCTCGCCGACCGCAAGAAGACCATCTATGACCAGGACCTCATCGCCCTCGTACAGGCCGAGCGGTCTGCAACGACGGCAACAGCGTGAAGACAAAACTTAACACCGATACACACCGACTGAAGCACCGATCATCAGTAATAAAAGAATTAGCGAAGCTCGATTATTAATCCCGTTTTTATCGGTTCAATCGGTGCTCGTCGGTGTTAAGCCTTTAGCCCTTGGAGTGAATGAATGAAACTGAAGATCGCCATCCTCGCCGGTGACGGCATCGGCCCCGAGGTCACCCACGAGGCCGTCAACATCCTGAAAGCTGTCGCCGAGTTCGGCGGGCACGACTTCACCTTCACGCCCCTGCTGGTCGGCGGCATCGCCATCGACAAGACCGGCTCTCCGCTACCTACCGAGACCCTCGAGGCTTCGCTCGAATCCGACGCTGTGCTGATGGGCGCAGTGGGCGACAACAAGTTCAACGCCCTGCCGCCGGACAAGCGCCCCGAAGCCGGGCTGCTGCAGATCCGCGCCGCGCTGGGCGGCTACGCCAACCTGCGCCCGTCGATCGCCTACCCGGCGCTCAGCGGCAACTCACCTTTGCGCCCTGAGGTCACTGACGGTGCCGACATCCTCTTCGTGCGCGAGCTGCTCGGCGGCCTCTACTTCGGTCAGCCCCGCGCCTGGGACAAGGAAGCCCAGCGCGCACACAACACCATGGTCTACACGCGCGGCGAGGTGGTGCGTGTGGCTCGGATCGCTTTTGAGCTTGCGCAGAAGCGCCGCAAGAAGCTCACCTCCGTGGACAAGGCCAATGTGCTGGAGGTGTCGCAGCTCTGGCGTGCTGCCGTGACCGACGTCGCGAAGGACTATCCCGACGTCACACTCGAGCACCAGCTCGTCGACTCCATGGCCATGCACCTGATGAACATCCCGCGCAACTTCGACGTGGTGCTCACGGAGAACCTGTTCGGCGACATCCTCTCCGACGAGGCGGCCGTCATCACCGGCTCGCTCGGCATGCTGCCCTCGGCCACCATCGGCGGCAAGGTGAACCTGTATGAGCCCGTGCACGGCTCCGCGCCCGACATCGCCGGCCAGGGCAAAGCCAACCCGCTCGGCGCGATCCTCACCGCCGCCATGGTTTTGCGTCACTCTGCCGGGCTTGAGCAGGATGCCGCAGCCATCGAAAAGGCCGTTGCCAAAGTTCTCGCCGACGGTCACCGCACCGCGGACATCGCACGCGGCGGCTCGTCTTCGCAACACCTCGTCTCGACAACGGAGATGGGCAAGCTCGTCCACCAGGCCCTCGCCGAATCCATCGACCAGCGCCAGGCCATGCACGCTGTGTAGTTCTTCGCAAACAACAACTGCTTAACACGGATGACACCGATGAAACCGATCGAAAGCAATTCGAGAAGAATGAGTGATGCGATCGCACGATCCTTTACGCGCTCTATCGGTTCAATCGGTGCCATCGGTGTTAACTCTTTTGCGATTCTTGCGCTGGCGATACCGCCCACGTTCGCCCACGCCAAGCCGCCCAAGATGCGCGAGGACGTGGAGTGGATGTGGCAGTACACGCCGGACGACACACATCCCGCCGGCCGCGAGAACGAGCTTGCGCAGGATCTCCGCTTCAAGCCCTTCCTCGAACAGTTCCTCACCGCGCCGCAGCACTTCTGGGGACAGCCCATCGCCGGCCGCTGGCGTTCGCTCGCGAACACCGCGCTCGATCACCTCACCGTCCCCGACAAGGTCCTCGCCGACGACAACCGCTATCTCTCCATCTCCGGCTGCACCGTGCACTTCTGCCCGGACCGCGGCCTGCTCTGGGTAGACCTCAATGGCTCGCACCATCTCGTGGTCTTCTGCGCCATCGACTGGACCAAGCAGGGCGCGCCCACCAGCGATCCGGAAGCCGAGTATACCGTCTACTGTTTCTCCAACGATCCGCTGCTGCCTGACACCGTGCGGTCCGGGCCGAAGAATGCCGCCGCATCCAACCCAACTGCCGCTGCATCTTCTACAGCAGACCTGCATCTGCCGCCTGCACTCACCAAAGACATCGGCCGCTGGGCCGCCGAGCCGCTCGCCGGCTCGAAGATCGTTCAGCGCATCACGCACGCCGTCATCGTCGATCCCGACGGCGCGGAGCACGAGGTTCCCCCCTCAGCTCTCGGCATCGCGCCCGTGATGCATGCCGTGCCCACCGGCAACGGGCCAACATCGCCTGACAACAACGCAAAACCCGCCACCGACGATTCGACACCGATTCTGAAGCCTCGCAACTGATCGCCATGAACTTGCTCTATTCCATCGCCGCTGCCATCGCTCTCGCTCCCGCACTCTTCGCGGGCGCGCAGACGCACGCGAGTTCATCACAAGGCGATACAGCGTGGATGAGGTCCTTTGCCGCGCCATGCGATACAACCCCCTGTCCTTTGCACGGCGTAGGCAATGAAAACAGGATCAGCACGGATCGGCGCTTGCACCCTCTCTTGCAGTCTTCGCTCCATCAGAAGGAATGGTTCTTCAGCGAGACACACAACTTCATGCCGGTCGCCGATTTGGTTTCGTACTTCATCGGTGTTCCTGGGAACGCCATCCTCGATGACGGCCGCTATGTCACAGCCGATGGCTGCGTGCCACACACCTGCGACATCCTGCGCGGCATGCTCTGGATCGACACTGGCACGAAACCCGCTTCGCTAATTTTCGCAGCCACGGACCCAATCGATAGCGCGGACTACGCCAAGCACATCTACGAAGACCAGTTTCACCTTTGGCTCTTCGTCAGCAACAACCATAGGCCAGTGAGTGCGCTGCCTACGGAATTCCTTTCAAGCCTGAAGCGCTGGCACCTAGTCAATGAAGCCAACGGCTACAAGCAAGACATCGCTCTCGTCACCATCGTGCAGCCTGATGGCGGCCAGTCAGACATTACCTACTCAAATCTCTTCACTCAACGAACCCGCACCGGAGCCAAGCAATGACCGCAACACCAAAAACTCTGTTTGAAAAAGTCTGGGACTCGCACTTGGTCGCCGAACCCAAAGGCGAACCGGCGATCCTCTACATCGACCTCCAACTTGTGCATGAGGTCACCTCGCCCCAAGCCTTCGATGGCCTGCGCATGGCCGGCCGCAAGCTGCGCAATCCCGCGCGCCACATCGCCACGGTGGACCACAACGTGCCCACCACCAGCGCGCAGGACCGCCTCGTGATCGCCGACCAGATTTCCGCCGCGCAGGTGAACGCGCTGCGCAAGAACTGCGCAGAGTTCGGCATCCAGTTCTTCGACGTGCAGGACCGCGACCAGGGCATCGTGCATATGATCGGACCGGAGCTGGCCGCGACCAAGCCTGGCATGACCATCGTCTGCGGCGACTCGCACACCTCGACCCACGGGGCGTTCGGCGCGCTCGCCTTCGGCATCGGCACCAGCGAGGTCGAGCACGTGATGGCCACGCAGACGCTGCCGCAGTCGAAGCCCAAGACCTTCCGCATCGCCGTCGAAGGCGAGCTGCCCTTCGGCGTCACGGCGAAGGACATCATCCTCGACATCATCGGCAGGATCGGGACCGACGGTGCGACGGGTTATGTGATCGAGTACGCCGGGTCCGCCATGCGCGCGCTCTCGATGGAAGGCCGCATGACCATCTGCAACATGTCCATTGAGGCAGGCGCACGCGCCGGCATGATCGCGCCGGACGAGACCACCTTCGCCTACCTCAAGGGCCGCCGCTTCGCACCCAAGGGCGCCCAGTGGGAGGAGGCCGTCGCGCACTGGCGCACCCTGCCCTCCGATCCCGGCGCGAAGTTCGACCGCGAACTCATCATCGACGCGGCGACGCTTGCGCCCGCCGTCACCTGGGGCACCTCGCCCGGCATGACCACGACCATCGCCGGCTCCGTCCCAACGCTCGCCGACGCAGCCACCGAAGCCGATCGCAAATCCTTCGAACGCGCCTATGAGTACATGGGGTTGAAGCCTGGCACGCCGATCAACGAGATCAAGATCGACACCGTCTTCCTCGGCTCGTGCACCAACGGTCGCATTGAGGACCTGCGTGCCGCCGCCGCCATCGTGAAAGGCCACCACGTCGCGACGAAGATCCGCGCCATGGTCGTACCCGGCTCGCAGGCAGTCAAGCGCCAGGCTGAAGAGGAAGGTCTCGACCAGGTCTTCAAGTCCGCCGGCTTTGAGTGGCGTGAGCCCGGCTGCTCCATGTGTCTCGGCATGAACCCCGACATCCTGCAGCCCGGCGAGCGCTGCGCAAGCACCTCCAACCGCAACTTCGAGGGGCGACAGGGCCGCGGCGGACGCACCCACCTGGTCAGCCCGCAGATGGCCGCCGCCGCCGCCATCACCGGCCACTTCACCGACATCCGCAGTTGGAACGGAAAATAAGAGTTGAAAGCTAATCTCATCTCCGGTTTGTTGTTTGCTTGCCCGCTCGCTATGGGTGCGGGACTGGTCGGCTGCAATCCCGCGGGAGATCACTGTGGAACTAACGTGGTTTCGACGCAACCTAATCCTGAAAACGGCAAGAACAATTTCTCAGGGTTCAACGCGCAAGTTATTACCAAGGATTGTGGCGCAACTGTCGGTTGGATCACCGCAGTACGTCTGGTTGACCTCGAAAACAACCCCTTTCCAAACAGCGATGGAGTAGTTTTCGCCTACTACCATGGTCGTCCGAAGATCAATATCTCGTGGCGAGACTGGAGTCATCTTCTGATCTCATGCCCCGAATGCAAGGCTGAGAACATTACGGTCAAAACTGTAGTGCGCAGCCCTTTCAAGATTGAGTACACACAATAACGAGGAACCAAATGGAACCCATCAACAAACTCACCTCCACCGCCGTGCCGCTGCCGCTGCCCAACATCGACACGGACCAGATCATCCCCAAGCAGTTCCTCAAGCGCATTGAGAGGAGTGGATATGGCGACTTCCTCTTTTACGACTGGCGCCGCATTCAGGAAGGCACCGACGCCGGCAAGCCCGATCCTTCCTTCGTGCTCAACAACCCGGCCTATAAGGGCGCCGAAATCCTGATCGCCGAGAAGAACTTCGGCTGCGGGTCGTCGCGCGAGCACGCCGCCTGGGCCATCTTCCAGTACGGCTTCCGCGCCGTCATCGCGCCCACCTTCGCCGACATCTTCTTCTCCAACGCCGGCAAGAACGGCATCATCCTCGTCCGCTTGTCGGAAGAAGACGTCGCCACGCTACTCGCCCGCGTCACCGCCAACCCGCAGCACAAGATCACCATCTCGCTCAAAGCCCAGACCGTCACCGACACGTCAGGCTTCTCCGCCCACTTCGACATCGATCCCTTCCGCAAGTACTGCCTGCTGAACGGCCTCGATGACATCGGCCTCACCCTGCGCCACTCCGCCGAACTCGACGCATTCGAGTCCGCCCACAACAAGGAATTCTGGTCCACGCCCAAGCTGGAAACAACAAATGCTTAACACCGAAAAGCACCGATAGAAGCACCGATTTTGAACGGTGAAAAGACATATCAAGAAAATCGGTCCAATCGGTGTCCTCGGTGTTAAGCCTTTTCTGAAAGAGGAGTAGATGCCACTCGATCCCGCAAAGAAGAACTCCATCGTCCTTACCGAAGGCCCGGACCGCGCCGCCGCGCGCAGCTATCTCCGCTCCGTCGGCTTTTCCAAGGACGATCTGCACAAGCCCATCATCGGCATCGCCAATACCTGGACCGAGATCGGCCCCTGCAACTTCCATCTGCGCCAGGTGGCCGAGGCCGTCAAGCAGGGCATCCGCGAGGCCGGCGGCACGCCCATGGAGTTCAACACCGTCACCATCTCCGACGGCATCACCATGGGCACGCAGGG
>Ga0134125_10003794_pt1 | contig 17392 bp, 14 predicted proteins | sample KB31751_FD_96464 | JGI IMG/M metagenome (GOLD analysis project Ga0134125, IMG submission 96464) | Terrestrial soil microbial communities with excess Nitrogen fertilizer from Kellogg Biological Station, Michigan, USA - KB3-175-1 | ecosystem: Environmental > Terrestrial > Soil > Unclassified ...
CACCACTCCGCCATGAGCGTAACCGCCGCCTCCATGTGGCCGTTGCGCTCCCACTGCGGGTCGAACATGGGGGACTTGTTCGGGATGCGCACGTAGGCGACGAGCCTGTCGACGATCGACTCGTCCCAGGTGCGATTGATGGTAGCGCTCAGCTTCTTCGCGTCCATGGACTGCCTCAATGTCTCACTATAACAATAGCTTACGAAATATTTCGCAAGCGAACTCTCAAGCCGGCGCGGCGATGCCGAAGAGCGCGCGCGCGGCGGCGGTGCTGGAGAGTGCCAGCGAGCCGAGCGACTCGCCACGGGTGCGCGCGACCGCGGCCGCAACGTGCGGAAGATACGCCGGTTCGTTGCGGCGCGAGGCGGGTTTCGGCCGCAGGTCGCGCGGCAGCAGGTAAGGCCCGTCGGTCTCCAGCAGCAGCCGCGGCGCCGGCACGCGCGGCATGAGCACGGCGAGATGCGCGCCGCGGCGTTCGTCGCAGATCCAGCCGGTGATGCCGATGGCGAGCCCGAGCTCCAGATAACACTCGAGCTCGTCCGCGCCGCCGGTAAAGCAGTGCGCCACGCCGCGCCACTGCGCCGCGTGCTCGCGCAGGATCGCGGCGAAGTCGGCGTGGGCGTCGCGCTGATGCAGGAACACCGGCTTGCCGACGCGGCGCGCCAGTTCGAGCTGCTGGTGGAACGCCGCGCGCTGCGCCGCGCGCGGCGCGAAGTCGCGGAAGTAGTCGAGGCCGCACTCGCCGACGGCGACCACCTCGTTGTGGCGCACGAGCTCCTCGAGCTGGGCCGCGCGGCCGGCATCGAGCTCGGCGGCGTGATGCGGATGCACCCCGGCGGTGGCGAACAGCGTACCGCGGTGGGCGCGCGCCAGCTCCAGCGCTGCGGCGCTGCTCGCCAGGCTCGAGCCCGTGACCACCATCTGGCTGACGCCGGCGGCGCGCGCCCGCGCCAACACCGCGGCGCGGTCGGCATCGTAGCTGTCGTGCGCGAGGTTGATGCCGATGTCGATCCACTCCGCGGCCGTGGCGGCGGCTGACGCGGAGGCTGTGTTATGGTCGGGCATGCGCACGCGCATTCTACTGAACACCGCAGGGCGGCGGCGGGCGAACGCGCACGCCCGGCGCGCCGGCCGCTGGCGGGCGGCGCTCGCCGGCGCGGCACTCGCGCTGCTGTCCGGCGCGGCGCGCGCCGACGACAGCGCCTGGCGTGATCTGGAGAGCCGTGTCCAGTACGGCTACTACACCGAGGACGCACGCGCGCTGCACAACCTCGCGGATGCCATCGCCGCCGACGAATCACACGACAAGCTGCACGGCTATTACGCCGCGCTCATCGACTGGCGCCGGGCGCAGCTGGCCGCGCAGCGTGCGGACAGCGTGCCGACGGCGGCGCAGCTGGTACAGAGCTGCGTCGCCGGCGCCGACGCCGCCCTGGCAGTGCAGGCGGACTTTGCCGACGCGCTGGCGCTGCGCGCCGCGTGCCTGGGCGCGCCCTTCGCCGGCGGCACCCTGCACGCGCCGTTCGCCGGGCACCGCGCGCACAAGGACCTGGAGCGCGCACTGCAGCTCGCGCCGCGCGACCCGCGCGTACTGCTGGTCGATGCCATGAGCGACTACCTGCTCGCCGCCTCCGCCGGCGGCAACAAGGAGCGGGCGCTGCCGAAGCTGCGCCAGACGGTGGCGGCATTCGAGGCCGAGCGCGGCGGGACGGAGCGGCTGCCGGGCTGGGGCGCCGCGGAAGCCTACCTGTACCTGGCGCACGATCTGCTCGATCACGGCGACCCGGTGGGTGCGCGCGATGCGCTCGAGCGCGCCCTGTTGATTGCGCCGCAGTTCGCGCAGGCGCGCCGCCTCATGAGCCGGGTAATCTCCGGCTGAGACTGGGCGCCGCTGCGTGCGGCGGGCTGACATTTGTCAGCGCCGGGGCGTGGCAGCCGACACAGGTTCCGTGCCATGCCCGGCCTGTATATTCGCCCCATGCAGCAGGCCGCCTCCGCTGGTGATATCGTTGCGCGCCTTTATCCGTGGAGTGGAGCGATGGCTCCCGCTGACGACAAGAACGCACTGTTGCAGCAGCTGCACATCGACCGTACGACCCCGGAGCGTCGCGGCATCCCGCGCGCCTGGTGGCTGGGCGGCGCTGCGCTGCTCGTGGTGCTGGCGGCAGTCCTCGCCGCGGTGTGGCTGCTGCGCGGCGGACCGTCGGTCGCGGTGCAGGTCGCCAGCGCCGAGCCGCCCGCCCAGGGTGGCGCCGGCACGGCGGTCCTGCAGGCGACCGGCTACGTCACCGCGCGCCGCGAGGCGACGGTTTCGACCCAGATCACCGGCACGCTCACCCAGGTGCTGATCGAGGAGGGCGACCACGTACAGCAGGGCCAGATCGTGGCGCGGCTGGAGGACACTGCCCAGCGGGCCGCCCTGGCCCAGGCGCAGGCGCAGCTGCAGGCCGCGCAGGCGACGCTGATCCAGTTCCAGGCGCAGATTGCCCAGGCGAAGCGCGACCTGGTGCGCAATCAGGATCTGGTCGGGCGCCATCTGGTGTCGCAGCAGGCGCTCGAGACCGCGAGCACGCAGGTCGAGACCCTCGATGCGCAGGTCGAGACGCAGAAGCGCCAGGTGAAGCTCGCCGAGGCCGGGGTCGAGGCCGCGCGCGTGCAGCTCAGCTACACCGTGGTGCACGCGCCGTTCACGGGCGTGATCATCGCCAAGGCCGCCCAGGCCGGCGAGATCGTGTCGCCGATCTCGGCCGGCGGCGGTTTCACGCGCACCGGTGTCGGCACCATCGTCGACATGGACTCCCTCGAGATCGAGGTGGACGTCAACGAGGCCTACATCCACCGCGTGCAACCCGACCAGAAGGCGCAGGCGGTGCTCGACGCCTATCCCGACTGGACCATTCCCGCGCACGTCATCGCCATCATCCCGACCGCCGATCGCAGCAAGGCGACCGTCAAGGTGCGCGTCGGCATCGATCAGAAGGATCCGCGCGTCCTGCCGGACATGGGCGTGCGCGTTTCCTTCCTGGAGGAGGCGCCGCAGGCCGGCGGTGCCGCGCCGGTGCTGAAGGGTCTGCTGGTACCGGCCAGCGCGGTGGTGCAGCGCGCCGGCAAGAACGTCGTGTTCGTCGTCGACGGCGAACGGGCACGCGAGCGCGCGGTCACGCCGGGCGAGACCCTGGGAGACCTGCGCCTGGTGGAGGGGCTGGAGCGCGGCACGCGCGTGGTCCGCACGCCGCCTGCCGACCTGCAGGATGGGGCGCGCGTCGTCGTTCATACATCGTGAGGAATGATCCGTGAGCACACTGGTTGAAACCCGCAATCTCAGCAAGGTGTACGAGCGCGGCAAGGAGCGGCTCGAGGTGCTGCACCACGTCGACCTGGATATCGCGCAGGGAGACTTCCTGGCGCTCATGGGTCCGTCCGGCTCGGGCAAGACCACGCTGCTCAACCTCATCGGCGGACTCGACTCGCCCACCGAGGGCACGATCAGCGTGGGCGGCCAGCGCATCGACTCGCTCGGGGAGGGGGCGCTCGCCAAGTGGCGCGCCGCCAACGTCGGCTTCGTGTTCCAGTTCTACAACCTGCTGCCCATGCTCAACGCGCGCAAGAACGTCGAGCTGCCGCTGCTGCTGACGCGCTTGTCCTCGGCCGAGCGCCGCCGCAATGCGTCCGTGGCTCTGGAGCTGGTGGGACTCAAGGACCGCGCGTCGCACAAGCCCGGCGAGCTGTCTGGCGGCCAGCAGCAGCGCGTGGCCATTGCCCGCGCCATCGTCTCCGACCCGACGCTGCTGGTGTGCGACGAGCCGACCGGCGATCTCGACCGCCAGTCGGCCGCCGAGATTTTGACGCTGCTGCAGCAGCTGAACCGCGACCACGGCAAGACCGTCATCATGGTGACTCACGATCCCAAGGCGGCCGAGTACGCGCGCCACATCCTGCATCTGGACAAGGGCACGCTGGTGGACGCGGGCGCCGTGGGCCAGGCGGTCGGTGCATGAAGTACCTGCACCTGGTGTGGGCGGCGCTCATGCGGCGCAAGACCCGCACGCTGTTCACCCTGCTGTCCGTGCTGGCGGCGTTCCTGCTGTTCGGACTGCTGGATTCGGTGCACAGCGCCTTCGATGCCGCCAGCCACAACGTCGCGGGGGTCGACCGCCTGGTGACCGTGTCCAAGGTGAGCTTCACGCTGTCGCTCCCCAAGAGCCTGTATGAGCGCATCCGGGCCGTGCCGGGCGCGGCCGAGGTCACTTACGCGAACTGGTTCGGCGGCATCTACCAGGACCCGAAGAACTTCTTCGCCAACGAGGCGGTGGCACCGAATTTCCTCGACCTGTACCCGGAGTGGAAGCTCACCGCTGAGGAGCGCAAGGCATTCCGCGAGACGCGCACCGGCGCGGTGGTCGGGGCGAGCCTCGCCAAGCAGTTCCACTGGAAGCTCGGTGACAAGATCCCGCTGCAGGCCACCATCTTTCCGCAGAAGAACGGCTCCAACACCTGGACGTTCGACCTGGTCGGCATCTACCACGTCACCGACCCGAAGCTGGTGGCCCAGGAGAACATCATGTTCTTCAACTGGGACTACTTCGACGAGGCGCGCCAGTTCGGCACCGGCAACATCGGCTGGTACATCACCAAAGTCAGGGACCCGGGCCAGGCCAACCGCGTCGCGCAGGCGATCGATGCGCTGTCGTTCGACTCCGATCACGAGACCAAGACCCAGAGCGAGCAGGCCTTCAACGTCGCCTTCGTCAGCCAGTTCGCCGACATCGGCCTCATCGTCGGCGCGATCATGGGAGCGGTGTTTTTCACCCTGATCCTGCTCACCGGCAACACCATGGCGCAGGCGGTGCGTGAACGCATTCCGGAGCTGGCGGTCCTGAAGACCATCGGCTTCTCCAACCACAGCGTGCTGTCGCTGGTGCTGGCGGAGGCCGCGGCGCTGCTGCTCATCGGGGCGGTGATCGGTCTGGTGCTGGCCGGGCTGGTGGTCAGCGCCGTGCGGCTGAAGTTCGGTACCAGCATTCCCCTCGACCCGGTGGGCGGCCCGATCTGGCTGCGCGGCCTGCTGCTGGCGCTGCTGGTGGGGCTGATCGTCGGCGCGCTCCCGGCGCGGCGCGGCATGCGTTTGCGCATCGTCGATGCGTTGTCGGGCCGCTAGGAGATGCGCGCGTGAGACGGACGTTGCTGGTGGTGGCGATGCTGGGCGTGATCGCGCTCGCGCTCGTGCTCCTGGTCCTCGCACCCTGGTGGGCGCTGGTGGCTTTCGTGGTCCTGCTCGGTGCCTGGATGGCACTCACCCGCACCGGTCGGCAGACCTGGTCCGTGACCGAGGTGGGACTTGCGACCATCCCGCAGCGCCTCGGTTCGTCCTCGGTCGTCATCGTGGGCATCGCCGGGGTGGTGGGGGTACTCGTGGCGCTGCTCGCCATGGCGGTCGGCTTCGAGGCGACGCTCAAGCAGACCGGAGGCGATGACACGGTCATCATGCTGCGCAGCGGCGCGCAGACCGAGCTCAACTCGGTGCTGAGCCATGAGAACGCGGAGCTGCTCGCGCAGCAGGCGCAGGTGCAGCGCAACGCCAAGGGGCAGCCGCTCGCCTCGCCCGAGCTCGTGGTGGTGGCCTCGCTCGCCAAGAAGAGCAACGGGCTCGACGCCAACGTCGAAATCCGTGGCGTCGGTGAGCACGCCTGGGAGGTGCATCCGAACGTGAAGGTCGTGGCCGGCCGGCGCTTTACGCCCGGGCTGCGCGAGCTGATCGTTGGCAAGGGCGCGCACGAGCAGTTCCGGGGTCTCGATCTCGGCTCGATGCTGAAGCTCAACGGCCAGGAATGGACGGTCGTCGGTGAGTTCGAGTCGGGCGATGCGCACGACTCGGAGCTCTGGGCCGACACCGGCGTGGTCGGTTCCACCTACCGCCGCGGCGCCAGCACCACGGCGGTGGTGGCCAAGCTGACCAGCCCCGCGGCCTTCGATGCGCTCAAGGCGAGCGTCGCCAGCGACCCGCGTCTGAAGCAGGATGTGCTGACCACGCGCGCCTACTACAGCGCGCAATCCGAGCGGCTCAGCACGCTGATCAGCATTCTCGGCAAGGTGGTCGGGGTGATCATGGCGGTCGGCGCCGTGTTCGGCGCGCTCAACACCATGTACGCGGCCGTCGCCAGCCGCGGGCGTGAGATCGCGACGCTGCGCGCCATCGGATTCCCCGGCGTGTCGGTGATCGTCTCGGTGCTGATCGAGACCATGCTGCTGGCGCTGCTCGGCGGGGTCATCGGAGCTGCGGTGGCGTGGCTGCTGTTCGACAACTACACCGCCTCGACCCTCGGTCAGAACTTCAGCCAGGTGGTGTTCGCGTTCCACGTCTCACCGACCCTGCTGTGGAGCGGGCTCAAGTGGGCGCTCGCCATCGGCTTCATCGGCGGACTGTTCCCGGCGGTGCGCGCCGCGCGCATCCCGGTGACCGCGGGACTGCGCGAGCTGTAGGCGGCCTACAGACGCCCGAGTGCCGCGCACAGCGCCGGCACGTCGGCCTCGGGCTGGTCCCAGGACACCACCAGGCGCGCCTCGCCGGCACTCTCCACGCCCCAGTCATAGAATTCGAAGCCGGCCGCGCGCAGCGCCTGGCGCGGCCCGACGCCGAGGTTCAGGAACACCTCGTTGGCCTCGACCGGGTGCAGCAGCGCTGCACCGGCGGCCTGGCCGATGCTTTGTGCCAGGCGATTGGTGCGCTCGGCGTTGCGGCGCCACACGCCGCTCTCGAGATACGCGAGCAGCTGCGCGGCCACGTAGCGCGACTTCGACAGCAGGTGCCCGGCGCGCTTGCGTCGCAGCTCGAAGTCGCGCACCAGACTGGTGTCGAAGAACACCACCGCCTCGGCGGCCAGGGCGCCGTTCTTGGTGGCGCCGAGCGACAGTACGTCGACACCGGCACGCCAGGTGATATCGCCCGGATGACAGCCGAGGAAGCAGAGGGCGTTGGCAAAGCGCGCGCCGTCCAGGTGCACCTTGAGGCCGCGCTCGTGGGCCAGCTCGGCCAGGGCGCGGATCTGTGCCGGGCGGTAGGCGGTGCCGAGCTCGGTCGCCTGGGTGAGCGACAGCGCGGCCGGCTGCACGCTGTGCACGTAGGTCGGATGCGCAGCGAGCGCCGCGCCGAACGCGGCCGGTTCCAGGCGGCCGTGCTCGCCGTGCAGCGGTACCAGCACCGCGCCGCCGGAGAAGAAGGTCGGCGCGCCGCACTCGTCGACGTTGATGTGCGCCTCCTGGTGGCAGAAGACGGCGCCGTACGGTGGAGCCACCGTGGCGAGACTCAGGGCGTTGGCGGCGGTGCCGGTGGTCACGGCGAAGGCACGCACCGGCGTGCCGAAGAAGGCGCTGCAGCACTCATCGAGGCGGCTCGTCCAGGCGTCCTCGCCATAGGCGGGCACCAGCCCGGTGTTGGCGTCCTGGATGGCGGCCAGGATCTCCGGGCAGGCGCTGCCGGTGTTGTCACTGAAGAAACGCAAGCCGGGGCTCCTTTAGTTGGCGACGCATCACTCGATGCGCCAGCGGAATGACCAGGCGCCGAAGGCGAGGAACGCCAGTGCGGTGACGGCCAGGAACAGCAGGTGCGGCGCGATCTGCGTCAGTCCCGCGCCATCGAGCATGACCGCGCGGGCGGCATCGAGCACGTGCGTGAGCGGGAAGGCGTGCGCCACCCACTGCACCCAGCGCGGCGAACCTTCCAGCGAGAACCAGATGCCCGACAGCAGCATCATCGGCCAGGTGAGCACGTTCAGCAGCCCGCCGACCAGCTCCTCGCTGGAGAAGCGCGCGGCGATGGTGAGGCCGAGCGCGATCATCGACAGTGCGCCCAGCACCGCCAGCAGGATGAGCAGCGGCACGCTGCCGACGCTGTGGAAGCCAATGACGGCGCCGATGCCGGCGTACAGGATGGCGGTGACGGTCAGGATCAGCAGCAGGCGCGACAGTACCTGGGCGCTGAGGAACTCGAAGGCCGAGAGCGGCGTGGCGTGCAGCCGTTTCAGAAACCCGCTCTTGCGGTAGCGCAGGACCACGTAGCCGACGCCGAACAGGCAGCTGAACATCATGTTCATGCCGAGGATGCCGGGAAACAGCCAGTCGACGTAACGCAGCGCCGCGCCGCTGACCGGCTGGCGCTGCGCACTCGGGTCGGCAGCCAGCAGCAGCTTCTCGACGATGTAGCCCTTGGGGGAATCGGTGTTCACCCAGTAGCGCTGCGGCGGCCCGAGTTCGACCAGGAGATCGATCTGCTGATGGGTGAGCTCGCGCAGTGCGGCGTCGCGCTGCGGCACGGCGACGAACTGCACATAGCGCTCGCGCAGGAACGGGGCGGCATCCCGATTGACACTGGCGCTCAGTATGCCCACCTTGAACAGCGGGCGCTCCGGGCCGCCGAACACGAAGCTCATGCCGATGACCAGCGCCACCGGCAGCAGCAGGCTGAAAATGAGCGCGCTGCGGTCACGCACGAACTCGAGGTTGCGCGCGTGCAGCACCGACAGCAGGCGGCGGATCATGGCCGCAGCTCGGTGCCGGTGAGCTCGAGAAACAGGTCCTCGAGGTTGGGGGGCCGGATGCGCAGGTTGGCGAGCGGCACCTGGGCCGCCAGCAATGTGCGCAGCGTGCCTTCGAGGTCATCGGTGGTGATCTCGATGCGGTCGTTGGCCTCCAGGATGTGCAGCGGCAGCGAGCGTGCCTGCGGCGGGAAGTCCTGGCGCGGCAGCTCCAGCAGCACCTCGGCGAAGTGCTCGTGCAGCAGGCGGCGCGGCGGTCCCTGGGCGACGATGCGGCCGCGGTCCATGATGACGATGTCATCGCACAGCAGCTCCGCCTCCTCCATGTAGTGCGTCGTGAGGATGATGGTCTTGCGCTGCGCCTTGATCGACTGCACCAGCTCCCAGAAGTTGCGGCGCGCCTGCGGGTCGAGCCCGGTGGTCGGCTCGTCGAGAAACAGAACCGCCGGATCGTTCACCAGGGCGATGGCCAGCAGCAGGCGCTGCTGCTGGCCGCCTGACAGCTTGCGGGCATCGCGGCCGGCGAGCTTCTCCAGCGCGCACATGCGGATCACCGTCTCGACGTCGAGGCCGCGCGCGTAGAGGCCGCGAAACAGCGCGATGCACTGGCGCACGGTGAGGAAGTCCTGCAGCGCGGTCTTCTGGAAGAGGATGCCGGCCTCCTCGCGGAAGCGCTCGCCGAGCGGGGCGTCACGGTAGCGGACCTCGCCGGCGGTCGGCGGCAGGATGCCTTCCATGATTTCGATGGTGGTGGTCTTGCCGGCGCCGTTCGGGCCGAGCAGGCCGAAGCAGATGCCGGGCGGTACGCTGAACGAGACCCCGGCCACGGCCGTTGTGCCGGGGTACTCCTTCACCAGGTCGCGGACGTCGAGAAGGGCGGTGCTCAAGGGGCGTGCTTGCTCGCGCCGGGTGCGGCGCGCGTGTGTCCTGGGCGAAGGCGGCTACCGGTTTTATTTTGGGCGGCAGTGTACCATCCCCGCGCATGACCACCCGCGAATACGACAAGTCCGAGCGCGTGCAGCTGGCCGACGAGGCCGTGCACTGGGACCTCGGCAGCTCGCAGTCCTACGGAGAGTACCTGCACCTCGAGCGGCTCCTGAGCGCGCAGCAGCCGGTGTCCCAAGAGCACAACGAGATGCTGTTCATCATCGTGCACCAGGTGTCTGAGCTGTGGATGCGCCTGATGCTGCACGAGCTCACCGCGGCGCTCAATTGCGTCACGCGCGACGACCTCGATCCGGCGCTGAAGATGCTGGCGCGCATTTCGCGCACCCAGACGCAGCTGCTCACGGTCTGGGACGTGCTCTCGACCATGACACCGTTCGAGTATTCGGCCTTCCGCAACGAGCTGGGGCGCTCCTCGGGCTTCCAGTCGGTGCAGTACCGGCTGCTCGAGTTCCTGTTCGGCAACAAGAACGCCGAGATGGTGGCGGTGCACAAGCGCGACCCGCAGGCATTCGAGACGCTGTCGCGTGCGCTCGCCGCACCGTCGTTCTACGACGAGGTGCTGCGCCTGCTCAGCCGCCGCGGCTACGGCATCCCCGAGGACTACCTGTCGCGCGATTTCTCCGAACCATACCGGGCGAGCAAGCAGGTGGCGGGCGCCTGGCTCGGCGTGTACCACAATGCGGACAAGGGCTGGGACCTGTACGAGCTGGCCGAGCGCATGGTTGACCTCGACTACAACTTCCAGCTGTGGCGCGCGCACCATCTGAAGACGGTCGAGCGCATCATCGGCTACAAGCCCGGCACCGGCGGTACCGGCGGGGTTTCCTACCTCGCCAAGGCCCTGGAGCTGAAGTTCTTCCCGGAGCTGTGGCAGATCCGGACGTCGATGTAGCAGCTCGCTAGCGTGCCCCGACGGTGATCGGACGATCCGCGTAGTAGCCCGGATACAGGGCCTTGAGGCCGCGGATCTTGGGCAGATCGTTGATCACGATGTAGGGGTAGGTGGGGTTCTTCAGGTAAAAGTCCTGATGGTAGCCCTCCGCCTCGTAGAAGCCCTTGAGCGGGTCGACGCGCGTCACGATGGGCTGCGGGAACGCCTTGGCCTTGTCCAGCTGCGCGATGTAGCTCTCGGCGATGTGCCGTTGCGCATCGTCGCCATAGAAGATCGAGGAGCGGTACTGCGACCCGACGTCCGGCCCCTGGCGATTGAGCTCGGTGGGGTCGTGCGCGACCGAGAAATAGATCTGCAGGAGTTCGCCGTAGCTGACCTGCTCGGGGTCGAACACGATCTGCACCGACTCGGCATGTCCGGTGTGGCCGCTGCCGACGTCGTCGTAGTGGGCGGTGGAGCGCGCGCCACCGGAATAGCCCGCCAGCACTTCGCGCACGCCGCGTACGTGCTCGAATACGCCCTGCAGTCCCCAGAAGCAACCGCCGGCGAGCACGGCGGTCTGGGCGCGCCCGGCCTGCTTCGGGTTGTCGAGCGCCGGCGGCGGCAGGGTCCTGGAGGCTTCGGCGGCAGCGGCGCACTGCGTCAGGTACGCGAGCGCTGCGACCAGCGCCGCGGCCGGGAGCAGGGCATGGAGGAGGCTCTTGGTGCTCATGGGAACTCCGCTCAATGCGAACGCGGTGCGAAGGTCAGGGCCACCGAGTTCATGCAGTAACGCAGGCCGGTGGGTCGCGGACCATCGTCAAATACGTGGCCCAGGTGCGCATCGCAGCGCTTGCAGGTCACGGCGGTGCGCTGCATGCCGCGGCTGTTGTCGCCGCGCTCGGCGACGTTGTAGTGCGAGATCGCCCGGTAGAAGCTCGGCCAGCCGGTTCCGGAGTCGAACTTGGTGCGGGAGTCGAACAGCACCGTGGCACAGCACACGCACGCGTACAGGCCGTCGGCGTGATTGCCGTCCAGAGGCCCGCTGAACGCAGGCTCGGTTCCCTCGTGCCGCGTGACCTCGTAGGCGAGCGGCGGCAGCTGCGCGCGCCATTCCGCGTCGCTCTTCACCACGCGCGCCAGTGCCGCGGTACCGTGGCTCTTGCCGTCCGGACCGAACTGCTCGATGGTCACGCTGTCCGGTCCTTTGGGGCCGGCCAGCAGCGCTGCGCGCACCAGGCCGGGGGCCGCGGCCGCCGCGCCCAGTACCAGTCCGGTTCGCAGCAGCGTGCGGCGTGAGAGGTAGGTGTCTGCGCGCTTCATGGCTCCGTTCTCCATCAGCCGAAGGTAAAAGAGTACGCCTGCACTCCGGGGTCGAGGAATTCGATCGCGAACGTGTGCTCGGCGGCTCCGCCCGCCTGGCGCAGCAGCTGGTACAGGCGCTGCTCGGTGACCGTTCCCGTGCCGTCGCGATTGACGTCGCTGCCGTGGTCATCGCCCGGAGCGTGCCCGTCGACGGTGACGCGGAACCGAATGGCGTGGGCGGCATCCGGCGGTCCGAGGACCAGATGCAGGTCACGCGCGCGGAACCGGAACACGATGCCGGCCCGCGCCGAGATGGCGACGGCCCGCTCCGCCTCGACACGCCAGCTGCCGGACAGGCCCCATTGATTGAGCTGCGGGGTGTGCGGGGCCGTGTAGGCATGCGGCCGGTCGGCGACCTCGCCGCCGCTGGAAGCGAAGTTCGCGGCGCGCTCGTAGCCGACGTAGGTCTCCGGCGAGCTCACTTGGCGCTGGTCGGAGGCGGCCTCCACGCCGGTGCCCGCAGCGCCGCCCGTGTCAGCCGGCAGGTGCGTCGCGCCGGCCTCGGTGAGCAGCTGACGCAGCAGCTGCTCGGACTCGGGATAGTCGCCCTCGCCGAAGTGATGGCCGCGGATGCGGCCGGCGGCGTCGATGAAGTAGTGCGCCGGCCAGTACTGATTGTTGAAGGCCTTCCAGATGGCGTAGTCGTTGTCGAGCGCCACCGGATAGGTGATGCCGAGGTCATGGACCGCGCGCGTAACGTTGGCGACGTTCTTCTCGAAGGCGAACTCGGGCGCGTGCACACCGATCACGACCAGACCGTTGCCGCGATATCGCGCGTACCAGCTCTTCACGTACGGCAGGGCGCGCAGACAGTTGATGCACGAGTAGGTCCAGAAATCGACGAGCACCACCTTGCCACGCAGCTCAGCGCGGGTCCGGGGCGGCGAATTGAGCCACGCGACGGCGCCTGCAAGTTCCGGAAGCTCGCCCTCGACCGGCAGCGCGGCGCCGGCGGCTGCTGCGATCGGAGTGCCGGCGGGCGGGGCCGGCGGCGCGAGCGCGCCGGCAGCGTGCGGGTTGATGCGCGCGATCAGGCCCTGTTCGATGCTGTTGGTGTTGGCGCTCGACAGGCGGGTGAGGACGCCGGTGTCCCAGCCGAATGCGATGGCCAGCACCGCCACCAGTACCGCCGCGCCGAGCGCGCGTCGCAGCCACTCGCCGGCCGCATACGAGCGCTTCAGGGCAGCGATCACCCGCGTGCTGGCGGCGGCTACGATCGCCAGTGAGGTGATCGCCCCGAGCGCATACGCGAACAGCAGCACGGTAGTCGCGGCGCTCGGGCCGCGCAGCGCCGCCCCGGTCAGGATGAGACCGAGAATGGGGCCGGCGCACGGCGCCCACAAAAAGCCGGTGGCCACGCCGAGCACCAGCGAGGAAATGACACCGGCGCTGCGGGAGTTCCCCCGGTCGGACAGCCGCGCGCCCAGCGCGACCACCGGGCGCGTCACCCAGTCGGCGAAGCGGCGCGAGAGCAGAGCCAGGGCGCTCAGGGTGAGGAGCACCAGGGCGAGCAGCCGCCCGTACTCGTTGAGGTGCACCGCCCAGGCACCCCCGACCGCGGCCAGCGTCGAGATGGCGGCAAAGGTGGCCGCCATGCCGACCAGCAGCGGCAGCGTGCTGCGCGCGAACGGCTGCTCGGTGCGTGCCAGCACGAAGGGCACGACCGGCAGCACGCACGGACTCAGGATGGTGAGCGCGCCGCCGAGAAATGCCAGGATCGCAACGACCATTCACACTCCGGGTAAGAGGAACGCCGGGCCGCTAAGGGGCCGGTGGGCTGCCGCACAGGGCGCGGAGTTGGCTACCCGATTAGACCCGCGGCGCGGAACATTTATTGCAGCCGCGCGGGCGGGAGGTAATGCTGCGCCTCAGCGCCAGCGCACGCACTCGATGCCGGCAGCGCCGGCGGCACGGCGCGCGCGCCGCGAGCCGTTGACGAGCACCCCGCGATCGGCCAGCCGCAGATGCTCCAGATCGCTCGCGGCGTTGCCGTAAGCGGTAATCGGCATGCCGCCGTGCGCCTCGCGCAGACTCGCGAGGCAGCGGGTCTTCTCGGCGCCGCGCCGGTTGGCGGTCGTCAGCCGCCCGACGAGTTGCGGCCCGTCCCACGAGACTCCGGTGCAAATCACCTCGCTAAAGCCGAGCGCCTGACCGATGGCCACTACGTACAGATCGGTGCTGGCGCTCAGCAGCACGAGCAGGTCGCCCGCGCGGCGGTGGGCGCCGAGGGCATCGAGCGCGTCGCTGTACATGCCGCGCTCGAGCAGTGTGCGCACGAACTGGACCGTCCAGGCATCGAGTTGGGCGCGACTCGCGCCGCCGAGCGTGCCCCGGATCAGCGCGGACTTGAGTCCGCCGCGGTCGATGCGCCGGATGGCGAAGGCCACCAGCGCCGGCAGTACGCGCGCCAGACGCGCGAGGTGCCGCCGACGGTGCAGGAAGCCGGTGACGTACGGCAGCAGGGTGTCGTGCCGCGTCAGCGTGCCGTCGAGGTCGAACAGCGCGAGGCGCCGCGCGGCAACGCCCGGGGCGGCCGTGGGCGGTGGCGGGCGCGGGCTGCTCAGGCGCTTGACCCGGCCAGCTGCCGCAGCACGTACTGCAGGATGCCGCCGTGCCGGTAGTACTCGCGCTCCTTGGGCGTATCGATGCGCAGTCGCGCCATGAACTCGACCGGCGGGCCGCCCTCGGGCCTGGCGGTCACCTTGACTTCGCGGGCGTCGCCGCGGCTCAGGCCCTCGATCGCGAACACCTCGCGGCCGGTGAGCCCCAGCGATGCGGCGTTCTGCCCGGGCTGGAACTGCAGCGGTGCGACGCCCATGCCGATCAGGTTCGAGCGGTGGATGCGCTCAAAGCTCTCGGCGATCACCGCCTTCACGCCGAGCAGCACCGTGCCCTTGGCCGCCCAGTCACGCGAGGAGCCGGTGCCGTACTCGCGCCCGGCAAGGATCACGAGCGCGGTACCTTCCTTGCGGTAGCGCATGGCGATGTCGTAGATCGAACCCTGCTCGCCGTCCGGCAGGTGCACCGAGACGCCGCCCTCGACCCCGGGCACCAGCAGGTTGCGCAGGCGGATGTTGGCGAACGTGCCCCGCATCATCACCTCGTGATTACCGCGGCGCGCCCCATAGGAGTTGAAGTCCTTCGGCTCGACGCCTTCGGCGACGAGGTAGCGAGCAGCCGGGCTGCTCTTGGCGATGTTGCCGGCCGGGGAGATGTGATCGGTGGTGACCGAATCACCGAGCAGCGCCAGCACGCGCGCGCCATGCACATCGGCAAGCGGCGCCGGCGTCATGGTCATGCCCTCGAAGTACGGCGGGTCCTTGACGTAGGTCGACTTCGCATCCCAGCTGTAAAGTTGCCCGGCCGGCACCTGAATCCCGGCCCAGTTGGCATCGCCCTTGAAGACGCTCGCGTAGCTGTCCTGGAACATCTTCGAGTCGATCGAGCGGGTCAGCAGTTCCTGCACCTCGGCGTCGCTCGGCCAGATGTCCTTGAGATAGACCGGTTTGCCATCCTTGCCGGTCCCGAGCGGTTCGCTGGTGAGATCGAGGTCGAGCGTGCCGGCCAGCGCGTACGCCACTACCAGTGGTGGTGAGGCAAGAAAATTCATGCGCGTCTCCGGGTGCACTCGCCCCTCGAAGTTGCGATTGCCGGACAGCACTGAGCACGCTGTAAGATCGCCAGCCTTCACTGCGGCAGAGATTTCGGGCTTCAATGGCCCGCTGTTACCAATGCAATTGTGCACGCACGCGCCGTTGGCCACGAACGCATGCACGGCATCGACTGCGAGATCGAACACCGCGCGCTTGCCGGCCGGCCGCCGGCCGCTGACGGCGAGCGTGAATGTCGGCAGCGCCAGCGCATCCTTACCGGCGCAGTAACGCCGCGGATCCTCGACCCCATCGGGCGCTTCGGCGGCGAACCAGGTGCGTGCGCCCATCTGCTCAAAGAGTTCGACGGGGGAGGGGAAGTCGCAGCTCTCGCGGTGCAGTGGGCGGAAAGCGCGCGTCTCTTCACTGGGCAGACGCGCAAAGCGGTCGTGACCTTCCAGCAGCGAGTAGTGCGGAAACAGCGCGGTCTCGCGCGCGGTCAGTTCCGCGGCAGCCAGCTCGCGTGTCTTGGCAAAGGACAGTTCGCCGTTGAGCCGATGCAGCTCCTCGAGCCGGTCGGCCATCCACAGGCGCTGGCGGTTGATGGTGTCGATGGTGCGCCAGTACACGGCCGCGGCGCTGGCCCGCATCATCTTGTCGACGCAATAGCGGAAGCCGACGCGCTCGACGAATGACAGGCCTTCCGGCAGCTCAAGGCGCAGCTCGATGCGCAGGACGCCGTCCGGGGCCGCCGGGTAAGAGGAAGCGGCGTGGCGCGTAGGGTATTCACGGATGGTGGCCCCGCGCGCCTTGACGCCGCAGCGCACCAGCAGCCGCACAATGTCCTCCAGCGTGCGCCGGGTGGCGGCGACGAATTCGGGCTTGGCGCTCTGCGCAAACGCCGGGGGCTCAAGACTGGCAGCCTGCGCGGCGCGACCATACCGATGCAGCGTGGGTGCGTGCCCGTCCCCGCCGAACAGTCCGCCGAGGAACTCGCGCACGATTGCGACCGGGCAGTGCTCGTCGAGAACGAATGCCGGGAGGGCCGGCGCCTGGTCGATGCGGCGGCCACAGCGCACGCCGGACAGCGCGCATATGGCCTGCGTCAGCTCCTGCGGCAGCGCGATCGACCACTTGCGCTCGTCATAGCGGCTGCCGGCAGGACGCCTGCCCGTGAGCAGCTCGATGTCGTTCAACACCGCCTCGCGGTCGAGCGCCTGACCGACGTTCATGCGTGCCTGCCCAGCGCGGCTGATGGAGCCGTCGCTCAGCAGGTGACCGAGGAGGCGCGCAAAGGCGAGCGTGCGATGCCGCTCACCCTCGTCCGCCATGGAGAACTCGAGCTCACCGGCGCGGAGCACGTAGCCGGCCTCATCCGGGCCACGCTCGTCGAGGGGCGCTTCGAGGCCCATGACCACGCGGTCCTTCCCGGTCTCAAGGGCGTCGGCGCGCACCCAGCAGCCGTCTGCGCGCAGAATCTCGTGATCGGGGGTGCAGACGAGCGTCCGACCATCCTGCATGACCAAGGCGATGCAGTCGCGTTCACCCTGCATCATCATCTCGGTCTGAGCCGCCCGGACCAGCTGCCGCGCAGCGTCCGGCGCCAGCAGTACCGGTCCGCCTGCCTGCGGCAGGTGCTCGATGCGGCGCGCCATACCGTTTGCGAGGAGCACCGGCGTGCCCCCGGCTAGGCAGGTGGTACAGCCATAGCCAACCAGGTCAAACCCGAGTGCCGCCAGATCATCGAGCACTCCGGCCTTGGTGAAGTAGTCGGTTACCACGCGCGAGCCGGGGGCGAGGCTCGTCTTCACCCAGGGCTTGGAGTTCAAGCCACGCTCGCGCGCTTTGCGCGCGAGCAGCCCCGCGGCGAGCATCACCGAGGGGTTGGAAGTATTCGTGCAGCTGGTGATGGCGGCGATCAGCACCGCGCCGTCCTTGAGCTCCACGCTCTGGCCGTTGAGCGAGGCGGTGGCAACGCCGTGCGCCTGCGGGTTGCGCGCCGTGCGCTCATCGGCCGTCTTCTTGGCGTTGCTCTGGTATACCTGCCGGGCGGACTTCAGCGGCACCCGGTCCTGCGGGCGGCGCGG
>Ga0134125_10003795_pt1 | contig 17391 bp, 24 predicted proteins | sample KB31751_FD_96464 | JGI IMG/M metagenome (GOLD analysis project Ga0134125, IMG submission 96464) | Terrestrial soil microbial communities with excess Nitrogen fertilizer from Kellogg Biological Station, Michigan, USA - KB3-175-1 | ecosystem: Environmental > Terrestrial > Soil > Unclassified ...
CGGATCTCTGATCATTGATGTAATCTCGCGCCGCAGGAAAATCGTCGGCTGTGAACGATCGAAGTTTCGCCGAGATTTCGGTCAGCTCGAGTACGTCCGTCAATTCCGGCAAAAAGACGGTCACGGCCCTGAGCGCAAAAAACCTGGCGCGCGGAAGTTCTTTCGATTTGTCCCGGCTATTGAGGAGCTTTGGGATGAGAGTTTTCAGCCGCTGTCGCTCTTTATCGTCTACGCGGTCGTTGTAGCGTATTGCAAATCTCGTCAAGACCGGGCACGCGCATTTCGGGTGATCCGTCCACGGCTCGCGCGCGATGTACGAAACGAGCTCCATCACACACGCGCCCTGTTCGATCGACGAATGCTTGCCTTCCTTCAGATCATATTTATTCAGAATCTCTTCGATGTTTTCCATGCCGTCCCCCCTATGCTGAAATCTAGCGGTCAAAATCAGAATCTCTAACGTGCGCCCATGTCCTTCCGGATCGGGCCCAGCTTATTGCGCAATCTGAAACACCCAGCTTTTTCGCAAGCGCGACGTTTGATTCCTCTGATCTTCGAATGAAAATTACATCCGCTTCCGTCAACTTCGCACGACCATTAAGCGAGCCGGGATATCCTCGGTGTTTCATTAGTCCGGAGCGGACTGCGTGAATAGCGTTCTCGCTCCTAGTGCAATATTCAAGGTTCTCGAGGCGGTTGTCGATCTTGATGCCATTCTTGTGATTTACTTCCAGATTGCTAGGTCCCAAAAATGCGGCCGCCACAAGTCTGTGCACGAGCCGATTGTTGCGCTTGCGATTGAGCCACAATCCAACAAGGAGATACCCCTGAGAATCAGGAAAGGGGCTAAGGATGCGGCCCTTTCTCCCGTGATGGCTAAAATTGCTTTGAATTCTACCCAAGTTTGAAACCATATAATTTGGCCAACCAATGACACTTGCCCAAAGCTCCATTATCGATCACTCCCATCGTCGTGCTCTCGAATCAGTCGGATCTCGCCGACAGTGGAGCACTCCTCGCATACGTAGTTTTCAATGTGTTCTTGAACGTCGTCATCGGTTTTATAATCAGTTCCGAATGTTTCGTTTGCTTCCTTCGCGGTCGCAAGGCGCGTTTTTCCTTCAGTCGATTCGCACGCCTGACAATGTGTTAAACCCACAGAAAATCCTTTCGTAAGAGCAAGCCGCCTATCAGGCCGACCCAAATCCCTGTCGGTCGCGATTCTAGGTGGAAAGCCCATTTTTAAGCTCCTTTTCCAGCTTCGCCCGCATCCATTTGGCCATGTGAGTGTTTCCAATTTTCGTAAACAGTTTTTCGCCCATACGCAGCTTGCGAATGCGCTCTTCACGCGCCTTGGCTTGCTCGGCTGGGGTCGGTAGAGGGGTTCGCATTAACGCCCCTCAAAAGATTTAGGGAATGTTTTCCGCAGCGTATCCAGGATTGGATGCTGTGGGCGCAGTGCACTCACAAGTTCGAAAACCAATTCATGGGTGTAATTTCCGCCCAGTTGATTATCTATTGCCTGTCCGAGCTTAATGAGAATGCGGCAGCGAACGTCCCCGTCGATTTCGGTCATGCGAAAAACGTCTATCAAAGCGTTCATGCGCCCTCCGCGACTTGGCAAAGTGTTCCCTCGACGGCCATCCGGCTAAATTTGAAAGCCGACTCAAAGCTGGTGAAATCCTCAACCGTCCCGTAGATGTGAGTGATTTTGGCGTCAAAATCGCCGGTAACCCTCACGTCCTTCATGCCGATCCGCTCAGCCTCCTTGTCGAGACCGCGCTGAGTCGCCCAATGAGGCTTCATTTCATCGAAGGAGATTACGACTCTCACGCGCCCACCCTATCCTTCTCAAACGCGCTCTCGATTTCCGACTCAAGATCCGTGCGAGTCGCATTTGAAATGAGCTTCGTCACGTCCATGCAGTGGGATTCGAGAAAGACCTGCACGCGGTCAATGCGCACGTTGCGATAGCCCACACCTGGGCCAAAGAGACCGGACATTTCCACTACGCCGTCTACTAACGCAGGCACTTGGCCGATATCGCCGAAGTCGAGAGTCGTGTCGATCTGGTAATGGTGAAGGCTCACGCGGTCTCCTTTAGATGTCCCCAGAGAAGCCCGTGGCGAATTTTCCAAATGCAGGAATAATAAACGTCAAACTTTCGAGCCAATTCCTTGGTCGTCAATTCACTTGAAAGAATCTCGCGAACGTCGCGCTCGGTGAGCTTTGTTCGAGATGCTCGCTCGCCCTTTGCGACTCGTTTTCTTTTCACCATGTCGTCGGCGTTTTCCTTTGCTGTTCCTGGCCTCAAGTGCGCCGGATTTACGCAAAGGCGATTGTCGCAGCGGTGAAGTAGAAATGTTCGGCTAGCGCCCGGAAATTTCGGCTCACTTCCGTGAGTGAAAATCCAAGAAATGCGATGCGCGAGACTTGGTTTCTTATTGTAAAGAAAGATCCCATAGCCGTGATTGAACGTGCCGCCGTGCCATTCCCAACAGCGACCAATCCCTGGATATACGATTGGCCCGTTCTTATCGACCTTCAGCCAAAACCGTTCTTCGGGAGTCATTTTCACGATGCTGTCTCCCGTGTAGACAAATAGCTCAAAAACGCCTTTACCTCAGTGAGATCGCCATCAACGTCAGGGTGTAGCCTTTTGCCGGATGAAACCTGCTCGTCGTACCATTTAACGAGCGCCTTAAGCCGTGTCGTTTGAACTTGGCCAAGTCTTTTTCCCTTGAGGTCCTTACCAATCCGCAGCACATAGTCCGCAGGATTCGGCTCATCAACTTCAACGTCGCCCACTACAAAATCCTCAGCATTGAATTCTTCAAACGAAGGAATGCCGTCAGCGTTTTGGATTTTCTCGGTGACTTGTTTAACCTGAGCTTCCCGGACCTGGTGTTCGGCCTGATCCATTTCCTCTTCGGCAAAGATGCCGCCGAGCTCGTCCGGAAATGCCATGCGAAGGGCCGCAACTTCTGCGACTTTCTTGATCATGGTCTCTGGCATCTTGGCCCAGTTACCTTTTCCAGTGTTATATTCAGAAAGGGGGACTTCCTCGCGCGCGGGCTGATCCCAGTCTGAGCGATAAACCTCGCACCAGGCGCCAACACACTTTCCCTTTTCATCGCGAAGGACTCCGCGCTTGATTCCGCGAAGTTTTCCTGTGCGATTCGCCCTGCCACGAAAGCCGTCGATGCCAATGATCACGGTGCCTGGGCTATTCCCATATTTCACAAAATGAATCTGTCCAGGTTTCAGCGGGTCGAGCCCAAGATTTTCCGCGCGATAAAGAAACAGCTTTAGCTCATTGTCAGTCGCGCCCTTGGCAACCGTAGCCTTGATCAGTTCAATTTGTTCGGCGGTCATTTCAGCGACCGGTCTTAAAGCAATTTCGCCCATTTAGTCCTCCAATGGCATTGCCCAGTTTGGAATTCCAAGGGGCCTGATTTCGTCGGGATAGCTCGGATAATTTCCTGAATCTTTGCATTCGGCCAACGTCGTGAGCGCTTTTCTGCGCAAAAATTCGCCAGCGGCAAGAGTCGCGTCGTCGAGCAGATAACAGCCAATTCCGTGCGGCGCTTCCTGTTCGACCGCAAGGAGCACAAATTGATCGAATTTTTGATTTTCGACAATAGAGACGCCTGCAAGATATTGTGCGGCCGAGAGATGATAATTTAACTTGGCGACTTGGCGGGGAAAGGCCAACTCGCTCGCATCAAAAGTCGATTTTACGTCCACGATGATATGGCCTTGCCGCAGGAAGTCCGGGCGAGCCTTGCAAAGAATCCCGGTCTCTGGGTCTCTCCAGAAAAAAGACTCCTCAGCTGCGCCGCCGGTCAACAGCGCCCGAGCCGTTTTGTGCTCAGAAAGCGCATGCAAAATTCCCAACACTTTATCAAGATCGTCTTGCTTAAGGATGCGCTTGCCGTGATTTTCGAGAAGCCACGCATCTTTGGCGGCGCGGGAGCCGGTTCCTTCAAATTTAGGCATAACCACGGTGTTCGCTTTGAACAGATTCGGCTCCAAAATCGCTTCATGAATTGCGGTTCCGAGATCCATCGCCGCAGTTGGCTCCGACGGGTTTTCAAGCCCAAAGAGATAGTGTGCTGGCGAGCGAAGAATCTTTTTAAGCGAGCTTGATCCGACGGCCTCGTGAGCGTGGTATTCTTCATTTGTAAGGACCATCTTAAAAGGTCCTGCCATTTTACCAGTCGTCAGATTACTCACGAGTATTCCTTTCAACTCAAACAAAATTACTTCACAAAGCGCACCCGTGAGCCGTCTTCGGTTGACACCGAAGTGTGGCGTTACGTAATGCGCGTACAACATTCTGCTACGAAGCCCTGTTTCCCTTGGTCCGTGATCCCTCCGGATACACGGAATCACGGGGACGACCCATGAGTTCCGCAAGGGCTATTTGCTCCGATGGAGTGGGAAGACTTGGATAGCGACAACTAGCCAATTTCTCCCCCTTCGAAAGGGAGCATTCTAATTTTTTGCTGATGAGATCCGCGGCCTTGGTAATGCCTCCAACGGACTCTCTCCAGGCGATCATTTCTTTTCGGTCAAGATGCCTCTTCATACCGCACAGTATGCGACTCGAATCGCATTTTGTCCAGCACTTTGTGCTGTTTGAATAGCGTCGCTAACCGCATTTTGTGCGCGTAAAATGGCATCTGGTGTAAATATTGGAAACGCTTAAGGAACTGATCGGAAAAAGAATAGCCTCCAAAAGAGAGGCCGCAGGGTTCGATTCACAGTCGGCCCTCGCGGCAGCTATGGAGGTCGATCGAGCGCGGGTGTCAGACTGGGAAACGGGCAAGCGCGAACCTAGGGGGCGTAATAAAAAGCGCCTACTTGAACTCTTGAAATGCACCGAAATGGAGCTCTTTGGTTTGCCCATTCACGATTCACCTGTGGATCAATCTTCAAAGATACCAGATGATATTTTCAGCCCTCAGGCCCGCGAAATGTGGACTGCGTGGTCTGAGTCCGCAGATGAACCATGGAGGCGAGGCCTCGCACTCTTTTTTCTGACTGGAGATCAAAGGCATTTGGCTCCGGTCTCTCCAGAGTTTCGCAAACGGCTATTGGCTGGCCTGAGATTTCATTCGATGACCGCGATAAAGAAAGCTCGCTCTCCAAAGTAATAAGGAAAGCGAGAAACATCCTCTCGCAGAGTAAAATTTCATTAATCATTGTGTTTCGGTTTACATAAGCTCTACTGCTTTAGTTTGCAACGGTAATTGTTTTAATATACGGTCCTTTGACCATACAAACTGACTGTATATTTCGCCACGCTTGGCTGTCGTATCATATGGAAATGGCAGTAGATGCTAAACGGACCCTAAATAAATTACGCGGCGAAGAGACCAAAAGGGGGAAGGTCACCCTCTATCTGGATAAAGAGCTTTACCGGCGATTCAAGAAGGCCTGCTCGGAAGTCGCCCCCTCTCGCGTGGTTGAAGAACTGATGCGTGACTTTTTAAAATCAGCAAAATAATAGCCCTGTCTCTTTTCAAGACATTTAAGCGGCCCAGCCCTTGCTTATAAACATCATTTGTATGGCCAGAACAAAGGAGACAGCATGAGACTGCTTATGATTTTGACGACTGGATATCTGCTTTCGGGATGCGCGACCAACATAAATACGATTGATGTGAAGGGTCGCGATCCGGCATGTGTTCGTGAATGCGCGCAGAATTATTCAAGCTGTGTGTCGGGCGGGAGCCATATCGGAATACAAACCGAACTATTAAGTGCCTGCGCAAACAGTTACAAGGTTTGTACGCAGACCTGCCCTATTCAATCGAATAAACAAACTAACGTTATTCTATAAAGAGCCGATAAGTATGAATGCGCCAGATAATGCTTGTTATAATCGCGTTCGTTTTCATCGGCTGTGAAAATCACTCCCCTCAACTTGTAATAGGCAAAGATTTCCAGCCCTATGTGGCGAGGTTTGAACAGGATGCAGCCTCGGTGGGAAAACCTACTGTGATCAATGATCTCATCGTGCAATGGGGAGATCTCGGGGCTGAGCCGATCGATGGCTTGGGTTCGCCTGAGAGGCTGGGGCTCTGCCACAGGGAAAGCAACAAGACGCCAGTGATTACGATTAACAGCAATCCCGATTCGGGCATGGATTGGCAGGCGGCTTCAGATATCTTCAAAGAAACCCTCGTCTATCATGAGCTCGGGCACTGCGTTTTAGGATTGAGCCATGATCTTGACATGTGGCAAACGCCCACTCAGGGCTTGATTATCTCAGATTCGATCATGTATCCAGGCGGCCCGAATCTCGACTTCTATATCCCCTATCGGGAGCATTTCATTCAACAGCTTTTTGCGATTAAACCCTAAGGCTTGAAAAACCGCGCGTGAATCACCGGATGAACATCAATGTGGCACCAACTCGCCCCCGGCCCATTATCCTCGAGTCTGATTCCCATCGCCTCGAGCTCAGGCAGTAACTTCGCCTTCACTTCGTCAGTCGTAAGGTGCGGGGAGCAGTCGAAGTCGCACGCCTCGCAGAGACTGTGGACGTCGTGCGCAGGCGCCCCGATTCGCAAGTTATACTCAGCCGACCTGAACGCGCAATGCACTCTCATCGGAACACCTAAGAGTGCCCTCACTTTTTCCAGCATAAATGCCAGTTGGATCAGCTTGTCAAAATCGCAGCCGTCTTCAACCGTCGCAAGCCTTCCCCATTGATGAAGCATACACATGTCTGAAACATTGAAGTGCTCAGTGACCTGAGATTTTGGATCGGTCCAATCAATGTCCATGGAGATATCCCTCCAAAAAGGCGCCAGCGATTATTCCAGCAAGCCCCGCGAGTGTATATTGCTCCCAGTTCAAGGGCTGAGCCTCGTCGTCTTTCATCAGCGCCATGTGGCACATGTCATTTTCGCGAAGACATACGTCCACCTGCTCTTTGTGTGCGCGGTCGAGACAGGCCCAGGGCGAGGGCTTAAGGTTTGCTTCCGCCGCCGCTGTCCTTGTCGAGAGCAGCGTCAAGATCAGAATCAGACATAGCGTGAACCTGTTCACGAATTTGAGCATCTTTTAGCTCCTCGGAAGTTTTTGTGAGATCGGCCGAACACTTGCGGTAATTCAGCCAAGTGCGGACACAAACAAAAATGAAAAAAACGGCCAGCACTGAGCCGGCCGTGACTTCGACTTTGTTCAAAGTTTCGCTTCAGCCGCGACGAGTGCAGCCTGAGCTTTACTCTCGACTTCAGCGAGGATGCTTCCGACGAGTGCGCCAAGGCCAAAGGGAACCGGTTCCATGGCGACCGATGAATTGATCCAGTCGAACACGACCGGAATCGCATCGTTTACGAGCTTTTCAGCATCTTGAACGCCCTGAGATTCGAGTGCTTTTACAAGTGCCTGCGGATCGAAGGCTTTACTTAACTGCATTTTTCCCCCTCTTAAAGAGTGAACGAGTTCGCTCAATTGCGAGCCCGATTCCTAAAATCAGCATGCACGCGAGAAAAATTAGCGCCGACCTGTAGCGGGTCAGCGCCCAGAAAAGGTCGTTTACCAGCGCGACCGCGATCAAATGCCAGAGTGAAAATCCGCAAGGTTGGTTCATCTAGTTCCCATTGAACAATTCGTGAATTATCATAACTCCACCGCCGCCACCGCTCCCTGCATGTCCGCCCGTACTTGCGGGGATTTCCCCGCCGCCGCCCCCTTGTCCATAATTGCTTCCGGCAATAGAAGCTGTGCCGCCGTTGTAAAAACAGAGCTGAGCTGGCGCTAAGGCACTCCCTCCGCCACCGCCGGCTGCGCCCTGAGTGCCAGCCTGAAGGGAAAGCCCCGGGCATCCCTGACCTCCAGAAATACAGACGTCTCCGCCGCTGCAACCTCCAACCACGTTTTGAGCGCCACTGCAAAATACTGTACCACCACATGTGCCCGCTCCAGGTCCGCCAATGCCCGGCCCTCCGTAAGCGACCGTTGCGCCGTCGCTGGTCGCAAAGCCAGAGTAAGTTCCGTTTGAGCCGCTGCCACCCGAAGAGGAGCCCCCGCCACCGCCCGTGCCGATTGTGTAATAGATATGAGCCGGAATGGTCGTGATGAAGTTTTCGGTGTATCCGCCGCCGGAGCCTCCGCCGCCCGCAGAGTTTTGATTTGCGCCAGTGCCGGTCGTGCCGCCGCCGCCGCCGCCGCCGCCGACTTGCCTAATCCATATCGCCTTGTCGGTTGATCCCGGGTTGAAAGTGGCCAGAGATTGTGTTGCGGAAAAGGTTATAGAACTATCGCCTGTTCCGGTCGACTTTGTGAGAGTTGACCCACTCGTGGTGCAAGTGGAGCAAGTCGAAAAGACCACGATTTTGTCGGGAGTTGTGCCAAGGACCGTGAACGTGTTCCCGTTGTTCGTGTAAGTCGCGCCGTTTGTCGGCGCGGTCGTAACGCCGCTTACGACGAACATCAATCCGGATTGTGTTCCTGTGCTGGTAAAAATCGTTTGCTTGTGTTTCGTGAAACTAAGCCATGCGGGGATGCCGCCGGAAACACCGAGATATGACGTAGTCGTCCCAACTCCGACTCGCGCGGGCGTTCCGGAGTTGTCCGACGAGTAAATCATGTCGCCCGTGGTCGTCATGGGATTCGTGAGCGCTGTTGACGTCACGGGCTGCCATTTACTCGCGCTACTGTTGTACGTTAAAACCTGGCCATTTGAGGGCGTCGCGGCTGAAACTGAGACTCCGTGAATTCCTTGAACCGTTACTACGCCCGCGCCAGAGACATTCAAATCGCCGGAAGAAAAAGAAAACGGTGCCCAAGCGGTCCCGTTGTATGAGAGAAACTGGCCGCCCGCGGGACTTGTAGATGCAACAGCCACAGATTGAATCTTGGAGGCGTTTACGTTCGCGAGATATTCACCGTCGTTTGACCAATAATCGGAAACGATGGCGCCGCCCGATGCGAGAAAATATCCCAATTGGCCGACGGACGTTCCAAGTCTCGCGTTATGGCCGGAGCCATAGGTGAGAATATCGCCAGCGCCTGTTAACGGCGAGAGCGCGTCGAATGCGGCTTGCGCTGAGGTTTGGCCAGTGCCGCCGTAAGCGATTGAGAGAGTACCTATGCCTGCCTTTGAGACGTTCAAATTCGTTAGAAGTGAGCCATCGCCTGAGAAAACTCCGGAATTTAGCGTCAGGCCAGACGAATTAACCGTTGCGATTTTGTTACCCGAGCCCGTGCCACCTGCGTACATTTTGATCGCCGAACTGCTCGTAGAGTCGGCGATCAAGGTCAGGCTCGGCAAGTTTCCGGTTGCGCGAAGAATGCCGCCTCCACCGTTGTATGCGTCGGGCGAAGTGCTGTTTACGGAAATCGCATTGACTTGCAAAATATCATTTCCGCTATCAACGACTGATTCAATCTGCGCGCCCGAGCCTGCCGCCGAATCTGGATTGCTCAGTTGAAACGTCAAAAACGTTCCCGCCAAATCACGTTGGAAGAAAAACGGAAACGCATCGCTCACAGACGCCGGATTACCGAGATTGCCGTAACCGCTGGTTGATTCGGCGATATCTAGGGCCTCGACGCCGTTTACGCCTAGGCCCCAATGGTGCGAGCCGATCCGGTAAAGGCCTGAGCCTGTCTCGTTCGTGAAAGTAAACGATGGGTTGGCGCTAGCGCCATCGGCCGCGCTCACTTTAGTGGCGTTAACGTTCGTGAGCAGAGTCGGGCCGTTAACGTTGAGGTTAGAAAAAACAACCTGGCCGCTTGCGACAAGTTTGTGCGAGATGCGGCCCGTATCGACTGCGGTTGCGCCAACGAAAACCGAGATCAGCGCGAGACTAAGTAGCGAAATAATGCCTTTTGAGCTTAATAATCCCATCGCCAGACCCTCCCTCGGCGGCCTGAAGCTGCCCAGTTGAATTCGTTTGCGTCACTGAAAACGTGACCCCGTGAGGCGTGCCGTTGTCGTAATCAGTGCGCGGCAAGTAGAGCCAAGTTCCATTTTGAAATTGAACTTGAAAACTTCCGCTTCCAAAGATTGTGTAAAGTGCTTGGGCCTTGGAAAACGTGAGCGTCGCATCGCCGGTTCCGCTGGCCTTTGTCAGTGTTCCGCTTGTTTGCGGCGCTGAAGTTCCGTCGCAAAATAATATTGTTCCAGAGGAAATTGTCGAGCGTACCGTATAGGTATTCCCGTTATTCGTGTAGGTCGCCGCAGACGTTGCGTTTCCGCTCGTGATTGTAAAGAGGTAGCCCGCAACCGCTTGCTGGATTTCATACTCATACACCTGGCTCGTGTAAGCCGTTCCATCAAATGTTTCGCCAGTAAGATTCGTCGCCGACTGCCCGCTAGTTACGGAGTGGGATTTTTGAGTTTGAAACGGAGAGACTCCTAAATTTGTGAGGGCGCTTGCAACATTTGTCAGGTCAGAAAGATTACTGGTCGCAGCGAGGGCGCCTGCGACGTTGATCTGAGTGGCGATTTGCGCCGAGAGAGTTTGAACCTGATCAACTGTCTGAAGCGTGTTACCAAGACTATCCTGCAAGACAAATTTATAGGTCCCGCTCGTGAGCCAAACACTCGCATAACCGTTTGAATCGAGAACGACAGGGTTAGTATTAGGAGTTGAGCCCGTCTGATCCGTGTAAGTCGCGAGCGGTGTCGAGCCGCCAGCGATGTAGGAATAAAGAAGGCCTCCGGAGAGGGGTTTGCCATTCGCATCGAAGAATCTTTGCCAAAGAAGGGGTGATAATTCTGCGCTCATGTCATATCACCTTCATTATGTAAATGAGCTCGATTGAATCTGGCTTAATGCTTTGAGTTGTGCTTAATGAAGATCCGCCGGTCAGCCCGACGGTAGAGTTAACCGTGCCGAGTTGCTGGTTTAGAATATGACTACTGCCGTCTTTAGACGCGATCACTATCCCTACGCCAGTATTGTTTGGGCTTCCATCGGTGAGATTCAGTCCCGTGCCAAAGCTCGGATCGTATGAATTATCTGATGAGCCAGTATTTGGAACATACCAAGTATGGTTATGGGCTGGCATCGTGTGATGGTGCGAAAGATTGACCGTGTTTCCTGAATTTCCAACAGCAGTAATCGCGACCGAGCCGTCTTGACTGGTGGAAGCGACGCCAATCGGAAACCTAGAAGTCATGTCCGGCAAATACTTACCGCTCAAAGAGCTTGAGCTTCCGCCATCGATCGCCCAGGCGCCAGCGCCGTGAATGGCATCGTAATTCGTCGAATTTACAATATTGCCATTTAGAATCATCCAACCGCGAGGGACACTAAGCGTTCCATTGAAGGTATGAAACATGGTCGTGGCACCTACAGGCGAAAGGCCGCCGCTGACAGAGGCTGAGAGCTTCACGCTCGTGACGGATGCGTCTTGGAGTTTAGACGTCGGAATCGATGCGTCAGCGAGTTGATCAGTTCCGACCGCACCGGCTGCGATCATCGTTGAGGTGATATATCCGTCATTGATCCACTGGACGTTATCGACGGTCCATATCGTATTCGAATTCGAATCTTTGAGAACGAATTTATAAGCGCTCGAGCCGATCCAGATATTTGCTGAGCCGGTCGAATCAAGGACTATAGGATTTGCGTTCGCGGGGTCCTCAGTCGAATCGGTGTATGTCTCAAGTGGCGTTGAGGTTCCAGCTTGATAGGAATAGAGTTTGCCGCCCGCAAGCACGTTGCCGTTTGAATCCCGAAACTGCTGGACTACATTTGGGAGGAGGTTTGCCAGATTTGCCATTATCCACCAGCCCTTGGGATTCTCGACCGCACTTTGGCCAAGATGTTGTCCATTGCCTTAGTTCCCGGTTTTAGATCAGAGGCTTGAATCAAAAGCTGTTTCGTCTTTGGATCACTCAGCATCGCACCCGACGAATTCTGAAGCGTCGATTTCACGGCCGGATCTTGCGCGTGCTGAATCAGATTTTTGACTCCGTCGTTTGCCCATTTGTCATGGCCGGATTTGGGCGGATTTGAGGCGGCGGCTGGAAGGCTTGCTTGCGGTGTGGGCGTGTAATTAACGGCGGCATTTCCGACTGATGCTGGCGCTATCGACTGTCTCGCATCTCGTCCGATTGTTTTGGCGAGATCCGCGGCCTTAACGCCCTTATTTAAAGCACCCTTAAAAGCTTGCGCGCCGTATCTGTCGGCGACTGATCCAACGCCGGTGCCTGCACCCCAACCGATTGCTGCACCCTCCGTGCCGCCGACCATGGCGCCGATTCCGCCGCCAACGGCACCGCCGAGCACAGTAAGCCTTGAGCCCCTGGTCGCGTCCTTAGAAAAAGCATCGGCATCGTTTCGCCTTTGAATTTCGTTTTCGAAATTAGTCCCGTATTTTTTATCGATGTCCCCGAAGCGGACTTGCGCTCCGTAATCGTTTGCGCCCCCGAGCTGCTTCGTTTTTCCGGTTACACTATCGGTCGTAATGCCTTTGAAAAGCTGGCCCTCATCTTTCGCAGAATCAAGCGCCGCCTGGGCGGTTTGCACCTTTTGCTCTAGCGGAGCATTGGCGCCGGCGGACTGGTTTCTGATTCTGGACGGGTCCGAGAGCTCCGCAAGCCTTCCTTGCGCTTTTGCGAGTTCCCTCGCTTCAGGAGTTGAATTGATGACTTGTTCAAAAAGCGAAGGCGTCGAAAGGACCTTGTGATTATAAATGTAATCGTTTGCAGGGCCCGCGAGATCGCGCCCAGTCGCTTCGCCCAGTTGTTTCAAGAGCGGCAAGTGGACGGCCTGACCTTTTTGCGACGTAATTCCATTGAGATTGCTGATCGCATCTTCAGGAGTGCCGTAAAGATCGTTCGCCTTTCCCAAAAGTTGAGCGTCCTTTGAGACTTCGAGCATTTTTTGCTTATAGGCATCGCTCTGATTCTTGACGGCGTCGTCGAGTTGACCTCTAAGATCAGTTAACGCCTGAGACGCTTTCGGGGAAAAATCGCCGGCCGACTGACCGACTTGAACCTCCCGGTCCAACCCCTGAATCACCTGCTTTGCCTGTGGCAAAGAGAGTTTTCCGCCGTTTGCTTCGGCCATATTCCTGAGCCTGCTTTGCCAATTTGTGACGGCATCAAGCGCTTGAGCATCGGCGTTACTCGTAGGCACGCCGTTGATCGTGAGCTCGTCGCTCCATTTGTTCATGTTTTTCGCAATTGGATCTACGTCGACTGAGCCCTTTTCATTGTCCAAAATGGAGTAGGCGTCTTTTGACCCCTGAACGACTTTTTCTTTGAGATCGGCCACGGCCTGAGTCGCCTGGCTCGACATATTGGTCAGATTGTTCGCCTTGAGGGCCTCCCTGAAGGCTTGCTTTTTCTCATTGAAGTTTTGCTGCGCTTCGTTTGCGTTGTTTTGCGCTTCGAATTTTTCATCCTGCTGACCTGCGCGAACATCGCCCTTATTTTCCATGAGATTCGATTTCGCCTGAAGTAAGTCGTCCTGGGCTTTGGCGACCTGGGCGTCAGATTGATCTTTCAGGGACAAAAGTCTGTCGTTGATATCGGTTCTCGTAGGTGCGCTCTCGATCGCGTCAGGATTTTGGATATAGCGGCCGGTTACGTCTTCCGGGATATTGAAAAGCGCTTTTCCGGTCTTTTGCGCGATGGTCGTTGCGGCCTTGCCTGCAGCGTTTTCAATTCCTTCAGCCGCGACCGCACCGGGCGCCGTCCTGAGTGCCGCCTCGCCAAGCGCGAGTGGCGCGACATTACCAGCGAAGTTGACGGCATCTTGCGCCGAAATTTGTTTGTTATTAGTTCCTGGGACTTGAACCGCGGGATTGCCCATCCCGAATCTGACCGCATAGTCGCCGGCGCCTGGCGCATTCCCCTCGACCGTGTTAACCCAGTCTTTTCCCGTGACCGGGTTTTGTCCGGGCTTCAACATTCCGGCGACTTCAGCAGCACCGGTTCTTAGATAGCCAAATGGATAGTCGATTACTTTTCCGGCCGCAGCCTGGACCGCGGGATTGGCCATAAATCCGATTGGACCCTTCGCGTGAGACAAAACGTCTTGAATCCCGGCCTTGGCTTGAGAGAGGCGATCAACCCAGTCGGGGCTTGGCGAAAGCTGGCCTACGGCGTCGAGTTCCGACTTTGTCGGAGGAGCCGAGGCCCAGTCGCTTGCGCCAGAAGAGACGCTGGCGAGCTCAGCTTGAGTTGGCGGGGCCGAGTCCCAACCGCTCATCTATTTGCCCCCACCTGCGTTCGAAGGTTTTTAATCTGTTGAGCTGCGGCCGGCGAAATGCCGTGCGCCTTCGCGTAATTCAAAACATCTGACCCAAACTGCTGGCCGCCAGCCGGTTGGGTGACATTCTGTTTATCGAAAGACGTGATCTCCTTTTTACCCTTTGGTCCGTACTGCGAAAGGATTGTGTTGATCGCATCGTCTTGCGCTCTTTGCGCTTTACTATTTCCTCCGTAATTGGCTTTAAGATCGTCGAGACGGTCCTTCATGAACCCGCGGAAGTCGGTATCCATTTGATTCATCTCACCGCTTAACTGATTAAGAATCCCAGGACTGTTGATGCTTTGCGGATCGTTTTTGATCTGCTGCAAAAGTCCAGCAAGCCGTGAAGCGTAGGAGCTGTATTCCGTTTGCTCTTGTTTTCCGAGCGCTGGATTTTGCGAGCCCGTAAGGAGCGCCGCCTGCTCTTGATTGAGCATTCCGAGCAGCTGTGGCGTGTCCTTGATGTTGCCGGTTTTGACGCTTTGGAGAAGGCCGTTGATGTTTTGCACACCCTGAAGCCTTGTCTGATAGCGCATGACCTGAGGATCAGTGAGAATCGGCGTTCTAGCTCCAGAAACAGTCTGAGCGTCTGCTTGAGTTGCCTTTTCGCCGTAATATCCGGCCTGCGCCCTGTTTTTTGCGATCTCGGGTCCGAGGGCCGCGATCTGGGCCTCGACCTGACGTTGTTTGAGTTGCTCGCCCGCATCGAGATTTTGAAACTGCATCCGCTTAACCGCATCGTCGCCGGGATATTGCTGAGGGAGCGGCGGAAGCCCGAAGCGTTGGGAGGTTTGCTGCGCCTGATCCCAAGCCGCCTGTTTATCTTCCGGCGAAGTATTCGGGTCAGTCGGAACGCTAAATAAAACTTCTTTCGCAATCGCATGCTGCTGAGTGAGCGCGTTCAAGTCCATCTGACGAAATTGCTGCGCGGTTTGCATCGCAAGCTGCGGGTTTTGCTTTGTTAGATCGGCTAAAACGCCCTGACGATTGAGCGTTGGATTTCCGTTTTGATCCGGAACCATGTTGTTTTGAAAGGCCTGCCTCGTCGCCATCTGATCTTGAAAGGCCAAGTTCTTAAGCTGGTTTTGGCGCATCATATCGGCCATTCCCATCGCCTGAAGCGGGGATTCTATCTTTGGCGCCTGCTGGGTCTGATACATGCTCGTGTCTATCGGCATAACTGCTCCCTAAACCCCGTCAGGGCCAAAGACGCCCGTGTCGAAATAGTTTCCTGAGCCAGCACCTTGCTCGGCCATATATCCGCTGGGACTTCCTACGCCGCCCGCGTATGGGTTATTCATGTTGCTCATCATCGCGTAATTCATACCGGCGTTAGCCACATTGCCGATCATCCCGCTCATAGCGTTTCCCTGACCGATCGTGGCCGCAGCGGCGGCATTCCCAGCGCCAATCGTGTTTGCGCTCATGTTGTTTGCGGCATTCATTCCGGCTTGACCAAGTTGGCCCGTTGCCACTTGTCCAGTTCCGGCAAGGCCCGCCAGCATGTTGTAATTTTGCTGCTGATTTTGCGTGAACCTGTTGTAGGCGTTTTGATATTCGTTACTCGCCATGCCTTGCGAGTAACCCAGCATGTCTCTCATGGTGCCGGTGGAATTCAAAAGGCCGCGTGCCGCCGCCGATCTTTGAAGGGCTTGCTGGCCCTGCTGCAAGTTGAACTGATAGCCCGGATCTTGTTGAAAGTCGGCCATCGTGAATTGGCGCGTGAGGTTCGGCATGTCGCTTGATAGGTCTCCGACCGCCTGCTGACCGGCTCGTAAAAACGGCGCCTGGTTTTGCTGCTGCTGCTGAAACTCCGCCCAGCTCGTAGCGTTTGCGGCGTTTGCTGCGGCCTCCTGAGCCGATGCTGCGCTTGAGGCCGAGTTACTGTTAACGATGGCGCCAAGCACGGCGCCTCCGCCGATCGCGGTTGCTACACCTGACATGCCACACCTCCGGCCATTTTGGCCACGCGAACACTCTCGCGGTAATCAACGGTGATTTCCTCGCCGTCTCTTCCGCCATGACATCCACTGATTTTTTTTAGCGCGATTAAGCCAATGTCGTTCGGGCAATGCCTCGACCACACCATTTTGGCGTTTGGCGTTTTGGAATGATTCGTAAAGCGCCCGGCGATTGTCCTTTTGCCGCCGATTCTGGCCGGCGCAATCACCTCGCCTAGATCAATGTCTGCGGTGGCAATCAGCCCTCGGCCCTCGATCAAAGATTTTCCAACTTTGATCTTGTATCCGCCAAACGGAAGATCAGTCATGTCGTCGGTGTTCTCAGACATCGCCCTTACTGTTTCAGGGCTCACGCCAAGCTCTTTACAGGCTAAAAGAAAATCGTCTTGATCGATTTTTCTTTTAAAACCCTCGAGCCGCTCAGCCTCAGACGACATCCAGCCCTCGCTCTTATCGAGAAACATCTCCTCGAGTTTTTCCACATCAGTTTCATTTGTGGCGTAAATGTTCATCCACACCACGTCCTCAAGAGCGAACCCGATTTTTCGCCCAGGCTTTGCCGTAAAGATCATCGGCGCCTGAAGATCCGAGGTCGTCCCGTCGTCATTGAGCACGGTGATTCGGCCTTTCAAAAACACGTTCAAGTGCTCGGTCTTTTGCCTGTGGCCAATCGCGAGAGAGCCAGCTGGAATCGTCACCTCACGCATGTAAATGCCTGGCCCAAAGCGGTGAATAACCGGGCAAGAGACTTGCGGAAGCTCCAGGAGCGCCATTTCCACTTGCGCGATATTTTGCACAATTGCTTTAGCGTGGTCTTTGATGAGTTCAATCTCGCTCATGCGATCTGCCTCCCTGAAGCCCTGATGATCACTTTGCTTGCGGAATCCGCAAAAGCGCTGATGAAATCTCCAGTCGCAAGGACGTGATTTTTTAGCTCGGTCAACTCAACCGCAGTGCCGGCCGCGATCGAATAAGCCGAAGTGATCGTGTTTGAGCCGCCAGCCGTTCCACCGCTTGGCACCAGATAAACCGTAATCGTGTGAGCGCCTGAATCCGTATTGGTCGCAGTAAACTTGTCGATGATCGTGGTCGTGGCCGCAGGGCTCGTGTAAACCGTCGTAGCCGAGCTTGCGGCGTAAGCGGATTCGACCAGGCATTTCGCGGTGACCGTGCTCATAAGTCTTGCCCCTGATTAA
>Ga0134125_10003797_pt1 | contig 17384 bp, 15 predicted proteins | sample KB31751_FD_96464 | JGI IMG/M metagenome (GOLD analysis project Ga0134125, IMG submission 96464) | Terrestrial soil microbial communities with excess Nitrogen fertilizer from Kellogg Biological Station, Michigan, USA - KB3-175-1 | ecosystem: Environmental > Terrestrial > Soil > Unclassified ...
GTTCCTGTTTATTTTTGACGTTGTGTTCCTTATAAACATCAGGATTATAAAGTTCCATATATACTTCCGGTCTTTTCAATTGTGTGAAACCGTATTTTTCATAAAGCCCGTGAGCAGTTGAGGTGAGTAAAATCCAACGCCGGAGGCCCTGTAAGCGGGGATGTGACATGATCGTTTCCATTAGTTTTTTTGAAAGGCCCTGTCCCTGGTATTTATCTAAAATGTAAACGTCTCCGAGATACGCGATAGTGGAAAAGTCGGAAATTACTCTTGCAAATCCAATTTGATGGTTGTTATGAAAAAGTCCGAAGTTTAATGAATTTTCCATAGAGGTTCTTACTTTTTCTATCGGAATATTTTTGCTCCAGTATGCGTATTTCGATAAATAGTCATGTATCGCAACAATGTCCATTTTTGTTTTGTCGGTGGTTATCAGATAATCGTTAAAGGTTAGTTCAATGTTGGTCATGGGTAATTGATTCGTGTTTTTTGTTTGTATATGCCGGAGTAAACGTATATGCGTTTATTCTCCAATTAAAAATAGAAAAGCCTCCTATTTATTGCTTTACCAGTCTTCCATGTTTGCTTGCCTCTTTTTCTCTTCAAAGAAAAAGTAATACAACTAAACGAATCACCATAATCGCTAAAGCTGGTTGATGCGCTCTTCTTCCAGGTCAATCTGGTAAAGCTGCCAGCGGATGACAGTTTCATCTAATTCAGGGTCTTTATTTAATCTTGCTAAAAATTGTCGCTGGCTTTCGAGAACTTCCAGATAATGTTGCTTACGCTCCGGGGTCATCTTAAAATTCTCCGGATCTTTGATCTTATCCTCCCATTGGGTAACCATTCGCAGCAGGTAAGGATCATTGTTCAAACCCATTTCCTGTTTTTGTTTGAGCAACCCGACTGTAAAAAGAGCCAGCTCCTTTCTTAATTTCAATCTCGCCTCTTCTTCAGGAATGTCATTCGTACTTTCAAAAAGTTTAGACCGTTTAATAAAATAAGGCAAGGTAAGTCCCTGCGTTAAAAGGGTCAGCAGGATAACCATAAATGTAATAAAAAGCACCAGGTTCCGGTAGGGAAAAGGTGCGCCATCCTGCATAGTGACGGGAATGGCCAAAGCAGCTGCCAGGGATACAACGCCGCGCATTCCGGTCCATCCCAACAGTAATGGCAGTTTAAGCATCCTTCGCCGGTCGCGTGTTGGAGCTACGCCCGGCCTGAAAATTAATGTTGCTGCCATTGCCACATATGAACTGATCATCCTTGCCAATATTAAAATAGCGGTTACCCAAATGCCGTACTTTATAGCTGTGGCCAATGGAATGCCATCCGCGCGAAGGCCGGCAACTATTTGCGGCAATTCAAGACCAATAAGCATAAATACTATTCCGTTAAGAATAAAAATAAAGGCTTCCCAAAAATTATATCCTTTTACGCGGCTGTCGCTGGATAAGAACTGAAGCCGGTTGTTTGCCAAAAACAAACCACCGGACACAACAGCCAATACACCGGAGCTGTGCAACTGCTCGGCAATCCAATAAAGAAAGTAAGGTTCAATGAGCGTGAAAGCAATATCAGAAGAAGCGTCGGTAGGCAATCGCTTATGCGCCTGCATAAACAGCCATCCAAAAACAAGCCCAATGCCGATGCCCCCGAGAACCATCCACGAAAAATTGATCATGGCCTGCTGAAAAATGAACTGGCCTGTGCCTACCGCCACCAATGCAAACCTGAAAATAATGAGCGATGATGCATCATTAAACAGGCTTTCTCCTTCGAGAATGGCAGCGGTGGATTTGGAAATTTTCACAAATTTCATAATGGCTCCGGTACTTACGGCGTCTGGTGGCGACACAATGCCACCCAGCAAAAAACCCAGTGCAATCGTGAAACCAGGGATAAAATAATTGGTAAAGATGGCAACAGCCAATGCAGAAAAAAGCACCACCAAAAAAGCAAAGCTGCTGATGATACGCCACCATTTTTTCATTTCTTTAAATGAAATGCTCCATGTTGCTTCAAACAACAACGGTGGTAAAAAAATAAAAAATATCATGTTCGGATCAACCTGCACTGCTGGCAAACCTGGTATAAAACTGATGAACAAGCCGGCCACTACCAATAATACCGGGTAAGCGATTCGCAGCTTTCTTGCGAGCATCTCGATCAGCACAATGGCTGCAACCAGCGCCAGCATGAATGGCAATTGTTCATGCATTGTTGAAATGATATAGGTGAGTAATAGGAAACAACAAATATAATGGTGCCGGCTGTATTTTGACCGGTCTCTTTTTTGTGCTTGTTACTTTTTCTTAGAGCCGAACAACCAAAAACTACCCCAATTATTTATGAAAAAAACTGCAACAACATCCTTTACTTTTGCAGCCGTGAAAAGAAAAAAAATTATTTTAGAAAACATAACCGTGACCGGCTATGCGGCAGAAGGCAAAGCACTCGCGCGCCTGGAAGGAAAAGTAATTTTTATTGAAGGAGCCGTGCCCGGTGATGTAGTAGATGTTTTAGTGACAAAAAATAAGAAAGACTGGGCAGAAGGGAAAGTTTCTAAAATAAGGGAATTGAGTCCTGAAAGAGTTACTCCTTTTTGCATTCATTTTGGAGTTTGCGGAGGTTGCAAATGGCAAATGCTTCCTTATGAGAAGCAATTAAAATACAAGGAACAGGAAGTAAAAGATGTGATAAAAAGAATTGGCAAAATTGAAACTTCTGTGTTGCCGATCCGCGGTTCTGAAAAAACAATTCATTACAGAAATAAACTGGAATTCACTTTTAGTAATAAAAAATATTTAACACAAAAAGAATTTTCTGTTCTTGGCGAGGATCAATGGCCCGGAGGCGCGCTCGGATATCACGTTCCTAAATTGTACGACAAAATAATTGATATCAAAGAATGCTGGCTGATGGATGAGGAGAACAATTTGATCAGAAATACGCTCCGTGAATTTGCAGAAAAAAATAATTATTCCTATTACGATATTAAAGAACACAAAGGTTTTTTGAGAAATGTAATTATCCGCAATTGCACTACCGGCGAATTCATGGTCAATCTTTTTTTTGGAAATGAGGATAAAGAAAAACGGGAAAAGATTTGTAGCTATTTGTTAGCACAAGTACCGCAAATTACCACTTTGCTTTACACGATCAATCAGAAGTGGAATGACAGTATGGAAGGACTGCAGCCGCAAATTTTTTCCGGAAAAGGCTTTGTGATTGAAAAACTTGGTGACTTTAATTTTAAAATTTCTCCAAAGTCCTTTTTTCAAACGAATACAAAACAGGCAGAAGTTTTATACAATGTGGTTAAAGATTTTGCCTGGTTACAGGGAAAAGAAATCGTTTACGACCTTTATTGCGGTACGGGATCTATTGGAATTTTTTTAAGTAAAAACGCAAAGAAAATTATCGGGGTTGATGTAATTGAAGATGCGATAAAAGATGCCAAAGAAAATGCAGAATTGAACAATTTGGAAACGGCTTCTTTCTTTTCCGGTGATGTAATCGACATTTGCAATGACGATTTTTTTAGAAGTCATGGCAGTCCTGACGTCGTAATTGTAGATCCGCCGCGGGCCGGCCTTCATAATAAATTAGTGAATAAATTATTAGAAATTGCTTCGCCAAAAATCGTGTATGTCAGTTGTAATGTGGCGACCCAGGCCCGCGATCTTCAACTTCTTAATGAAAAATATCTTGTGGAGAAAATTCAGCCGGTTGATATGTTTCCACACACCCATCATATAGAATCTGTAGCACTGCTGACTTTGAAAAAAGAATAAAAAGGATTATTTCTGCTCCTGCTGATTTTCGTTTTCTTTTGCCTGCTCTTCTTCCTTCAGATCCAAAATTAAATTGGCAATCAGCGCCGTCCATCCAGTTTGATGACTTGCGCCCAAACCGCGTAAATTATCGCCATGAAAATATTCGTGAAATAAGACAAGGTCGCGGTTTTCTTCTTTTTGATAAAACCAATTGTAATAGCCGTTGGTCAGTCGTTCATTGTTTTCATTCTTCTCAAAAATATGCAACAGCCGGCCGGTAATATCTTTACCAACATTGCTGAGGTTGCAATAAGTTCCTGATCCTACCGGGCATTCAACTTTCAGATCATCCTCGTAAAAATATCCGAAGGTTCTGAATGCATTAATGAATAAATAATTCATTGGCATCCATACAGGGCCACGCCAGTTTGAATTTCCGCCAAACATATCAGAAGTGGAATCTCCGGGGTCGTAGTGGATCGAATAACTTGTACCGCCAAAATTCAAGGTGTAAGGGTTTTTTTCATAAAACTTAGACAAAGCGCGGATGCCGCCTTCTGATAAAAACTCTGATTCATCCAATAACTTTTCGAATAAATCTTTCAATCTTTCTTTATCAACTAAAGAAAGCAAAGTGCGTCCAAAATTTTTATTCACTTCGCTGGGCAAATACAAATTGCTCATCCTGCGGTAATTCTGAAACCATTTCATTCTTTTTGTAAAATCGGGAAGCGCATCAAACACTTCTTTTTCAATTACTGTAACAGCAAATAAGGGCGAAAGTCCCACAATAGAGCGGATCCTCAACGGAAATGCATCAGACTTATCCAAAGAAAGCACGTCGTAAAAAAACTTGTCTTTATCATCCCACAATCCCAGTTCATTCAGCGCTTCTGCAATGATCACAAAGTGTTCATAAAACTTGGTGGCGGTGTCTTCAAAAGAAATATCATTCATGGCAATTTCCAGAGCGATGTTCATCATATCCAGTGCGTACATTCCCATCCAGCTTGTGCCATCGGTTTGTTCAAGAAGCGTATTTCCCGGAAGAACCATGCTCCGGTTAAAAAGACCGATATTATCCAATCCAAGAAATCCGCCTTCAAAAATACTGTTGCCGTTTGCGTCTTTCCGGTTGATCCACCAGGTGAAATTGATGATGAGTTTTTGAAAAATGCTTTTTAGAAAAACAACGTCTTTTTTTCCATACAGCCTTTCTTCGGTTTTATAAACCTGCAGTGCAGCAAATGCATGAACCGGCGGATTTACATCGCTGAAATCCCATTCATAAGCGGGCAATTGACCCTGCGGATTCATGTACCATTCGCGCATCAAAAGTGTCAGCTGGTGTTTGGCAAAAAGCGGGTCGATCACTGCCATCGTGATGCAATGAAAAGCCATATCCCATGCGGCATACCACGGATATTCCCAATTATCGGGCATGGATAATATGTCCTGATTTTTTAAATATTTCCAAAGATGATTCCGGCCGTTTTCACGTTCTTCAGAATCGGGTGTAATGCCATCGCTTGTGCTGATCCATCTTTCAACGTCATAATGATAATATTGCTTGTTCCAAAGCAAGCCGGCGAATGCCTGCCGCTGAATATTTTTTTGATCGTCGGTACAGTTGGCCGGATGGATATTTTCATAAAATTCATCCGCCTCATTTTTTCTTTTTTCAAAAATCTGCTCAAAATTTTTATGGAAACAATTTTTTAGTTTTTTATCAGAAAGACGTAAATATATAACCTGCGATTGCTTTGGTTCTATTTCGAAATAATAAACAGGCGAACATTTTGTACCCTCTTTTTTATCTTTCAATTTCTGCAAATCAGTGCCATGAATAATCGCTTCATGAAACGCATCTTTTACAAATTCCGTTTTGTTTGGCCTGTCAAAAAGCTTTTCAAAATTCGTTTCATTTTGCGTAAAAAGAACTTCATTTGCTGATTGAAAATAGAAGTAATAATTGCCCAATGATTTATGTTCCGCTTTTACCGCCTGTTCTGATAAATAAGTGATGCTCGGTTTGTTTTCATCGCCTGCATATTGCCAGCTGTTATAAAACCAAAGCGTTGGCAAAACAGTGATGGGTGCTTTTTCATCTCCCCGGTTTACGATCTCGATTTTTATAAAAATATCGTCGCTGTTTTCTTTGGCATATTCAATAAAAACATCAAAATATTTGTCCTCATTAAAAATACCGGTATCGAGAATCTCGTATTCCGGTTCCAGCTTATTCCGCTTTTTATTTTCATTTACAAGGTTATCGTACGGGAAAGCGGCCTGTGGATATTTGTACAAATACTTCATGTAAAAATGTGAGGGAAGATTATCCAGGTAATAATATAGTTCCTTTACGTCTTCTCCATGATTTCCTTGCGGATTCGACAATCCAAAAAGCCTTTCCTTCAAAATAGCATCCTTACCATTCCACAAAGCCACTGCAAAACATAATTGTTGATTTAAGTCGGAAATCCCGCCTAATCCATCTTCGCCCCACCGATAAACCCGGCTCCTGGCGTCATCGTGTGGAAAATAATTCCATGCGTCACCATTTTTGCTGTAATCCTCTCGAACGGTTCCCCATTGCCGCTCTGTAAGATAAGGCCCCCAGTTTTCCAACGGAATTTCCTTTTTTGCATTTTGCTGTAATCTTTTTATTTCCGCGTTATCAGTATTTAACATAGCTTAATTTAGAATTGTCATTATTGCCGGTTTACTGCAATTTCAATTATCCATTGGTAGAAAAGCCGGGGTACAATGTCATGCCACCATCCACAAAAACAGTAGTTCCTACGAGGTAATCGGAATCATCGCTGGCAAGCCAAACGGCCACTTTTCCTATATCTTCCGGAAGCCCGATCCGCCCATATGGGATCAGCGTTAATAATCTTTTCAGCGATTCTTCAGTATCCCATGCCGGTTTGTTTATCGGTGTTTTTATTGCGCCCGGTGCGATGGAATTTATCCGGATCTTTTTTGGAGCCATCTCCTGTGCCATACTTTGCATCAACATATCAATGCCTCCTTTGCTTGATGCATAATTCACATGGCCAGCCCACGGAATAACCTGGTGCACGCTGCTCATGCAGATAATTTTGCCTGCAGAACAACTTCTTTCAGCAACAATACCGCGCTTTAAAAATTCCTTTACTGCTTCGCGCGCGCATAAAAACTGCCCCGTAAGATTCACATTAATAACCAATTGCCAGTCATGAAGGCTCATGCTTTCCAAAGGCGAATCTTTCTGAATTCCTGCGTTATTTACCAGGATGTCTATTGTACCAAATTTGTCAAACATTTGCTGAAACATCGACTGTACTTCGCTTTCATTACTTACATCCGCTTTGATCGCAATTGCTTTTGACCCATTATCCTGAATTTTCTTTACAACAGCATCGGCATTCTCCGGATGGGTCACATAATTTACCACCACATTTGCTCCTTCATTTCCCAAGGCGATGGCTACTGCTTCACCTATTCCGCTATTGGCACCGGTTACCAATGCACTCTGTCCTTTTAATTTCTGATTTGTATTCATTTTAAAAAAATTTATTATAAAAGGTGCAAGAAATATGCTAAAAGTAAGTTATCTCCTTTTTCAGAAACAAATAAAAGCAGCTCCGGCTTTATTACAGAAACTCTCGAAAAATGTTTTTCTTCTTCCGGAATTTCTTTCTTTCAGGGTTTTGCATTAGCTTAACGGAATCATTTTACAAAAAAACCCAACTATGAAAAAATTTTTACCCTTCCTGTTTTTAGCTTTCTCATTTGACGGTTTTGCCCAGGTAAATTTTTCCATGCCACCGGAGGCAAATACTTTTTACAACAAAGCGATGCTGAAGATAAAGCCTGTTTTAAAAAACATGATCTTCAAAAATGCGCAAAATTTAAAAGGCCGACGGGTAAATACGGATAGCCTTTTTACGCAAATGGAGAAAGAACCGGTTTTAAAAAACAGCAGTAAAGAAATTCTGCAGGCGGTTACTGTTTTAATAATGATACAGATCTCTAAAAATGCAGATGCGGATTTAAAAAACCTTGTCGTTAATATGGGCAAGAATAAAGTAGCAAATGAAACAGCGGAAAATCCGGAAAATCAGGTAGCCAGTATTTTGGCGAATAAAAGCGAGATCGCTGAAAGTGTTTCGATTGCAATGAAAACAATTTCACCCGACCAGGAAGTTTTGCTTGGTAATCTAAAGTAAAACACATAATAAAGGTGACAAGAATGAGGCAATAAATACACAGAGGTTTTTTTATGTAAACAATTGATACTCATTTTACAAATGCTTCTACATTATACATTTTTTTAAAACTCCTTTAGGGAAATGGAGGAAATAGTTTTATACTTTTGCAGTTATGGTCAAAAATGCATCCTTTAAATTCCTCGTTTCAATTTTTTTGCTGGTTTTATTTTCGTTAAATGCCAAAAGCCAGACAGACAGTAGTTTTCAGCATCCGAAAGATTCAAAAGATACCATCTATATGAAGCCTGAGGACACGATCTTTTTAAAACCCGTGGACACCGTTCTGAGGATAAAAAATTTTAGTCCTTATTTTACACTTCATGTAGATTCTACCCTTGACTATCATTTTGAGATCAATAAAAACCCGGAGGATTATTATTGGTATTTGAAAAATTCTCCCGTAGGATTGAAGATCGATAAGGATAATGGCATCCTCCATTTTAAGGCTGACAAATCCTATTTTCTGTCTGGCAAATTGAAATATGACAATGAATATAAAGTAAAGCTGGGCGTACAAAACCTCAATCAGCCGGAAGACAAAGTGGACACAACTTTTACCTTACTATTTTACAATACAGACATCGTTCCGTCGAAAATAAAACCAACCGTAACAAATAACCTGGTAATGGACGAGGGCGACACACTTAGTTTCAAATTACAATGTGACGTAGGAAGTTTTCCTCTGGAATCGATTACTTTTTTCTGTAATTACCCGATCCGCTCGGCTACTCCAATTGCACATTGCGGTGATATTTTTACATGGGTAGCGCCTTATGATTTTATAAAAGATGATGAAACTGTAAAGCAAAAATCTTTGATCTTAAGTTTTGTTGGCGTTGATAAATTTTTTAACCGCGACACCGCAGTGGTCACCGTTAAGGTGAATCAAACCGTGAACTATCCTCAAAGACTATTGGAATATAATAAAATCACCAGTACCATTCAAAATTACATCATCACTTTAAAGAGCACGTTCCGCGATCTGGATAAAAAGATAAAAAGCACGAAAAATACGCGCACTACTTTTGATCTTACTTCCGCTGCGACCTCGCTCGGAGGAACGGTTTTTTCATCAATGTCGGATAACGATCTTCAAACTACCGGTAAGATCCTGCCCAGTGTCGGTGTGGCTTTGGTGCCGGTAAAAGAAGCGGTAGCGCCGAACAAGAACGATGAAAAAAACTCAGCGTCTCTCGTGCGAAATGACATCAAACGGCTGCAATATCTGCTTACAGACAACAGTTTGATCGGAGATAAAGATCCGGATATTGTGAAAAAGATCAGCAAAATGAAAGATGAATTACAGCAGGTACAACTTCAACTAATTGACGTGCCGCTCGTGGATGAAAATGTGAACCCGAAAGAGTTGGATGAATATTTTAATAATCCAAAAGTGAACAAGAAATACCGGCTGATGAAAAAATAATTCCGGAAAGTATTGGAGGATCACTTTTCAGCAAACGAAGAAATAGGCTTAATTCTTATTTCCAAAGGATCAGGGAACCGGATCGTGGCCATGCCCTCCCCATGGATTACAACGCGCAATTCTTTTGGCCGTAAGCCACAAACCTTTGACCGGACCGTATTTTTTTAGCGCTTCAATTCCGTATTGTGAACAGGTAGGTGTATATCTGCAAGAAGGTCCCATCCAGGGCGATATGATCAACTGATACACTTTTATCAATGCAATAAAAGGAAAGGATAATATTTGTTTTAAGGATCCCATTTAGAACGGTAAAGTTAATTCTTATTGAAGTTTTTTTAATGCTAAAATGTACAAGGTAAATTTCGGGAGCAGGCGGCAACGCTGCGATCTAAAGCGTTATGTCGGATAGTCGTTTAGCGAGAAGAAAGCGTCCCGACTGCCGGAAATCGTTCACAATGTGTTCAAGAATCATTCGGCCGCGGGAAGAAAGCGTGCCGACGGGAAAAATTAAGATTAAATAGGCCTTTCCCTGGAAATATCTGCTATTAACACGGCCGCCATCGCCAGAGCCGCGTCTTTCAGCATGTTGGTAACATAAAGCATTTTTATGTGAACATTGGCAGACCTTACGATTCCAGGAACATCTACTGAAAACACAATAATTAAAAGTAATAAGGCCAAAAGATAACCGGCGATTTTTGCATAACGGTCAATAATAAACGCCACTGCCGACAATAAAAATCCCGCTCCTGATATATAAACCATCACTTTTGAAACGGGCAAAAATGAAGGAACATTTACTGCCATCGCTTTGGCGTGCAAAATATTATTAGCGCCAAAAAAAGCAATAATTACAGCAAAAATGATTATCGCCAGACGGGTAGAAACAAGAGCTTTCATGATCGTTTTTATTAAATAATTTGAAACGCCTGCTCCACGGATACAGGCGACGCTGCCAGCAGGAAACGATTTTATAAGCACCGTGGTATTCAGTAGGCGGTACTTTCAACGAATTCTGATAGCAACAAAGTGAAGTTATTTTGTTTTCTGCATCGAAAGAAATTTTGTTTGTGAAACGCGCATAAATTCATCACTTTCTGTTGAAAGTGTTCCTTTTTTCGCTATCTAAATTTTTAAGTCTGATTTTCCTTCTTCAACAGTTAGCTTTCAATAAATCGATTCGCCTATTTCGCAATCATTTGCAGGCAGACGGGCCGTGGAACCGTAATTTCATGATCTGTTTTAATTAATAAACCGGTTTCTTTATCTCTTTTGAAAATAACAATATTCCTCGAATCCTGGTTTGCAGCAAGTAAATAATTACCGGTCGGATCGATGATAAAGTTTCGTGGCCCTTTTCCAAAAGTTGATTGGGAACCTTTTACGGTTAGTTTACCCGAAACCGGATCAATTGAAAAAATAGCAATCGAATTCAGATCGCCGCGGGTAGAGGCATAGAGAAACCTGCCATCAGGAGAAATGCAAATTTCCGCTCCATCTTTTTTGCCAACAAATCCGTCCGGAAAAGCAGGAATGTCCTGTATCTGGGATAATTTTCCATTGTTGTAACTGTAGGCTGTAACCGTGCCGCCCATTTCGTGCAGCAGATAAACATATTTTTTATCGCCAGAAAAAACAAGATGCCGTGGGCCGCTTCCTTTTTCAGATTTTGTAAACGCCGCTGATGAAAGAATAAGAGGTTGTTTAATAGCGTGATCAAACCGATAAGTCACCACTTCATCCAATCCGAGATCAGGAGTTAACAAAAATCTTTCATCAGGAGAAAAAACCGTTTCATGAACATGAGGTCTAGCATATTCACCCGCATTTTTATAAACAGAATCATAAATGATCTGCGAGTAAGGAGCCACCGTGCCATTTTTATTTATGGGAAATACGGTCGCAGTTCCGCTTGTATAATTGGCTACTGCCAGCCATTTATTATCGCCAGTGGTAGAAATATAACAAGGATCATCGCCTCCGGAGGCAGTGGTATTTAAGAACTGAAGTGTGCCCTTCTTTTTATCGAAAGAATAAGCAGTTACTCTTCCTGGATTTAAACCATTTGTTTCGTTTACAGCATACACATATTTTTGATTTTTAGAAATGGTAAGATAAGAAGGATTTGTTACGCTGTCTGTATTGCTTACCCATGTTGCTTCGCCGGTTTGAGAATCAAAATTGTAAATATAAATGCCTTTGCTGTCGGTATTTGTGTAGGTTCCGACAAATAAATAGTACTTCTGTGCGGAACACGAAAGCAGCAAAAAAAGTAAAGAACACACCATTGAAATTTTAAGAGGGGTAGTTTTTTTATTCATTTTCCATGCAATATTTAAGTTGTAAATTCTTTTTGATTCTTAATTCTTCATTTTTGATTCAACATTCGAGGATGCGTCATTTACCTCTTTACCTGAAAATCCGGGAAAGAAATATTTGTTTGCTCTGAAACAATTACTTCTTTCACTTTTGCTCTTTCTGGTCCCTTTTTGCACCATTCAATAAAATCTTTTACGTCGTTTTCTTCTCCGGTGACCAACGCTTCGACTTTTTCATCGGGGCTGTTTTTAATCCAGCCTTTTATATTTAATTTTTCGGCAACTTTTCTGGCGGTCTCTCTGAAAAAAACACCCTGGACTTTTCCATAAATTAAGAGATGAACAGTTTGCATCTTTCAAAGATAGCAATGTTGACATGAAAATATCGGCGATTTCCTGGCGAATTTGTTGATCGCGTGTTACAATTTGCGTAATCCTTTCTTCGTTATACCGGCGGATCGTTCTTTATTTTTTTAAAAAAAGTTTTGCTGCATCAATCATCTTACAAATTTTATGCAAATACAAATTCAGTTTATTTCTCTGTTTGCTACTGACCGATTTGTGTGCAAATTGCGTGGCTAATGAAAATGTTAACTATTTTTCCACTTCTTTATTTACCATTCAAATTGAATATTTTTGTTTTTTATTACCTGAACAGATGAAAATAATCGCCTCCTTATCATTATTTCTTGTTGCTTTTGCTACTTCTCACGGGCAAGGATACAAGGTTACGTTACAAACACCGGATTATAAAAGCGGACTCGCTTACCTGACCTATTATTATGGCAAAAACATGAATGTGCAGGATTCTGCGATCGTAAATTCAAAAGGCGTTGCCATTTTTCAAGGTAAAGAAAAAATGCTGCCGGGCGTGTATTCAATCGTATTTCCCGGAAAGAATAAATTGTTTGATTTCCTGGTAGATAAAGGCCAGGTAATTAACATCAAAGCAGACACAACTGACCTAATCAACAAAACAGAAGTGACGGGCTCGAAGGAGAATATTCTTTTTCAGCAGTATCAGAAATTTGTTAGCGTAAAAGGAAAACTCCTGCAGGATGAAGTGGAAGCATATAAAAGATCGACAAATAAAACCGATAGTTCCCTTCATGAAAAAAAATACCAGGCGCTAAATGAAGAATTGAATAATTACCGCGATAAAATCATTAAAGAACATCCCGAATCGATGCTGGCAACGCTTTTGACCAGTATGAAGCCAACGCCCGTTTTAAATACGCATCCGGCAACACACCAGGATTCTGTAGAAAATTATCAGTATTATAAAAAGCATTATTGGGACGGAATTACATTTATGGATGACCGGATCATTCGTACTCCTTTCTTTTTGCCGAAGCTGGAAGATTATTTCAGGAACGTCGTTCCCCAGGCTCCTGATTCTATCATAAAAGAATCAGATTACTTATTGTTATTGGCGAGGTCTTCTCCGGAGATGTACAAATTTTTATTGAACTGGCTTACAGATGAATACATTAATCCAAAATATATGGGCCAGGATGCTGTGTTTGTGCACCTTTTCGAAAAATATCATTCAAAAGGAGTTTCAAGCTGGCTGAATGAAAAACAGCTCACGACGATTTCTAACAGAGCTTATATGCTGATGTCGAATTTAATTGGCGAACAGGCTGCCGATCTTCAAATGGTGGATGCGAAAGGCAATAATACCTCGCTTTATAATATTAAATCAGCTTATACAGTTGTTGTTTTTTGGGATCCAACTTGCGGGCATTGCCGGGTACAGGTTCCGCGGCTCGATTCTATTTATAACGCTAAATGGAAAAATGAAGGCGTGAAAATGTATGGTGTTCTGACAGAGACAAAAGACCTGGAGCAATGGAAAGATTTTATCAAAGAAAACAAAATGGAAAACTGGGTCAATGTGTATGAAACTGAAGGTCAAAGAAAGATGATAGAACAGGCAAAAGCACCTTCTTACAAACAATTGTATGATGTGATCCAAACTCCAACGATTTATCTTCTTGATAAGGATAAAAAAATTATTGCCAAAAAATTGACAATGGAACAAATGGATGACGTATTGGATATGAAAATAAAAAACCAGGGTTCCAGGTCAGCCGAAAATGTGCTTAAATAGATTGGATGTTCATTTAAGCTATAACAATCCTCAAAAAAATATTGAATGAAGAAACTGTTTCTTGCCGTTATATGTAGTTCATTTATTTTTATTTCTTATAGCCAAACGCTTTTTACTTATGGAAATCATTCTGTAAATGCTGATGAATTCTTAACTGCCTTTAATAAAAATAAAACTGCCTCTCCGGATAGTGTACAAGCGCTTCGCGATTACCTCGACTTATATATAAAATTCAAGCTAAAAGTGCAGGCTGCAAAAGATATTCATTTGGATACGCTTCCTTCCATGAAAGCAGATCTGCAAAACTTTCGTACGCAGATACAGGATAATTACCTCGATGATGACAAGGAAGTGAACCGTCTGGTAAATGAAGCTTTTGAACGGAGTCAGAAAGACGTTCATGTAGTTTATTATTTCTTAAATAATAATCAAACGGCTGATTCGGACAATGAATTCAAAATGATTAAGAATTTTGCGGGAAAATTGAGAAGCAATGAAAAAAATGAAGTTGAAATTTTTGCAAAAGCAAATGCAAACAGTGCCATGAAAATTCAAAAAGGTGATGCGGGATATGTTACTGTTTTTTCATTGCCTTATCTTTTTGAAAATATCGTTTACTCATTAAACCCTGGTGAATCAAGCCTTCCTGTTGAAACAAAAAAAGGCTGGTATGTCTTTAAAAATATGGGCGAAAGAAAAGCAGTTGGAAAAATCACCATTGCACAAATTTTATTTGCCGTACCGGAAGGATTTGATCAGCAAAGAGCAGGAGCAAAAAAGCTGGCTGATTCTGTATATGATGCCTTAATGAATGGAAGTGATTTTGCAACTTTGGCAAAAGAATTCAGCGATGACAAAAATACGTATTTGAATGGCGGTGTGATGCCAGAATTCGGGACAGCCAAATATGATTCTGTTTTTGAAAATCACGCGTTTTCACTTAAAAAAAATGGAGAAATTTCTAGACCATTTGAAACGAAATTTGGTTACCATATTATCAAACGCATTTCTGGGACACCGGTTCCGGATTCAAAAAGTGATGAAGCGTTTATATACAATCTGAAACAGGAAGTTTTGAAAGACAGCCGCATTGAAGTGGCCAAACAAAAATTTTTAAAAGAGATATTACCTGTTATTGGCTTCAAAAAAGACAATGTCAATGAGGATAATTTATGGCAGGTAAGCGACAGTTCTCTCATGAGCAATAAAAATATCACTGCCGGAAACGTGAATGAAAGCACCGTTTTATTTTCCTTTAATGATCACAAAACAGTAAAAGTAGCCGATTGGATTGTTTATTTACAACATTCAAATGTTGTTGCCGGAAGTGATCGCAGTTCATACAAATCATTATTTGATCAATTTATAAAGGCGTCCGCTTTTTCAAATTATGCTTCCAGACTGCAGAATTATAATGTTGCTTTTAAAAATCAAATCGAAGAATTTAAAGATGGCAATATGCTTTTTGAAATAATGCAACAGAAAGTATGGAACAAAGCCGCAGCAGATACGACCGGTTTAAAAAATTTTTATAACACACACAAGGAAAAATATTTCTGGAGCAACAGTGCAGATGGCATCATTTTTTCGTGCTCTGATAAAACTGTAGCGGATAACGCTATTGCGCAATTAAGAAGAAGAAAAACATGGCGTGAAGTAGTAGCAGACAATCCCACACAAATACTGGCCGATTCCGGCAGATATGAACTGGGACAGATTCCAGTGATTGACAGAACGATGTTTAGAGACGGTTTAATCACATTGCCGGTTATAAACAAAACCGACGGCACAGCAGTTTTTGCACAAATTATAAAAGTTTACGCTGATCATGAGCCAAGAAACTTCCAGGATGCAAAGGGATTGGTAATCAATGATTATCAAAATTACCTGGAAGAAAAATGGGTTAATGAATTAAAGAAAAAATACCCGGTAAAAATCAATGAGAAAGTTTTTAATTCGTTGCTGCATAACACCGCTTTCTAACTGTTGATTGCTTTTATTCCCGGCAATTCTTTTCCTTCAAAATACTCGAGCAAAGCACCGCCGCCTGTAGAAACATAACTTACTTTATCTGCAAGATTAAATTCATTGATGGCGGCAACACTATCGCCTCCGCCAACCAGGCTGTAAGCGCCGTTTTCTGTTGCTTTCGCAATCGCTTCTGCAATGGCTTTTGTCCCAGCCTGGAACTTTTTCATTTCAAAAACGCCCATAGGTCCATTCCATAAAATCGTTTTGCTTTCCATAATGGCTTTGGTAAAAATCTTTATGGATTCAGGGCCAATATCCAACCCCATCCAGCCTTTTTCAATCTGGTCATTGTTGACAATTTTTGTATCTGCGTCTTCCGAAAATTTATCCGCGACAACGCTGTCGACCGGCAAAAGAAATTGCACATTTTGTTGTTTTGCTTTGGATAAAATGTCATTCGCCAGGTCTAATTTATCCTCCTCACAAAGGCTGTTTCCAATTTCTTTTCCCTGTGCTTTTAAAAAAGTATAAGCCATACCTCCACCAATAATGATGTTGTTTGCTTTCTTTAATAAATTCTCAATAATCTCAATTTTATCAGACACTTTAGCACCCCCAAGAATCGCCGTAAATGGTTTTTCTGAACTGTTCAGAACCTTTTCGGCATTCGACACTTCTGCATTCATCAGCAAACCAAACATTCTTTTATCCTCTAGGAAAAATTGAGCCATAACTGCTGTGGAAGCATGTGCACGATGTGCAGTGCCAAAAGCATCATTTACATACACATCGCCCAGCGAAGCAAGTTTTTTTGCAAATTCTTCATTTCCTTTTTCTTCTTCTTTGTGAAAACGAAGATTTTCTAAAAGCAATACTTCACCTGGTTTCAAATCTTTTGCTTTTTGCTCTGCTTCCGGACCGATGCAATCATTTGAAAATAAAACGGTAACACCTGGTAACAATTCTTTCAAGTGCGGCAATAAATGTTTTAAAGAAAATTTTTCTTCAGGCCCACCTTTTGGTCTGCCGAAATGCGACATGAGAATTACACTTCCTCCGTCATCAAGAATTTTTTTTATTGTTGGAATTGCGGCGCGCATCCTGGTGTCATCAGTAATATTATAATTCTCGTCGAGTGGTACATTAAAATCAACTCTTACGAGTGCTTTTTCATTTTTGAAATTATGTTCTGAAAATTTGCTCATTGTATTTCTATTATGTCTTTATTAAAATCAAGTAATGTGCGAATAGCTTTTTCTATATTTCTTTCCAGAATTGAGAAGAGAATTTTATTATCACAATTTGGAACTTTCAGGCTTATTAATTTAGGAGGTGAGCCGGATTTATTTTTCCGGCCTTTTTGGCTTTTGAATAAATCTCAAGATCTTTTAAATGATCGAACTTCAAAAAGTAAGAGGATTTAACCTCCAGCCCTGTCTTTTCTCTCAGCCATTTTGCAATAATGGGTGAAATGTGATTGTCCAGCCAAATTTCCCAATCATGCTGCATCATTTATAATAA
>Ga0134125_10003798_pt1 | contig 17378 bp, 15 predicted proteins | sample KB31751_FD_96464 | JGI IMG/M metagenome (GOLD analysis project Ga0134125, IMG submission 96464) | Terrestrial soil microbial communities with excess Nitrogen fertilizer from Kellogg Biological Station, Michigan, USA - KB3-175-1 | ecosystem: Environmental > Terrestrial > Soil > Unclassified ...
CGATCCAGCTTCTGAAGCAGATCATCGCCGATCCCGGTACGGTCGTGACTCGGGGCTCGACCTTCGACAACCGCAGCAATCTCGCGGAGAAATTCCTCCACACGGTCCGCCGGAAATACGAGGGTACGCGCCTTGGGCGACAGGAGCTCGAGGCCGAACTGCTGGAGGACCTCGAAGGGGCGCTCTGGAAGCGCAGCCAGATCGAGGCCTTAAGGGTTCAGGAGCACCAACTGCCGCCGCTGAACCGTATCGTCATCGCGATCGATCCGAACGCCTCGAGCGAAGAGGATTCCAACGAATGCGGCATCGTTTGTGCCGGGCTCGGTGACGACGGTCACGCCTACGTCCTCGACGACGTCTCCGGCGTCATGGCACCGAACGAGTGGGCGATGACGGCCATCAGGCTGCTGCGCGAACGCATGGGCGACCGCATCATTGCCGAGACCAACAATGGCGGCGAGATGGTCGAAAACACGCTCCGCATGGTGGATCCGTCAGTGCCTTACAGCGCGGTCTGGGCTTCCCGCGGCAAGGTCACTCGCGCCGAACCGATCAGCGCGCTCTACGAACAGGGCAGAGTGCACCACGTCGGCGCCCTTCCGCGGCTCGAGGATCAGATGTGCGCCTTCACCGTCGATTTTGATCGCAGGGTCATGGGGTATTCGCCCGACCGTGTCGATGCGCTGGTGTGGGCGTTGACCGAGCTGGTGATCGAGGGGGAGCCGCGGCGGCGGTTGTTGGTTGCGTGATATCTCCGCGATCGACGTGACCGTGGGCATATAGAGTGGCAGGTTCTAAAATGTCCGCCCCCGGAGGTAGAGCAGACGTTCGTAACGAATTCACGCGAGTCCGTTTCTGACCCAAGGCTGACTGCGTCGGATGCAACTACTGAGTCCGCTATGTGGTCAACGGCTGATCCTGCGAGCGGGTTGGTATTCGATTCCGCAGCCACCTAGGGCTTATCGGAATTGGATCGGGCTGCGTCGCTAGGTTTCGTTGGGACGGGGTCATCGCGTGCCCCTGCCCTTCGGTACGGTCAACATGATTGCCATGATTGCAACCAGCACCATGAATACGTTAAACGTGAGGGCAATTATTGCTGCTTCCCGAATGGCGAGATTATCTTGTCGGCCCTGGAAGGTGATGACGCCTTCGATCCAATTGACCGCCGCCGAGTTTGCGCTGAGTGTGCTGAAAATAACAGCGGAAAGTGCAACGCCGAACGCGGCGCCGAGAGACGATGCCATCTTGTAAATGCCGGCGCCGGACCCGACCTGGTCGAGTGGCAGACTTGAAAGCGCTGCATCCGTTGAAGGTGTAGCATAAAGTGCCAGGCCAACCCCGTACAGCGTGTAGCCGACGATCGCTGATAGTTTGTATTCCGCGAGCATGACGTTCGACGGGAGTAAAAAAAGAATAGAAACCCCCGTGATAAGGCACCCTTGGATCATCGGCTTGCGCGCTCCAAATCGCTTCAGAAGCTTTTCGCCGACTCGGATGAAGACGATGACCGCAATGGCATATCCAAGCGTCAGAATTCCGGCCTGCTGCGCGGTCATGCTCCCTCCCAACTGGAGGAGTTGAAGGGACACTAGCAACGTACCCGCGACGCCGTTCAACAAGAAGTTGGAGACCGTGGCTCCCGTGTACATTTGATTGTGAAACAGTGTGAAGTCCACGAAGCCGCTGGAGGTCCGCGATTCGATCCTGAAGAATAGCCAACCGAAGATGATGGCGAGGGCCGAAAGCGAGAGGGTCCACGCACTGCTCCAGCCGAGATGGCTTCCCTGTGTCACTACGATCTGGAGCGCTATCATGCTCGCCATGAAACTGAGAACGCCGGCAACGTCGAACCTGGTGGACCTTTGATCGTCTGCCTTGCTCTCGGGCATGCCCTTCATGAGTGTCATGCCGAGCAGGGCGACGGCTACGGATGCGAAGAAGATCCAACGCCAGCCGAGAGTCTGCGTGACGACCCCGCCAAACAGCGAGCACAAGCCAGATCCGCCCCACGAGCCGATTGACCACATGCTGATGGCCCGCTGGCGCGCTTCACCCGCCCAGTAGGTCTTAACCAGAGCAAGGCTGGCCGGCATGATACAGGCCCCCGACAGGCCTTGCAGCGCACGGCCGGGAAGCAGGAAGTAGACCGAGGTTGTTCCGGGCGGTGCGAAGCCGATGAGCAGCGACCCGACGATGCTGAGCACGAAGCCCGCCATCATAATCTTGACTCGGCCAATGCGGTCGGCCAGGCCGCCGATGAAGACAATAAAGATGCCTGAGAACAACGCCGTTATTGCCACGGCAATGTTCATGACACTGTCGGAGACGCCGAGATCTTTCCCCATGTCTGGAGCAATGTTCAGCGTCGTCTGCGCGAAAAGCCAGAACGCTAGAACGCCCATAATCATACCTAGCAGGAAGCGATCGTTGCCCCTGAAGGTGGTCGCAGTGGCGTCTGGAGGAGCAGCGGATGTCGGAGCGCTTGACGGTGACATTTGAGCCTCGCTCGTCGAACGCGGGGATCAGAACCTCTTTGCGTCGTTGTCTTTCCTATCAGCCGAGAGAGGTGATGCCTTCTCTCGCTCACCGGCAATCGGCAGACGCCAGCCGCGGCTGATGCCCATGAAACGGAGTGCGAAGCAGAGAACTGCGCCAGCGATCGTCATGGCGGCGGCAGGAAGCTGCAAACGATCGCCAACCACGACCACGGCGGCTCCCGCGAGGGCGGCCACCGCGTAAAGATCGGCGCGCAGAACGGTGGGTACTTCCGTAAGCAGTATATCGCGGGTCATTCCACCGCCAATTCCGGTGAGCATTCCGAGCATTGAGGCCATCACCGGGTTGAGACCAAAAGCCAGAGCCTTCTGGGCACCGGATACGGCAAACAGACTCAATCCCGCCGCGTCGAACAGCAACACCGCATTGCCCAGGCGGTCGATGTTCGAGGGCCGCCAGAAAGTGACGAGACCGGCGAGGAGCGAGACCGCCAGGTATCGCCAGTCACTGATTGCTCCAGGAGGTACCGACCCGATCAGCAGATCGCGAGCAATGCCTCCGGCATTCCCCGCCGCAAAGGACAGGACCAGAACTCCGAATAGATCGAGCCGGTTCTTTACGCCGGCGGTGGCGCCGCTCAGCGCGAACACGAAAGTGCCGACCAGATCAAGCACAAGCAAGAGCGTGTCTGTGTTGGGAAGCCCCATTCCGACCCCCGCGCACCCTATGCTGCCAGCCAGGCGCGCGCCGCGACAACCAAGGCCTCGACGCCAGTCTCCAGGGTGGGATGGATCACCGGCGCGAACAGGGGGCTATGGTTGACCGGGAGCTCATTAACTCGGCCGGACTCTTTTGCCTTCGCATATGTATCTGGATCGGTTCCACCAAAGAACCAAAAAACGGAGGGCGCGTGCCATTCTGTTCCGAATGAGCCAAAATCCTCGCTCGCCGGAGCCGCCCCGGTGTGTCGCACACGGTCCGCAGAAAAGTACCCTTGGAAAGCCTTGAGAACGCGCGTGCTAGCCTGCGGGTCGTTCACATTCAATGGATAGCGATCGAGTGTGGTGATCTCCGGCGGCCGAGGTGCGCCGGATGCCGCCGCCTCGGCGTTCACAATTCTCTCGATAGCTGAGAGCACGCGCTTTCGTACGCCGGCATCGAATGTGCGTACATTGAGTTTGATAATGGCTTCATCAGGAATGACGTTTTCTTTGGTGCCGGCCTGAAGTGCGCCGACGGTCACAACCGCGGCCTCCGCGGCAGCCACCTCTCGCGAGACGACCGTTTGGAGCCGCATGACTGTCGCGGCGGCCATGACGACCGGGTCGATACTCGCCTGCGGCATCGAACCATGAGCACCGCGTCCGAAAAGACGAATTTGCAGGCTATCGGCCGCTGAGGTGATCGCGCCGGTGCGCCCAGCGACAGTTCCGGCCGGCCCCACCATCACGTGCTGACCGAGAATAACCACCGGTTTGGGGAAACGGTCAAACAGACCGTCATTAATCATGGCCTCGGCGCCCTCAGCGGTTTCCTCGCCCGGCTGAAAAACAGCTATCAGCGTTCCGTGCCAGGCATCTCGCGCTTGAGCCAGCAAATTGGTGGCACCGACCAGACAAGCGACATGCATGTCGTGACCGCACATATGACCGACCGGCACCGTATTTCCCTCCCGGTCCTTGGCCTTGATCTTGCTGGCGTAGGGGAGGCCGGTCGCTTCCTCGACGGGGAGTGCGTCCATGTCGGCGCGAAGCATCACAGCCGGACCTTCGCCATTTCGGAGCATGCCGACGACTCCAGTCTTTCCGACGTCTGTCGTCACCTCAAATCCCGCGGCGCGAAGCCTGTCCGCCGCCAGGCCGGCCGTGCGGGTCTCCTGCATCGAGAGTTCAGGATGAGAATGCACGTCCTTATAGAGCGCTTCTATATCAGGACTGATCCGATCCAGATTTTTGAGCACGGGGTCCGAAACTTTTGCGTTCGTAGGGGCCATCGCCAACTCCTCTCAGCGCTGATTACACTTTCAATCCCGAATTTGTTGCTGGCGTTGCTGGTCCGCGGCGACTGTGAGGCCGCTGTCACGGCCAAATTGCAAACCTACCTGAACCGGTGAGTGCAAGCAGCAAAAAGCCCCCAATAATGCTCATGTTCTTCAGAAAGTTGATCCGGTTTTCCTCCCGGATCGCGCCGTCCATCGTCCAAAACCGATGCCCAAGCAGGGCGGTACTCAAGGTGAAGAGCGCGAACGCAAGGGCGAGCAGGCGCGTCAGTATTCCAAGTATAATTGCAATTCCGACAAAAAATTCCATGAAAACAGCGATCGCCGCCGCAATTACCGGTGCCGGCGCTTTGAGCGTCTTCATGTATACCGCCGTTCCAGCGAAATTGGTCAGTTTTTCCCAGCCGGTCGAAACAAAGAGTGCCGCGAGCAAAATGCGTGCAAGGAGAAGTAGCACGTCGTTGTACGGGGCTTGGGCAAGCATGAAGCTCTCCAATTTGGAATAACGCACCTAAAGCCTCTCTGTCCCCGGGGCACGCACCGAAATCATACGTCGCCTCGCGCGACGCAATTGAGCGGCAACAAAAATAAACTTTATCAGCGCGTGCACCATCCGTGTCACGCGTCTAGCGTCCGTACTGAATCACGTCTTCGAAATCATCGCACGATATCACGACAAAGATTCGAAGACATCTGGTAAACTGCTGACGTCATATCGGCTCATAAAGGCGGTATAAACAACGTGACAGTCAGTGATCTCGTTACAACTGTAACCGATCGATGGCGGACAGCCGGTCGCGACGTTCTAGCGTCGACTATTGCGGGAGTGCTGGCTTGGTTTTTCGCGCAGACGGTGTGTGGTCATCCACACCCGATCTTCGCGGCCATCATCGCTATTGTGTGTCTTGCTCCCGGCCTTCCTAGTCACACCAAACAGGCCTTGGGACTGCTTGTTGGGGTCGGAATCGGGATTGCTGTCGGCGAATTTGCGCTTGAATTCCCGAAAAACATGTCTCTGTTCCGCGGCTCTATAAGCGTGTTCGCCGCCATGATGCTCGCTTCATCATTCGGGCTCGGCCCCGTGGCCCCGATTCAGGCCGGCGTGTCGACACTTCTTATTTTCGTCCTGGGTCCAGAGACCGCCGGTTATGTCAGATTGATTGATTCAGCCGTCGGCATCGTAATCGCGCTCCTATTCAGCCAAGTTATCTTCACGCCCAACCCGGTCAACATAGTGCGAACCGCAGCCCGCAAGTTGCTGCGGGATCTCGCAAATGCACTCTCGCAATATTCCACAGCTCTTGCCCAGCGCGATCACAAACCTGCGCTTACCGCAATGGGTAAGTTGTCTGCGGCGCCCGACAGTTTGGTTGCGCTCGGCTCAAGTATAAACTGGGCTGGGCAAGCCGCCCGCTGGTCGTTGCGCGGGCGGCTCTCGGCGAGAGAAATAAGCGACGTCGTAACGAAGATACGATCGCCGCGCAGGAAAGCTTTATGCCTTGATTCTACTCTTCGGCGAAGCGCTGGATAATGCGCTCAGAATAGGAGAGCCCCCTCCGCAGGGCTTTGGCGAGCGAATTCATCGACTTGCTGAGTCGTGCAAAAGTATTGCGTCCGGAACTGCGCATGTAGCAATAGCCAAGCCCCCATGGATGATCCGGATCAGGTACCAACCGCTTGGAGAGCTTGCGTAAGCTATTTGGTCGCCGCGGAAGACGCCTTGGCCGTGCTCGAAGGAGCGCACAATCCGACTTTGTGATTGAAGGTCGACCTCAATGGCCTATGAACCGAATTCATTGGCGTCCATCATGCTGAACCGTGAGCCGACCGAGTAAACGCCCGCGATTAGGCCGGCGCCAACGCGAAGCGGATTGTGGCTTCCGTCTCATGAGTTGGAAGAGAGCGTTCGTGATGGACGACCGAAACACGATCCCACAGAGCGAACCGAGTATGTCAGATATCACCCGCCGCTGTTTGCTTGCGAGTCTTCTAACGACCTATACCGCCTCTCTGATCCCATGGGCCTTGGCACAGCCCGTCGACGATCGCGATCAGGGCGCATTTTTAGCGGTGTCAGCGATTATAGCCGGTCGTCAATCTCTGGACACAGACCAAGCCAAGCGACTTTATGACGCGTTGGTCGCTATTGATAAGAGTTTTCCGACGAAGACCCGGGAATTGCTGGCGGTGATTAATACTCGCAACATCGACCCTCTCGAATTGCAAAAGATCTTGGATCGCGAACGGTCCTCGTTGGCAGGTGTTCCGCGTATCATTGCCAGTGCGTGGTTTCTCGGCATCGTAGGCTCGGGCGCAAGCGCCCGGTGCATAGCTTACGAAAGAGCTTTGAACGCGATTATCGTTTCGGACGTGTTGAAGCCACCTACCTACGCCTACGGCGTCTACGGAAGCTGGACCGCAAAGCCCATCTGAGGAGATGCATCATGCCCGATGTCGCCGCGGCCGACTTCATCGTCGTTGGCTCAGGAATCATCGGCTCGACGGTGGCGCGGAGGCTCGTGCAATCGGGAGCGTCCGTTATCATTCTGGAAGCAGGGCCTCGCGTGACGCGCGCTGAGATCGTCGCGCGCTATCGCAACTCAACACGTCGAAGCGACTGGATGTCGCCGTATCCGCCTGCGCCTTGGGCACCCCATCCGATCTATCAGCCTGTGAGCAATAACTACCTCTTGCAATCTGGGCCCTACCCCTACGAGGCAGAATACATCCGCCAAGTGGGTGGCACGACTTGGCACTGGGCGGCCCAGGCATGGCGCAACGTGCCGAATGATTTCAAGATCAAAAGCCTTTATGGCGTCGGTGTCGATTGGCCGTTCGGATACGACGAGCTTGAGCCGTTCTACCAGGAGGTCGAGGAGCTCATGGGCGTCTCCGGCGCGCCGAATACCGGCTCGCCGCGGACGAAGCCATTCCCAATGGAACCAGTGGCCGAGCCTTTTGCCATGAGGCGTATCCGCGAACGGATTGCATCCGATTACGAGGTGGTCACGAATACCACGGCGCGCAATAGCCGCACCTACGACGGCCGGCCAGCCTGTTGTGGCAACAATAGCTGTCAGCCGATCTGCCCGATCGATGCACAGTATCATGGCGGTCTCGCCGCGCATGCGGCCGAGACCGCTGGCGCGAAGCTCATTCCGGATGCGAACGTCTATCGGCTCGACCACGACGAGCAAGGGCGCATTTCTGCTGCTCTCTACTATGACCCTAATAAAAGTTCGCACCGTGTAACCGGTAAAGTCTTCATCATTGCCGCGAACGGGATCGAAAGCCCGAGACTCTTATTATTGTCAGCAAGCGACAAGTTCCCGCGCGGACTGGCGAATAGCAACGACATGGTCGGGCGTAATTTGATGGATCATCCGAGCACGTCGCTCACGTTCGACGCTGATGAAGATCTGTGGCTCGGACGCGGTCCGCAAAGCCCCAGTTCGATTGGGGCAATGCGGGATGGGCCATTCCGTGCTGAGCACGCGCCGTACCGCCTGGATTTCACCAATATTTCGCGTGTCGACAGCGCGACGAATGCACTGATTGCACAAGGTGTTTACGGTGACGAGTTCGCACGTCGGCTTCGGCACAGTGCAGCGCGGGAACTTAACGTCAAAAATGTGCTCGAAGTCCTGCCCGACCCCATTAATCGCATCACTCTCAGTGATCAGAAGGATGCAATGGGAATTCCGAAGCCCGAAACTCACTATTCGATCGCGGATTATACGCGGAGGGGCCACGAGAGGTCGCAACAGGATTTCAGGCGCATCGCGGAGCTGATGGGCGGATCAAACCTGCGCTTCAGCAAGGAGGGATCATACGCCAACAATCAGCACATCTGCGGCACATTGAGCATGGGGAATGATCCGAACAGCTCGGTATGCGATCAATGGGGGCGTGCGCACGAACATGACAATCTGTATCTGGCGGGAACCGGCGTTCTTCCGACGTGCGGCACCTGCAATTCGACGGAGAATGGATTAGCCGTCGCTCTTCGAACCACTCACCGCATTCTAGCCGAGCACAAAGTGGGGCGCATGCCGGCGTCGTCGAGGCTCGGATGAATGCCATGTCGTTTGTTGTCCGCGCATCATATGCTCCCGTAACCGCGATTGTGCTCGTTTTCGCGACTTGGACGACCGCAAGCGTATCCGCGGCCGAAAATCCAGGCGCCGCTCTCATCGAACGAGGTCGCTATCTTGCGATTGCGGGGGATTGCATCGCCTGTCACACCGGACCTGGCGGCAAGCCGATGGCGGGAGGGCTTGCCGTTGCAACGCCGATCGGACCAATCATTTCAACGAATATTACCCCATCCAAGATGGACGGCATCGGAAATTATAGCCTGGAGGACTTTTCGGCCGCGCTGCGCCGCGGCATACGTGCGGATGGCCAGCCCCTTTACCCTGCAATGCCGTATACGTCGTACGCAAAAGTCACCGATGATGACATAAAGGCTCTCTACGCCTATTTCATGCTTGGCGTAGAGGCGGTGGAGCACAAGCCGGCCAAGACAGAGCTTCCTTTCCCCTTCAGCATTCGCCTTTCCATGCGTGTGTGGGACTGGCTGTTTCTCGACACCCGGCCTTATTCGACTGATCCGGCTCGGAGTGCTGCGTGGAATCGCGGCGCGTATCTCACTCTTGGTCTCGCTCACTGCGGCGCCTGTCATACTCCGCGCAATTTCTTGATGGCAGAGCAGGGCTCGCGTCTTTTGGGCGGTGCCGACCTCGGCGCGTGGTTTGCTCCAAACATCTCATCGGACCACGACAGCGGCGTCGGCGCATGGAGTACCGTAGACTTGGTCCACTACATGCGAGACGGACATGCGGGTAACATTGGCCAAGCGGCCGGACCAATGGCCGATGTGGTCGGCAATAGTCTCAGCAACATGCAGGAAGAGGATTTAAGCGCCATTGCCGAGTTTCTCAAGACCGCTCCGGCGATACATGACAGCACCGATGTGAGGCCTGCTTTTGCCTGGGGCGCAGCTAGCGATGCTCTCAGCACAGTTCGCGGCGTAGCCGTGCCAGTGCACCGCGGGCAATGGAGCGGAGCCCGGCTATACGATGCTTACTGCGCCACGTGCCATCAGGCGCAAGGACAAGGCAGCTTCGACGGGGGCCTTCCGTCATTATTTCACAACACCACACTTGGCAGAGGCAATACCAGCAATCTCGTAATGGTGATCCTTTACGGTGTTCACCGCAAACCGGATGTGAATATGCCCGGATTTGGCAGCGATCTGAGCGACCAGGAGATTGCGACACTCGGGTCTTACCTGATGCAGCAATTCGGCAATCCTGCCGGCAGTGTGACCGTAGAGCAGGTCAACGGGGCACGAGCTGGCGGCCCTAGCGGCGCTTGGATTGTCTGGGTAGCTCGGCTGGCAATAGGAATCGCGCTGCTTGTCTTGATCGGCGCAGCGTTGATTAGTTTGCGACGCGCTGCCCTGGTTAAGAAGAGTGCCGGTTAGAAAGGCGATGAGCACCTCCGTGCAATATGAACACCCGCGGAGGCGAGGCGACAAGAATGCCGGGTGACTCTCTCAACCGGCCGAATCTGGACTAATAGGCATTGAGGAGCCTGCAATGACAACAATCGATCCGGCAACTGCGCCGTACGGCGCTCTACTCCTTCGTGTGTGCCTCGGGGTGATGTTCATCGCGCACGCGATGCTGAAGATTCGGGTGTATAAGATTCCCGGCACAGTTGCTTATTTTGCATCGCTCGGATTACCCGGCTGGCTTGCTTACGTGACGATCACGGTCGAGCTAAGTGGTGGGATTTGTTTGATCCTTGGAATTCTACCACGGTACATAGCGCTGCTACTGATTCCACTCATTCTGGGGACGATTATAACCGTGCATGGAAAGAAGGGTTGGCTATTTAGCAATCCGGATGGTGGCTGGGAATACCCAGCGTTCTGGTCCGCGGCGCTTCTCGTGCAGTTCCTTTTCGGCGATGGCGCGGCGGCGCTTATGAGTTCGCCGCCGTTCCATTGAGGCTTGTGCGTCGTTCAATCGCGCGGTTCGGCGCTTATTAGGTGTTTCACAACCGGATCATTCTGAAGAAGGTGGCGAACTCGCTGCTGTATGATGCGGTCAGCCTTGGTCACGCGCTCATGCTGACGCAGATGCTCTAGCCATGACTCGACGAGGAACGTTTCCGTGAATCGGCCTCGCTCGGCCGCGTCTTCGAATATTCCCCAATCATAGGCGCCGTCGCGTTTACGTTCGCGGGCGAGCGTAGCAAGTGCCCGCAGAAATGCATTCCGTTTAGATGGCTCAACATGATATTCAATCGTTACCAATACTGGCCCCGCATCCCCAGGTACCGGCGCAGCGATAACCGGTTCCGGCCAGTCCATTGACGGTGTCAGATCCAGCGCCTCGCCTGCCTGTAATCGCCAGCGCCAGGTCAAAGGGATAGCAGCGAGCGAACCAGCAGCAGCTATAAAATGTGTGGTGGAGAGTCCGAAGACACCAGCGGCCTCGCCCCAAATCAGACTACCGAAGGTCATACTGCCAAAAAACACGGTCACATACATAGCAAGGCCACGACCGCGAACCCAGTCGGGTAGCGAGACCTGTGCTGAAATGTTGAGGGCCGAAATGGCCGCAATCCATGACATGCCCCCAATGATGCACGCACACGCTCCGATGAGCGGCTCCTTGGCCAGCCCCAACAATACGAGCGTGATAGCTGTTCCAAGTTCTCCCAGGACAATCAGCCCGTCTGCTCCAAGCCTAGCTCTGAGCCGCGGCAAAACGAACGCACAGCCAACCGCGCCAGCGCCGATTGCGCCAAGCAGCACCCCGTAGAGAGCTGGGCCTCCAGCGATTTGGTTCCGTGCGATTAACGGAAGGAGCGCCCAGTAGGCGCTGGCAAATAGAAAGAATCCGACCGAGCGGCCCAAAGTGTTGCGTAGAGGCCGATTGTAAATAGCGTATCGAAAGCCGGTTCGGACGGCTCCGGCAAAGCGCTCCACCGGCAGCGCGGATCTACGCCCCTGTCGGGGCCGCCACCGAGCAAAGACCGCGATCACGCCCACATTGCTGAAGACGTCGATCCAAAACGGCGCAGTGATGCCCACTGTCCCGATCAAGGCGCCTGCAAGGGCCGGCCCTATCGCTCGGCTTATGTTGACACCCACACTGTTCGCCGCGACGGCAGCAGGCAGATCCTCTGTCGGCACCAACTGAGGCACAATGGCCTGCCAAGCCGGTGCTTCGAGCGCAGAGAATGTGCTGACCAAGAACACGAATGCCAACAGCGTTTGAGGTCCAGCCAAGCCAAGAGAGAGTAACGTGGCGAACATGGCTGCGACGGCCGCCACTCCAATCTCCAAGATAAGAACAAAACGACGTTTCTCAATAATGTCCGCCAGCGCTCCAGCGGGGATGGCAAACAGGAACATCGGAAGGCTCGTGACAGCCTGAACGAGCGCGACCATCACTGGGTGTGGATCGAGACTGGTCATGAGCCAGGATGCCGCGGCACTGTACATCCAAGCGCCAATATTCGACGCGACGGTGGCGATCCAAAGCCGCTTGAACACTATGTGACGAAACGGCGCCCATGCCGACCGAGCCAATTTCGGAGGAGGGCTGGACTGACGCGAAAACCATGCATGGTTCGCCATGGGTAGACTCTACGACCCCATTCGATCCGCCGAAAGTCACCCTCAGCGCGGCTGCAGAGTAGAGAGTAACCGAACCATGCGACTTTCTAGTTTTGCAGCGAACGCCGTCGGGGGGACGGAAGGTTGCCCTTCCGGCTCGAGTCTTGCCAATAGGCTCCCGATAAAGCCCGCGCCTTATCTAACTGGCTTGCTGCATGTCGTTGTCGATCGGCAGCATTTGCCCGGAAATGGACTTTGCGGCATCCGAAGCGAGAAAGACCGCCAACGCAGCGATGTCTTTCGGGTCGACGAAACGTTTGAGCGATTGGACGGCCATCGCCTCTGTCTTGATCTGTTCGATCGGCTTGCCGCTCACTTTTGCACGTCCGTCGAATACCCGTTGAATCCGAGGGCCGTCAACGGCGCCAGGAAGAATTGCATTGGCGCGTATTCCGAAGCCGCCAAGTTCGATTGAGAGCGTTTTGGTGAAGCCGATCAGTCCCCATTTGGCCGTGCTGTACGGGCTGCGGTTGGCATATCCGAAACGGCCGGCTACGGAAGACATGTTGATGATGACGCCGGCCGAGGATTTCTTCAGGTGAGGAATGCTCAGTCGGGTGACGTTGAAGGTCCCCGTCAGATCGACCTGCATGACTTTTTCCCACTCGTCCGGATCGAGTTCTTCGACGGGGGCGGTGGGGCCCGCAATCCCGGCGTTGTTGACGAGCACGTCGAGCCCGCCCAGCGCGTGGACGCATTCGGAGACCATGCGCTCAACGTCCGCGCGCTTGGAAACGTCGCAGAGACCGGTTTTCACCCCTGTGATATCTGCGGCTAGGGCGGTGAGTGATTTTGGATCAATGTCGCAGACGAAAACCGATGCTCCATTCGCAACAAACGCCCGGGCTATCTCCCGGCCAATTCCAGAAGCTCCCGCGGTGACGAGCACTCGCTGTGACATAGAGATCTCCTGTACGGCTTCTGTTTTGCTGCCCGAATCTCAATGGCTCTGACGCTGACGAGGCGGACTACGGGAGGTGGGTCTTCACCCAGGCTGTGTACCGGTCGACCCAGCTTTGAAGAAATTGGCGGCTACCGGCGCCAATACTGCCGTCGGGATTGAATAACCCTTCTTTGGCCTGGAGGAACACTTCGGGCTGTCCCAACGTCGGCACATCGAGATAGGCGAGGACATTGCGAAGATGCTGCTGTGCGACGGCCGTGCCGATGGCGCCGATCGAAATCCCAATGATACCACCGGGCTTCCCGGCGAACGCGCTCTGGCCATAGGGCCGAGAGGCGTGATCAATCGCGTTCTTCAAAACGCCTGGGATCGATCGGTTATATTCCGGGGTGACGAACAGCAATGCTTGCGCTGCGGTGATCTCGGATTTCAAGCGCTTTACCGGAGCCGCCTGGTTGGCATCGTCGTCCTGATTGTAGAGCGGGAGATCTCCGATCTGCAGAGTTTTGAAGACGAATTCAGCAGGCGCAAGCTTGGCAACCGCGGCGGCAAGCCTGGCGTTGAATGAGTCTCGCCGCAGGCTTCCGACCAAGACGGCGACGTTGATCTTGCTCATCGTGTACTCCTTTGATCCGACAGCATTGGGTCGACGCGATTATTCCTTCGATCCGTCATTAGGACGGGTCGGACCGCTAAAAAAAGACTTTCTCGAAGGTGGTGCATTGGCTTGGCCGTGCCGCAGAAAGAACCGCCGCTTGTTTGGCCTACCTCCGGTCCTAATCGCCAGTGCCCGACTTCGTTCCGATCGCGCCCGCTGACCTCGTCATGTTATCTCCCATTACCCGGGGGAGATAGTGCGCGGTGAGCCTTCAACGTGCTCCCAGAGGCGCCAATTCTTGAGGCTCCTGAGATCGATCTCCGAACGCATAAACATCCATGCGGAGGACGCTGTAGGTCGAGCTGGTATGAAGTCGTCGAGGCAGTGTGACATTCCCTCCAGCCCCGAGCGCCACGAAGAGTGGCAGCAGGTGCTCTTCTGTGGGGTGGTTCTTTCGTGCGTAGGGCGCCCGATCGGCGTAATGAACAAGATCGTCCGTCCGCCCTTCCGTGAGGGCTGCGTCGAACCAATCTGCGAACTGGTTTACCCAGGCCGGGCTTGCTTCATTGAGCTGATGGCCTCGGAATTCAGACAGATCGTGCGTGAAGCTTCCGCTTCCGATGATCAGGACTTCTTGATCCCGTAACGGCGCAAGTGCGCGGCCGATGCGGAGGTGGTGCTCGGGTCCAAACTGCGGCTGGACTGATAATTCGACGACAGGAATGTCGGCGCCCGGATAGATGAGCGACAGCGGCACCCAGGCGCCGTGATCGAGGCCACGCTTGTTGTCGACGTCGCAGTCGATGCCGGCGCTTCGCAAGCGGGTGGCGATCTCATGGGCGAGTTGCGGAGAGCCAGGCGCCGGATAGCGCAGGTCATAGAGCGCACGCGGAAACCCGCAGAAATCGTGGATCGTCTCGTTCCATGCGACGGCGCTCACCGCCGGCCGTTCGGCCTCCCAATGCGCCGAAACGACGAGAATCGCTTTGGGACGCGGCAGATTGCCTCCGAGCTTACTCAGAAACTCTCGCGCCGGCGTATCGTTGAGCGGCAGGGTGGGCGCGCCGTGCGACAGAAATAGACTGGGCAGCGTCATGATCGTTCTCCCACGCGGAAGAGGCCGCCCAATCGGCGGCCTTCCGCGGTTCGTTAGCGGGGCTGCACCGGCGCGAGTTGCGCGTGCGATTTTGAAGTTCGCAGGCTGCCGAGAGCATAGGCACCGTCCCCGAGCAGAACCTGCACGAGCAGCGCGACTGTCCAGAATGCAGGGTATTCCCAGCCGCCGTGTGTGTTGTCGAAGAAGAACCCCGCCGGGCCGTGCACGGTTGCGATCGCTCCGAGCAGGACCGGCGTAAGCGCGAGCGCGGCCAGGCGCGTCTGGACGCCGAGGATCAGGGCGACGCCGCCGAGCACCTCGGCTGCGATTGTCACGTAGGCGAGCGCGCCGGGCACGCCGACACTGGCAAAGAACTGGGCGGTGCCGGCTGGCGTAAACACGAACAGCTTCAGCGAGGCATGCGCCAGAAAAAGTCCGCCGAGCGCGAGCCGGAGCAGCAGGGCGGCGTAGGGTGCGGTGCGGGTGTCGATCATCTCGATCTCCTTGGTTTGCTGGGCTCGATATGGCGTATTTCCTCCGGTGTGATAATATTGCCATAAGCAATAACACCTCACACCAAAGGAGTGAGATCGTGCTCGACCGGCTTACAAGCCTGCACGTCTTCATCGATGTGGCCGCGACCGGCAGCCTGTCAGGTGCGGCTCGGGCGTTGAACATGTCGCAGACAATGGCGACCAAGCACGTGGCTGCATTAGAGCAGCATCTCGGGGTCAAGCTCTTTCATCGCAGCACGCGGCGCCTTTCGCTGACGGAGGCGGGCCGCAACTACCTGGAGTCTTCCGAGCGGATATTGGCCGATCTCGATGCGGCCGATAGCGCGGTCTCCGCCGACCGGTTCGAGCCCCGCGGCATCCTGCGTGTCAATGCACCGGTGTCGTTCGGAGCACGGCAAATTGCGCCAATGATCGATGAATTCACAAGACGTCATCCGCATCTGAGCGTGGAGCTGGGGCTCAACGATCGGCAGGTCGATCTTGCAGATGAGGGTTGGGACTTGGCGGTTCGGATCGGTACGCTGGAAAGTTCAGCTCTCGTTGCGCGTAAGCTTACGCCGTGCCGCACCGTTATCGCTGCTGCTCCCGGCTACCTCAAGGCGCACGGTACACCGAAGAGGGTCGCAGAACTTTCAACACATAACTGCCTCGGCTATACACTGTCGCGAATGGCAGGAGCCGACCGTTGGCCGTTTGGGCCCAAAGGTGAAGCGCTGGTTCAGGTCAGCGGGAACTTGCGCTCGAACAATGGTGACGCGCTGCGTGCCGCGGCGGTCGCAGGCCAGGGTATCATTTATCAGCCGACCTTCATCGTCGCAGATGATCTGCGCGCGGGTACACTCGTCGCTCTCCATCTCGACAGGCCAACCTATGAATTCGGCGGCATATACGCAGTGTACCTGCCGGATCGCAATCCACCGGCGAAGCTACGCGCCTTTATCGATTTTTTGGCCGAAAGGTTGAGTTCAACAGCGCCATGGGACCAACCGACCCAGGTACGGAGATCCATTCAGAAGCGCGGATGAGGTCAACATTCTGGGGCAGAGCGGACCTGCACATGCCGATCTTTAACAGCCGCATCTGGCCCAAGGCCGACGTTAGAGCAGGCCCCGTTTGGGTCCGAAATTGACGCAACTCGCACATAAGCGGGCCAACTATGCCGCGAACTCAGCGTGCCCTCCAGGTGAGCAGTGAGCGGGGTTCACTTTAAGGCTGTGCGCGCCTGTTTGATTTGCGCAACAAAGCGCCGCTTGGGATTAGCGGTTGCACGAAAACCAGCCCTTAGACGCGCCAGTTTACCGGGTGGGTGTGCGCCTACCGGTTCGGTGCTAGACTTCTGCGCAAGTGCAACTATGACCGCAGCGCCTGCAACTGAGAAGCAGGGCACCCTCAGGTTGGCAAGGCACGCGTACGACCAGCCCGAATAACGATGAATAGCGGATGGAGCGATCAAGGGGGTTCTTATGAAATTACGGGTCAGCGTAGCGCCTGCAAATCGAATTCTCGTGGCAGCCAGTCTCGTTGCCTTAAGTGGATCTATATTCTGGATAGACATGCACACTGATTCTGCAATAGCCATTGCTCCGCTTTATGTCATCGTTATATTGATTTCCGCTCGATTTTGTAAGCCCGCCGAAATTGCTCTCGTAACTGTATCGTGTCTCGTTTTGGTTGCTGCCAGTTTAATTTTGAACACTCAAGGCGGAACGCAGCTGGGCCTGATAAACAGCGCGCTCGGCGGTTTGGTGCTAATCATAACCAGCTATTTGATTATTAAAATTGACGTGGCCAAGAACACTGCAGCGATTCTGGCCGAAGCCAATCGATTTCGCGATGCGCTGATCGGATCGATATCTCATAACTTGCGGACACCGCTAGCGACTATTTTGGGTGGGGCCTCGATCCTCGCCGAGGCGCCTGTCGTCGTCCAAAATGCGCGGTTAAGAGAGATCACAGAGGGTATTCGCCACGAAACGGAACGGCTCAATAGTGAGATTCAGAATTTGTTAGATTCCGCAGTAATTGCGAGCGATGGCTTGCAAAGCCGCAGAGATTGGACGGACCCTATCGA
>Ga0134125_10003799_pt1 | contig 17378 bp, 19 predicted proteins | sample KB31751_FD_96464 | JGI IMG/M metagenome (GOLD analysis project Ga0134125, IMG submission 96464) | Terrestrial soil microbial communities with excess Nitrogen fertilizer from Kellogg Biological Station, Michigan, USA - KB3-175-1 | ecosystem: Environmental > Terrestrial > Soil > Unclassified ...
CGTACGTCCGACGTTCGCCGAGCTGTCGCACGACGACGCGATCGAGTTGCTTGGCCGGAATCACGTGGGCCGGCTCGCTTTCACCTTTCACGACCGCGTCGACATCGAGCCGATCTCCTACGTATACGACGAAGGCTGGGTGTACGCGCGCACGTCGCCCGGCACGAAGCTGACGACGGTGCACCACCATCCATGGGTGGCGTTCGAGGTCGACGAGATCAGAAGTCGGAACGAGTGGAAGAGCGTCGTGGTGCGGGGAACGATCTACTTTCTGGATTCGGCGACGCCGGGCCACGAGCGGGCGGAGTACGAGGCCGCGCTCGAGCGGCTACGCTCGGCCGATCCGACCGCGTTGACCGACGAGGACTTCGCGCCGCATCGGCGCGCGCTGTTCCGTATTCACGCGGACGAGATCACGGGACGGCGCGCGTCGCCGCGGTGAGCGGCGCGCGGATGCATCAATGACGCGCTCTCTGTGCGCAGAACGCCGACCCAGTGAAGCGTAACACCTGACGGTGGCTGTTCTCTCCGCCGACGATCTTAGGGTCGTCGGAGGAGTACGATGAAATTGCATCACAGATTGATCGCGTTCCTGCTGCTCCTGCTCGCGCTCGGCGTGATGGCGTCGCGCGCACTCGGGGCTCAGGGCTCTGTCGGCGTGGCGAAAGGGAGTGATCCGCGAGAGGCGGCGGCAAGCGCGCGCGACTTGCGCGTTGTCGTGTCGATCACCCGCCGCCGCCTCTGGGTCGTACGCGACAGCGCCGACACGCTGCTCTCGGCGCCGGTCGCGGTCGGCAGCGGGCGAACGCTTCGATCGGGATCGCGCGCATGGCGCTTCAGCACGCCGCGCGGGATCAGGTCAGTAGTGTCAAAAGAGACGGACCCGGTTTGGATTCGACCGGACTGGGGATACGTCGAGGTGGCGCGGGCGCATCATTTTCGCCTCGACTCGGTGAGCGCGGAGCGTCCGCGGCCGCTGGCGGATGGCGCGCAGCTCGTCGTCCGCGGCCGGCTCGTCGGCGTCGAGAAAGATTCTGTGTTCGTACCCTGGCCGGTCGATGACGAAATCGTAATCGATGGCACGCTGTATATCCCGCCGTTCGGCACGGAACACCGCGCGTTGCATGGACAGCTCGGAGCGTATCGGCTCAACCTGGGCGACGGTGTGGGCATACATGGAACGCCGGATCACGACTCGATTGGGCACGCCGTGACACATGGTTGTATGCGTCTGGGCGACGACGATCTCGCGTGGCTCTACGCGAACGTCGCGATCGGGACGCGGGTGTACATCTACTGACGCGGATCGTGGATCGCGGACAACCGTCGGGGATTGTCGGGCTTCTGGTCGGTGAATACCGGACAGTCGATCCATAAATGGTCGGATACTCCGCATCGGGGCGTTGGCGCAGACTGAAGCAAGATGAGGCAACGTGTTCAGACGTAGGGGGGAAAATGATGTTCGGGTCCAATGATGCGATTCGCGTAGTGCTGGCCGACGACCATGCCGTGGTTCGCGCGGGTCTGAAGGCCGTGCTGGGATCGGCTCGCGACATCCAGGTCGTCGGCGAAGCGGAGAACGGCGCTCAGGCGGTTGCGCTTGCCGAGAAGCTGCATCCCGACGTCGTCGTCATGGATCTCACCATGCCGGTCATGGACGGCACCGCCGCAACCCGAGAGATCGCCGCCAAGCTGCCGGGGACTCGGGTGCTCGTGTTGACCATGCACACCGAATCGGAATTCGTCATTCCCGCAATGGAAGCGGGCGCGTTCGGCTATCTGCCGAAGACCGACGCTGACCGAGACTTGCCGACGGCCATTCGTGCCGTCGCGCACGGCGATCAGTTCGTCGGCGTGCGGCCGTCGCGCTGGAACCGTGAGCCCGCCGAGCCGCCGCTGCCACGAGGATCCGACCGTGAACGGTACGAGCATCTCACCGGCCGCGAGCGCGACGTGTTGCGTCTGATCAGCCGCGGCTACTCGGCGCCGGAAGTCGGCCAACGCCTTTCGATCAGCCCCAAGACGGTCGACACGTACAAGCAGCGGATTCAGGTCAAGCTGAGCTTGAGCCACCGTTCGGAGTACGTGCAGTTCGCGCTTCGGCTGGGGCTGTTGGCTGCCGACTGACCAGCGTGAGAATTACAACGCATCCCGAGCATCATCGATTCGAGCGCATCGGCTGGCTTCGCGCCGCGGTGCTGGGCGCGAACGATGGAATCGTGTCGACGGCCAGCTTGATCGTCGGCGTCGCGGCCGCGCAGTCGTCGCGGTCGAGCGTGCTCGTGGCGGGAGTGGCGGGACTGGTGGCCGGGGCGATGTCGATGAGCGCCGGTGAATACGTGTCGGTCAGCTCTCAAGCGGACACGGAGAACGCCGATCTCGCCCGCGAGCGACAGGAGCTGGCGACGGACCCTGCGAGCGAGCTCGACGAGCTGCAGACGATTTACGTCGATCGAGGGTTGACGCCGGCGCTGGCTCGCCAGGTGGCCGAGCAGCTGATGGCGCACGACGCGCTCGGCGCGCACGCGCGAGACGAACTGGGCATCTCGACCGAGCACGCCGCTCGGCCCGTCCAAGCGGCGTTCGCGTCCGCCGGCACGTTCGCCGTGGGGGCCGCGCTGCCGCTCATCGTCGCCGCCGCGGCGCCGACGTCGCGCATCATCGTCTTCGTCGCCGTCGCATCACTCCTCTGCCTCGCGCTGCTCGGCGGCATCGCGGCGCGGGCGGGGGGCGCGAACATCTCGCGCGGTGCGCTGCGCGTGACGTTCTGGGGCGTGGTCGCGCTCGGGGTGACGGCGCTGATCGGCCGGGCGTTCGGGACGAGCGTCTAGGCTGGCAGAACGAACGCGAATCCGGGCGAGCCGCTGATTCGATGCGCCGCCGCGCGTTCGTCAAACGGCAGCGGTGCGTCGCCAGCGCTCGAGCGTCGGGATCGACCGCGACATGAGGTCCCTGGCTCCGGCTTCGGGCATGCCGCGACGGGTGAGGACGGAAACGCCGATTCCGATCAGCCGCCAACTGAGGACCGTCGCGGCGGCGTCCGCGCGCGTTCTCGGGGCCGGAGCTACACCGGGCGCCGACATGCTCAGTTTGATGATGTTTCAGCCGGACTACATGCACGCCCTGAGCGGGTTTGGCGAGCGCGCCGCCGAGGCGGAGGCTGAGTCGTCGCGTACGTGGGCCGTGCTTTGCGTGCGCGCGCCATCCTCACGAGCGACTCGCGACGACGCGCCGAGGGCTGCGCCGCGAGTAGCAACGACGTCCAGGACATTGCCAGCGCGATCCAGATCGCCGAGGTGAGCAGGATCGCGGACATGTATCTTCGCGGCGCGGAGTCGAGCATCGTTGGGGTGAGGATCAGTGCCGGGACCGCGACCGCCAGAATCAGCCGGCTCCGCGCCTTACGCCGCGCGCCCGCGTTCGCGGCGAACATCGCGTGCGACAATCGAAGCACGACGTAGCCGAAGGCGATACCCGCGGCGATGAGAAGGACGATGCCGATGGTCAGGCCGCGCCAGAACGCGATGGCCGAGAGCACGACGACGAGCGAAGCGACGAGCAACGCGATCCCGATTCGGCGAACGACGATGGCGAACATGTGAGTCTCCTCTCGTTCACCGTCACGATAGCCGAACCGGGGCCGATGTCGATGAGCGAATTACCGCCGGTCTGTATGTCTTTTCCCGACGCGCGGGGACTCGTCGACGAGTCGAATCTGGTTGTCCTGGACACGGCGTTCGCGGCGCGCATGGACTCCGTGTTTCTCGACGATCTTCGCTTCGCGCGAGAGATGACGCCGGCGGTGCTGGAGGCCGAGCCCTTGTGGGAGCGAGTGCTCGAGCGCGCGGCGGTGCTGCTCTCACATCTGCTCTGACCGGCTACTCGTGCGCCGCGCGCTTGAATAGCGCGACCGACGCGCCGCCGAGCAGCGCGATCCATGCGGCGTACACGAACCCGGCCAGGAGACGTTGCGGCCGTGCGTTGCCGTCGAGGGCGACGATGAATGCCAGCGCCGGGGGCAGCGTGACTGCGCCGACTACGGCGGCATACCGTGTGTTTCTCCACGTCCACCGCGCTTGCGAGTAGCCATGCGCGGCCCAGGCGGCGCCCATTCCGAGCAACGCGCCGGGCGCCGTGAAGACGAGCAGTTGATAGACGCCCAGTCCCCACGGTTCTGTCGAGAGGAGCCAGACGCTGGCGATCACGCCCATTACGATGACGCCGCGAGCGAGATGACGAGATCGACGAGTCATCAGCGTTGCCTCCACATGTTCAGTTTTTGAGAAGTCCAATGAGCAGCGCGAATCGGATGTAGTCCGCACGGTGCAGCAAACCGAGCTTCTCGCGGATCCGATGGCGGTAGGTGTCGACTGTCTTGGCGCTGATCTGGAGTCGCTGCCCGATCTCCGGGCCGGTCAGGCCGGTCGCGACCTGCTCGAGCACTGCTCGTTCGCGTTCGCTGAGCGCGTCGAACTGCGCGCGCGCGGCACGTTCGGCGGGCGACGGCAGCCGGCGGCGAACGCTCGCGGTGAGGAGGCGCAGAGCCGGCGGCCGAACGTAAACCTCGTGAGACGCCGCGGCCCGCACCGCGGCCGCAAGATCTTCCTCGGCGGAATCTTTCGAGATGAGTCCGCTCGCTCCGGCGCGCAGCACCTGGACCAGAGTCTCGTCCTCGGACAGGATCGTGAGTGCCACGACGCGCGGATGCGGATCGGAGGCGGTGAGCGCGCGCATCGCGGCAAAACCGCCGTCGTCCAGAGCGTCGATATCGAGCAGGACGACATCCGGCCGCGTCGACTCCGCGAGGCGGAGCGCCTCGGCGTCGTTCACTCCTTCGCCGACGAGGACGGCGTCGCGCATCGACGCGATTACCGCGCGAATGCCGGCCCGCATGAGCGGGTGCGCGTCCACGACGAGCACGCGCACAGGCCGGCGATCGTCGGGAACCGATGGCACCGGTACTTCGACATCCATCAGCGGGTTCGGAAATTGTCCGCGCCCGTCCGTCTCGCGGCCAGCTTCCGGTTCCTTGGCCGGCGAGCACAACTGCCCATCCGCGGTAGTGGCCATCACGGCGTTCTCGTATGAACGTTGGCGATTGCGCATTATCGCCGCTGCCCGGCGCGACCAATATCGGGGATTCATGGACGCTCGTACGCATTTCCCCGACAGCCGTGCCGTGTGCCCCGACTCAGGCAAGGAGCTGCGGGATCAGGCGGCGCTTCACGAGCTCCGCTGCGGCCAGGCAGGGCTCAGCGATCCAGTGTCAGTCATCGACGGACAGCGGGTGCACCGCGGCCCAGTCGTCCGCCGCCTGACAAAGTTCAGGGATCTCACGGATCGATGCGTTGCCGTGCGGCGTGCATCCTTCCTTTGCGTTCACGGACGAGAATCTGTGAGCGGATGCTTTCCCGCGAGATCCTCGTCGGAAGGCGGCCTGTCGGCGGTTCGGTGCCGATGGGCGCGTTGTGAGGTTGCTGGCCACAACGAATGCCTCGTGATCACGAGGCACCTGCGTTGAACTCGTACGGCGTGGGCGAGATTCTCTGTTGGCCCTGTGTTCAGAGGTTGGAAGCGACTGAAGAAAGGCAGGGCACCGAACCACTCAGACCGAGAATCGCCAGCAGACAACCCCTGCGATCGTAGAAGTGCGATCGCAGGGGTTGTCATTTTTCACCGGCCTTCTAGTGAACGGGTGCTGGCTCGTGTCGGATCGATTCGCGCGCCGGGGTCTCGAGGCGCCGGCGAAGCCACATGCCGAGCGCGATCTGCCAGATGCCGAACAGCACCGCGTACAACGCGCCGACACCGAGCAAGGCGAACATCGTTCCGAGCGGAAAGGCGAGCGCGAGCGCTGCCACGGCAATGTCGACCAAGCCCCATGTGATCAGCGCCCATCGCACGGATCGCATGCTCCAGACTGCGGCAGCCCCGGCGAACGCTACGACCGCGTAGACGAGGAACCATCCGACGATCACGGCGAGGGCGAGCGAGAAGGTCAGGTTCGGTGCTTCGACCGTGAGCAGGCCAAAGGCGAGCACGGCGCTGCCGTGGGCGAGCACCATCCGCCAGCTGGGAACTCGGTCGCGGATGGCTACCGCGATCGAGATCTCGTAAATGCCGAACAGCGCGGCCAGAACGCCGACGATCACCATCGCGGCGACGAGAAACGGCTCCGGCCAGATCAGCGCGCCGCCGCCGACCAGCGCCATCAGGCTCCCGCGCCAAACGAGCGATTGGGCAAGCCGGTGAAGCTCTCGATTTGCGGAAGTCATGAGTCACTCCTCCAGGAGAAGACGACGAACCTCGCCGGCGCGGGCGCCGGCGAGGTTCGTCGATGCGATCACACGCGAACGACCAGGTCGTCCTGTACGGCGGAGACGCCGGGCGCGCCCCACGCTGCCCATTCCGCGTCCTGGCGTTCGGCCCACGAGCGAACCTCGCCCCGCAGGGTGACGCGTCCGTCGAGCGTTTCCACCCGGATCTGCCGTGCGTCGAGCTCCGCGTGGCGCTCCAGCGCTTTCTCGATGCGCTGCTTCACGTCGGCGACCGAGGCGCGCTGCTTCACCTGGACCAGATTGGTCACACCGCGTACGCCGGTGAGATTCCGGACCGCGCGCTCGGCGGCCGCCGACTGATACTGCCAGTCGATGTCGCCCTCGAGCCAAACCCATCCATCCTCGACGCGGGCCTTGACGCTGTTGTTGGGCACGTTCACGTCCCACTCGAGCACCGCGGCGACGGAGTGCGCCAGATCGGTGTCGGTCCGCTTGAGCGACGAGGGCAGCACCACGGTCACCTCTTCGGCAATCGCGCGAACGCCCGCGACCCGTTCCGCGGCGCGAACGGCCGCGTACTTCTTCGCGTAGCTGCTCGCCTGGCCGCTCAACGTGACCACGCCGTTCTTCGCGGCCACACCGATCTCTTCGGAGCCGACACGCGGGTCCCACCGAAGCTCGTCGATCACATCTCGCTGTAACTGCGAATCAGTCTTGATCATTGTCGTTCTCCTCTTGCTCGGGTAATTCGCCGACCCGTTTGTTGGGGTGGTGAGTGGTTGGTCGCGATCGCGTGGACGATAGGCGGCCGGCCAGCGTGCGGCAGTCCGACAAACCAGCGGGCTGCGTAATGCGGTGCCGGACGCGAGTCAGGATGGCGAGAGATCGTCGCCGTCCCGACGCAGAATCATGACCGCCAGAACGGCCGGCCAGGCGACTGCGGCACCGATGCAGACGCGTTCGAGTGCGCCGACGCCTGGGGTTGGAAGGTTCGCGGCGATGCGCGGGACCGACGGCACGGTGAGCGCGCCGAGGACCAACACGACGATGATCGTCGCAATCGAGTAGGCGCGGAAGCGGGCGTGGAACGACTGGCCACCGATCGCGGTGATGAGAACGATGAGCAGCACGTCGACGGACGTCGTTACCTTGTGCAGCGCGTCGGTGAGACTTTCCTGGCCGGCGGCGAGCGCAACGCGTTGATGCATCGGCGTGAACGGGCCAGCGAGACAAACGATCCCGTAGACGATCAAGATCACGCCGGTCACGCGAAGCGCTCGCGAACGTCCACCCGCGGCGCGGACTCCCGCGCCGAACGCGATGATCAGGGCCGCATACGCCACGAGAAGAGGCGCCACGACTGGCCGAGAAGGCGCACCGATCGCCGACAGCTCGCTGACGGTCTGTGACAGGGAGCTATAGCCTGGCCAAACCGCCGCGCCCAGCACGTTCGCCAGCAGGTAGGCGACCGAAGCGAAAACACCGCACCAGATGAGCGCGTCCTCCGCCAGAGTCTTTGCCTCGACGGTCCGGTGCGCACCGAGTCCACGAGTTTCGGACAATTGATCGATCGCCATGGAAGCATCGACAAGAGAAGTGGGTCGGCGTCAGTGCAGCATGGCGCGTCGGCACGGTGTCGTCTGTCCGGCATGTGCTCGTTCGCGTACGTCGCCGCCTGACAGCGCTTCGATGAGAGGCATCACCTGACGAGGATGGTCAATCCGCCCGACGGCGGGTGATGCGAGATGATGCGATCCTGGCAATCTCCACTGAGACCGTCACATGGCTACCACGCAGATGCCGGACGTATGCGGCTCGAGGCCCCCGTTCTGTTATCAGGACACGCCGTCGTATCCGATCGATGCACGAATCGACGCGTTCGTCGATTCCGCCGTCGCCAACTACTGGGAGCAGGGTGAGACGCTCGACGATACGATCGACCTGGTCGCCGCGCTGGTCCGCACGACCGCGCCGGTCGGCTTGCCGGAGACCGACCCGGATTGGGAAGTCCGCTGGCGCACGTACTTCGCCTTCTACGACCACGCGGTCATGCGCGGGATTCGGACGTACGTCGAATACTCGAACGCACCGACCAGCACACGGACGTCGCACTGACGGACTGCGGCGTCACGTCCCGCGCGCCGTCGTCGGCTGTGGCGTGACCACGGCGACGATGCTCGTCGTCTCCTCGTACACACCGATCAATTCGATGAAGTACGAGAGCACCAGCGGCCCGAGGAAGGCGCCGATGATCCCGAACAACCGCAGGCCCGCGAATGCGCCGACGAGCGTCAACATCGGGTGAATGCCAGACACACGCCGGAAGACCACGAGCCGTACGAGGTTGTCGAGGTTCGATACGGCGACGGCGCCGACGCTGGCGACAACCACTGCCGCGGCGGGCCGATGATCGAGAAAGAGAACGATGGCGCCCGGCGCCCATACGAGTGCGCTCCCGAGGATCGGCAGTATGGCAACGCATGCGGTTACGAAGCCCCAGAGCGCCGCAGGTTGCAGCCCGAATGCCGCGAACGTGATCCCAACAAGCGCGCCCTGCAACCCGGCCGTGAGCGCGGTGCCGAGCAACAGCGCGTTCGTGACCTCTTCGAAGCGACCCGCCAACAAGTCCATGATGCGTTCCGAGGCCGGTACGAGTCGCTTGACTCGCGTCCAGAGCGCCGGACCGTCGAGCAGGAGGTAGTACAGGCCGAACATCGCGATCACGATGTTGAGGATGGTGTGTGTCGCTCCGGTGACCACACCCGCCGCATGCTCGGAGATCCAGCCCAACAGCGCGGAGCCTACGCTCGCGATCTCGCGCCCAAGGTCGAGTTGGCCGAGCCGGACGTGCGAGAGCCACACGATGGCGGCATCGGGATCCCAGTGCCGAACGACTGCCCCGGCTTCGTCGACGATCGTCGAGACGAGCCACGTACCAGGTATGAGAAGCAGTATGAGCATTCCGATCGCGACAGTAAGTGCTGCGACGCGACGCGGAAGTATGTGCGCGAGACGGGTAAACGGCGCTCTCACGAGCGTGGCGAGGATCAGCGCGCCGATGAGTCCGGACAAGAAAGGCAACAGCCCGATCGTCACCGCGGCGAGCACCACGAGCAGGACTTTGCGCAGCGCAACGACAGCGCCATGGTTGGCTTCTACCACCGGTGCACGGCTGACCATTCGGGCCTCTGGGCGCGCATGTCTCGAAGGTAGGGTGCGACATCAGCCTGTCAGTCCGGTGGAGATGACGCGGCTGTAGGGAATACGCCGACGACCGAGGAAAGCCGACGGCGCGGCGACTACTCGGACTTCGCGGATTGCCGACTGCCTCGCGCTCGGCGTCGCGCACTTTGCTGTTGCCTCGGTCGAGTGCAATCGCCGACCGAGCGACGCCAACAAGGAGCTGATATGGCACTCGTGAGATTCACCCGTCGTCATCCACGGGCCGTCTATGCCGCAAACGCGCCGGTCTTGCCGACGTTCGACGAAGTCGAGGCCCGCATGAATCGTTTCATGGAGCGCATGCTGAACGACCCGTTCAACGCGGCGCCGCTGCCGGAGGCGCTGGGCTGGATGCCGGCGATGGACGTCGTCGAGACGACGAAGGAGATCACGCTCACGGCGGAGCTGCCGGGCATCGCCCTCGGCGACCTCGGTCTGAGCGTCGAAGACGGTGTCCTGACGATCAAGGGAGAGAAGTTCGATGATCGCACGGAAGACGAGGGCAAGAAGGTGCACCTGGTCGAGCGCACCTACGGCGCGTTCGAGCGGTCGTTCGCGCTCCCGTCGGTCGTCGACAGCGCCAAGATCAGCGCCGCCTTCGACAAGGGGGTCCTCACCATCCACCTTCCGAAGGACGGCGAGTCGAAGGCGAAAGGCCACAAGATCGAGATCAAGGGCTGACGCCGCGGCGAGGAGACTGCCATGAGCTCGAGCATCGCGGTCGCTGGTCAGGCGGCGGCCTCGCGCGCCGCGCGGAAGGCCCATCGCGTCGGCGTCGACGTGGCGCCGGCGCTGACGGGGCGCAATCGGTTGACGACGGCGTTTCGCCTCCTCCTTGCGCTCCCACATCTGCTCTTGGTAGGCGGACCGACCGCGCTCGCGCTATCGGTGAGTGCGGCCGGCGATCGGCCGCGCTTGCAATGGGGCGCCGGCACGGGCGTCCTCGGCGCAGTTGCTGGGGTGTGCGCCATGATCGCCTGGTTCGCGATCCTCTTCACCGGCGAGTACCCGGACGGCCTGCGCAAGCTCGCGCTGTTCTACCTTCGCTGGCGAGTTCGCGCCGGAGCTTACGTCATGCTGCTTCGGGACGAGTATCCGCCCTTCGGTGAAGGAGCGTACCCGGCGAGCCTCCGAATTTCTCCGCCCGAGCTTCCGCGCCGGCGGGCGAGCGTCGCGCTTCGCCTGTTGCTGGCGCTTCCGCACCTCGTGGTCGTCTGGGCCCTCGGCCTGCTCTGGATGGTGACGACGGTCGTCGCCTGGTTCAGCATCCTGTTCACCGGGCGACTACCGCGCCCCCTCTATGAATTCGGGGCCGGCATGCTCCAGTGGAGCACGCGGATCGAAGCCTATCTGCTTCTGCTGCATGACGACTATCCACCCTTTTCGCTGTCATTGAGGAATCCATGATGCGCGTTCTCCAAACATCCGAGTCGCTCGACGGCTTGTTGCCCGAGCACCGGCGGCGGTGGCTGGGTGTCGCGGGCGCGGCGAGTCTCCTGCTCGTTCTGTCGTGCGGCGCGTCTCAAACACCGCTCGTCGTGGAGCATCGGCTGGGGACCGGGCCCGGCTTCTGGCTCGGCCTCTGGCAGGGCTTCATCGCGCCGATCGACTTTCTCGTCGGCTTGTTCTCACACCACATTCGCATCTATAGCGTGCCCAACGCCGGGCGCTGGTACGACCTCGGATTCATGCTCGGCATCGGCGGCTTCCACGGCGGCCTGTTCGCCAGTCGTCGCCGCCAGATAGGCCGCATCTCGGTCGCCGAGTAGAACCCCGCGCCTTGCGTCGAACGATTCGCCGAGAAAGTGCTCGCGAACGGACGTGTTGCCGACGAGCACCGCCGGCGTTCCCTCGGCCAGGACGCGACCGTCGAACAGCACGTAGGCTCGGTCGCAGAGCGCGAGCGTTTCGCGCACGTTGTGATCCGTGACGAGAACGCCCACGCCCGCGCCGCCGAGCCGGACCATGATGTGGTGCAGCGACTCGATCGTGAGTGGGTCGATGCCGGCGAACGGTTCGTCGAACAGGAGAATGCGCGGTTGGACGGCGAGGCAGCGCGCAACCTCGAGGCGCCGCTGTTCGCCGCCCGAGAGTTGCGCCGCCCGAGTTCGCGCCAGCGGACCGAGGCCAAACTGCTCGAGCAGCTCATCGGCGCGTTTGCCCGCGTCGCGGCGGCGTACGCCGCGCGCGCCGAGGATGGCGAGAATGTTGTCGCGCGCGCTGAGCTTGGTGAAGATCGAGCGCTCCTGCGGCAGGTAGCCGAGGCCCGCCCGGGCGCGGCGGTAGAGCGGGAGTTCGGTCACGTCGACGTCGTCGATGAAGACGCGCCCGCTCGTCGGCGCGAGCAGCCCGGCGATCATGGATAGCGTCACCGTCTTGCCAGCGCCGTTCGGCCCGAGCAGTCCGACGATCTCGCCCGGCGCGACGGCGATCGAAACGCCGTCGACGATCCAACGGCGAGCGCGATGCCAGCGGAGCTCGCTGGCGCGAAGCCCTGCGGTCATGGCGCGACCGCGGAGAACCCTGGCGTGAGTCCGAGCCAGTGGAACCAGGTGGCGCCGGCGAGCAGCAACAGTCCGTAGCCGACCGTGCACACGATCAAGCCGAAGACGAGATTGTCCTTTACAGAATACTGATTCGTGCCGAACAGGATGACGTTGGGCTTGCCGCTGATCGGCAAGCCGACGACCCAGTCGATCGTGAACGCGGCGGGCAGGGCCAGGCTCGCCGGCTGCCACCCCAAGCCGCGGGCGAGCATGATGATCGCCGGAATCATGATGACCGTGCGTACGGTTTTCGACGTCGACAGCAGGTGGCTGTAGATCATCACGGCGAGCACGGCCGCGTAAGTCCAACCGAAGCTCACGCGCTCGAGCGACAGGCCGCCGAAAATCTTCTGGACGGCCCAGGCGGCAGCGCCGGTGTTCTCGAGCGCGAGTCCGCCGGCATAGGCGCCGGCGCTGAAGATCATGAGGTGCCAGGGGATGTCGGTGTCATCCCAGTCGAGCAGCCCGATCCGCGGCGCGAGCGCGATGACCGCGCCGATCATCGCCGCGAACGACGGACCCATCTCGACGCCGAACCAGCGCTGCTGAAAGCGGTCCGTGGCCCAGAGAAAGATGACGAGGGCGAAGATCGCGACCGCCTTCCATTCGCGCGGCGACATCCGCCCCATCGCACGTCGCTCGGCCGCAACGGCCGCCAGTCCGCCCGGCACGACGGGCACGCGCTCGGCGGCCGCCAACGGGAAGATCGCGCGGGGCGTGAGCCACCACGCGGCGACGATCGTCAGAATGGCCACCGGGGCCGACGCGACGAGCCAATCCGAGTAGTAGACGCGGTGGCCGCCGAGGCTCTGAATGAACCCGACCGCCATGATGTTGGCGGCGCTTCCCGTCATCACCGTCGATGACAGAATGCTGATGCCGGCGAGATTCACCAGGAACAGCCCGCGCCCGAAGTTAGTCGGATGCGCGGCGGTCGACCCATAAATCGCGGCGACCGCGATCATGAGCGGCAGCGTGATCGCGGCGCGCGCCGCGGTCGCCGGGATCAGCGGCGCCAGCACGAGCTGCACGACGACGAATGCGCCGAGTGCCCACGAGGCGCGGCGTCCGAAGCGGTCGATCAGCGTGAGCGCGAGGCGCTTGGCGAGGTGGGTCTTGACCAACATCGCGCTGAGAATGAACGCCAGCACGTTGAGCCAGATCACGTCGAGACCGAGCACGCTCATCACCCGCGTCGGGTCCTGCGCCCGCGTCAGGACGAGCAGCACCATCAGCACGAGCGACGTGACGTGCGTCGGAATCGGCTCGGTGATCCACCAGACGAGGGCGAGCGCGAACGCCGCCGCCGACAGTTGGCCCGCGGTCGAGAGTCCAGTTGCGCCGGGCAGCGCGGCGATCGACGCGAAAACCGCCGGCCCGAGCGCCAGGCCGATGCGCCGCATCCACCGGTCCGCGCGGCCGGCGTCTGCCCGCGCCCGCGGCGAAAGCTTGAACTGATCCATCGCCAGCAGCGCGCGCAGGTCCGGTGCGGGCGCAACGTCAGCCGTGATCGTTGCCATGGCCGGTCCACGTCGAGAATGGCGCGCGCACGAGATTCGAGTTGAAGTAGCGCGGGTCGTCCGAGACCTCGGCACCGAGCCATGGCGGTGCTACGAACTCGGCGTTCGCCGACGGCAACTCGATTTCCGCGACGACCAGGCCTTCGTTCGCGCCCTCGAAGACGTCGATCTCCCAGGTGTGCTCGCCGAACGCTTCGCGATAGCGCACCTTTTCGATCAATGGCCGAAGACAGAGCTGATCGAGCATCTCGTCGGCGTCGTCGACCGAGATGCGATACTCGTATTCGGACCGGCTGGTCCCGACGGTCAGTCCCTTGATCGTCAGGAAGGCCATCGTGCCATCCGCGCGGACGCGAACGATGCGCTCGGGATCGGTGGACAGATACCCCTGGCGATAGCGCGTACCGCGCTTGCCGTTCGGCCGCCACCGATCCCGTCCGACGAGAAACTTCCGTTCGATCTCGCGCGCCATCGTTGGCTCCGCTCCTCGATCCGGGCGCTCAGAAGGCCAGCGCGAAGCGCGATTGCAGGATGCTGAACTGGTCTCCTGTTTGGAACGGCGCGACGCCCATGTCGGGCTTCGCGTTGTTGTCGGTGACGACTCGTACGTAGTTCAGCATCCACTTGAAATTCGCGTTGATGTACCAGTTCACCCCGAGGGTGTAGTTCGTGCCCTTGCCGCCGAGAATGGCGACGCCGGTCGACGGATCGTTGAGATCGATACCGCTCACGCGCCCGGCAACCTCCCACGCGCCGCGGGACGATCGCGGAACGATCCGGTCGAACTCGCCCTCTTGTACGAGGTACGGACGCGTCTCGCCGGTGAGGAAGTAGCTCACGAACACGTAGCTCGCGTTGAACGACGGCGTGGCGAGCCCGTTCATGCGGTGCATGTCCTCGATCGTCGATTCGGCCTGCAGCGACACCCGGCCGTACACGGTCGCCAGCTCCGCGTTGTAGAGCGAGACGTGATCGACGAGGCGGACCTTGCCCGTGGTGAAAAAGCGCGCCTGGCTGACGTTGGTCTCGGGCCGCGCGCGCAACCGCATCGTGTTCGTGTCCGGCGCCGCGTCGCCGGGAGGCGTGCGCCGGCTGATCGCGCCGCCGAAGTGGAGCAGCCGCCCGGGGCGGTTGATCGGCGCCATCGTGAACCGACCGGTGAACGCATACCCTTCGTCGCGTCCCGAAGCGTCGACCGATCCAGCCGTCTGGCCGAACGCACCGGCAGCCGCCTGCCACCAGCTTCCCCAGCGCGCGTATCCGAGGCCGATGTTTCGATCGGGCGAGAAGTTGTCGGCGTACGACCGCTCGAGGAAGGTGATGTACTTGGACGACGTCAGCGTCTCGAGGCTGAACGGCTCCTTGTAGTTGCCGAGCTTGATGATGCTGTTGTCGTAGCCGGTGTATCCGACCCACATGTCCTTCATCTCCACGGCATTCTTCGTGAAGTCGAAGTCGACCTCGCCGTGCCAGGTGCGGTACATGTCCATCTTGCCGCCGAGGCGGGCGCGCCGAACCTCGGTGCCGTTGGCGAGCGCGTTCTTGCTGCCGGTGTACACGGCGCCGTCGAGCTGGAGGCGGCCGTCGAGCCAGTAGCGGAAGCTGCTGTCGGCGCTCTGGAAAACGAGAAAGCCGCCGTCGTAAGCGGCGGGCAGCCCGACCTTGGGCGTCTGTTGCGCGCTCACTGGCGCGCGCGGCGCCGACAGAGCGGCGGCGCCCATCAGGGCGAGCGCGGCGAAGCGGGCGGTAATGAAAGATCGCATATAGGTATCCTCATTCGTGAGTGGTCAACGACGCCGGATCGGCGAGGTGTTTCAGCATCGTGGGGTAGTCGGCGGGCAGCGGCCAATCGCCGAGCGAGCCGATGGCGATCAAGAGGTCGCGCGCACGCTCGTCCTCCACGGCCAGCGACATCCAATGGAGGCCCGCGACGGTCAGCGCGGCGCATTCGGCGCTGCAGCCAGCGAGGGTGAACCGGCGGCGAACCTTACCGACGCGCACCGCGCTGAGCCGTGGGTCGCGAGCCACGACCTCGCCGAGCAGCTGGTCGAGCGTGTACGACGAGCGGTCGAGCGCGGTCGGTTGAACGCCCCACGCGCGCCATAGGACGTCGAACGCGCCGCGCGCGATCGGAAACGCCGACTGACATACGGGGCGCCACCGCTGAATGCCGGCCGGGCCGACCGCCTCGAGCAGCTTCACATCGAGACGGCCGCTGCGGACCTTGACGTTGTGCCGCGACGCGGACGACAGCAGATACGTCTCGCGCGACGGGTGCGCGGCGCCGCCTCGCGGCGCGACACGCTCGATCAGCGACGCCGGGCACCGCTCGAAGATGCGCCACTCCCAGCGCGCCGTCGCGCCGGCTGCCAAGCCAGCGCCGTGACCGGGGGATCCGACTGTCGACAATCGCAGCATGGTCGCGAGATTCACCATTCTCTCAGCATGCGCGCCATGTGTCGCGCGCTCGATGTCGACCAGTATGGGTCGCGCCGACCCGGGTTCAGAGCGGGAATCCGCCGACAGCGCGTCGGGGAAGGCCGAAGCGCGATCAAGCTCGCGCCGTCTGACGGGGATCTCCCGACGCGAAGCGGCGAACTCGCCCGACCGTAGCGCGCGCGCGAGACCATACCGTATGCGCAACCGGAGCGTGACGACGATGGTGGAGTCGCAACTGGCGCTTGCGTGGAGACTGGCGATTGCCAGTCTGATTGGACTCGCCGCTGGGCTCGAGCGCGAATGGTCGGGCCACGCATCGGGGCCGAACGGACGGTTCGCCGGCTTGCGCACCTTCTTTCTGCTCGGGCTCGTCGGCGGAGCGACCGGCGCACTCGGCGCCGCGACGCAGACCGCGCTCGCCGGAGCGCTGGCCGTCGGCGCCGTGGCGCTGTGCGTGAGCGCCTACGTCATGGCGGTGCGCCGCGGCGGCGCGACGCCCGACGGCACCACGGAAGCGGCGGCCATCGCGATCGTCGCTCTCGGCGCGCTCGCCGGAGTCGGGTGGACCGGATTGGCCGCCGGCGCGGGCGCCATTGTCGTGCTGATGCTGAGCGAGAAGGCCAGGTTGCACTGGATCGTGCAGCGCCTGAGCGCGCCGGAGTTGCAAGCCGGACTGCGGTTCGCGGCGCTCGCCGTGGTCGTGCTGCCGCTGCTGCCGCCGGGGCCGTACCTGGGGATGCTTGGCGTGCGGCCGCGCGCGCTGTGGACGATCGTGCTGCTGTTCTCGGGGCTCAACTTCGCGGGGTTCATTGCCCGGCGCATTGTCGGCGCGCAGCGCGGATACGGAATCGCCGGTGCGCTGGGCGGCCTCATCTCGTCGACCGCGGTGACGCTGAGCTACTCGCGCCAGAGTCGTGCGAGCGGGGAGCCACCGGGCGCGCTCGCCCGTGGCGTGATCGCGGCGTGCACGGTGCTCGTGCCGCGCGTGGTCATCGTGAGCGCGGTCCTGAATCCAGCGGTGTCTGTCGCGCTCCTGCCACTCCTCGCGCCGCCGTTCGTTGCTGGACTGCTGTTGGTGTCGATCGGGTGGCGGCAGGAGTCGACCGCCGCCCTGCCATCGGACACGGCAGCCGAGAGTCCGCTTCAGTTCGGCGCGGCAATTCGCATGGCCGTCGCCTTCCAGGTGGCAATGCTGCTCGTGGCGGCGGGTCGCCGCTGGCTCGGAGAACCGGGGGTGCTCGCCAGTGGCGCGGCGCTGGGCCTCACGGACATCGATGCGCTCACGGTTTCGCTCAGCCGTGCGGACGCCGCGGTCGCCGCGACGACGGCCGCCCAGGCGATCGCGATCGGCGTTCTCTCGAACACGATGCTCA
>Ga0134125_10003800_pt1 | contig 17365 bp, 16 predicted proteins | sample KB31751_FD_96464 | JGI IMG/M metagenome (GOLD analysis project Ga0134125, IMG submission 96464) | Terrestrial soil microbial communities with excess Nitrogen fertilizer from Kellogg Biological Station, Michigan, USA - KB3-175-1 | ecosystem: Environmental > Terrestrial > Soil > Unclassified ...
CAAGGTGGCCCTCACCGAAGCCGGGCGCTGCTGGCAGGATTATGCCCAGCGGCTGCTGGCGCTGCGCGACGAAGGCCGCCGCGCCCTGGCCGACCTCGACCACTCGCCCCGCGGCGAACTGCGTATTGCCGCCAATGAAGGCAGCTGCCTGCACGTGCTGCCGGAGGTGTTTGCCGCCTTCAAACGCCAACACTCCGCGGTGCAGGTCCACATCCGGCGCGGGGAACATAACGACATTCTGGAAGAGGTTCTCGAAAACCGCGCCGACTTCGGCGTGGTCTCCCTGCCCGTCCGCGACCCCCGGCTCAAGGTCGTCCCGCTGCACCGCGATCAGATCCTCGCCGTCGTCCATCCCCGCCATCCGCTGGTCAAGCGCGACGGCCCCGTCCCGCTGGCGGAGCTCGCGCGGCTGCCGCTGCTGCTGCCCCGCTCCGGCCAGACGCGGGAGATCATCGAGGACTTGCTCCGTCCCCATGCCCCGCTCCAGGTTTCGATGGAACTCGACAGCACCGAGCTGCTGAAGGGCTTTGCCGCCGCCGGGCTGGGCATCGCCTTCCTGCCCCGCACCCTGGCCGCCGCCGAAGCCCGCGCCGGCGAACTGGCGCTGCTGGAGTGGGAAGGCCGCCCCCTCTACCGCGACCTCGGGCTCATCTTCCGCCGCGACCGCGCCCTGGGCCGCGCCGCGCTCGCCTTCATTGACATCGCCGTCCAGCGCAGCGCTGATGGGAAGGGGCGATAAGCGGCGCGGAGCACGGGAGCTCTTAGCTCTTAGCTGTTGGCTGTTAGGAAAAACGGGGGTGGGCGACCTGACGGGGCGCGGCGTATGGCGCGGGCGCGCCGTTCCGAATTTTCCGCGCGTGGCCCTGCGATCTTGCCCAGGTTGCCGGGGCAACTCGGGGCCGGACGCTCAATCGTAGAGCGAGTCAATCAACTCCCGGTAGTTGGCCTCCACGGCACGCCGCCGGACTTTTACCGTGGGCGTCAGCTCGCCGCTGGCTACGGTGAACTCGGATGCCAGCAGGGCGAACTTCTTCAGCGTTTCAAACCGCGCCAGTCCGGCGTTCACCCGCTCCACCTCGGCGGCAAACAACGACTGGACACGTGGGTCGGCACAGGCCGCCGAGCGCTCGGCACAGGCAATCCCCTGGGCCTCCAGCGCCGGCCAGTGCGGCGTGAGCAGGGCCACCGCATACTTGCGACCCTCGCCCACCACCACCGCTTCGGCAACCAGCCCCGACGCCTTCAGCCGGCTCTCGATGGGTTGTGGGGCAATGAATTTTCCGCCGGAGGTCTTAATCAAATCGCGCTTGCGGTCGGTGAGGTAGAGAAAGCCGTCGTCATCCAGCCGCCCGATGTCCCCGGTGTGAAACCAGCCATCCGCCAACGCCGCCGCCGTCTCCTCCGCACGGCCGTGATAGCCGGAAAACACACTCGGGCCGCGCACCAGGATCTCGCCGTCGGAGGCGATGCGCACCTCCAGGTTGGGCAGGGGCTTGCCCACCGATCCCGGCCGCCGGCTACCCGGCCGGTTGATCGCTATCACCGGCGCGGTCTCGGTCAATCCGTAGCCCTCGTCCACCACCACCCCCAAGGCCAGCAAGAAGGCGCCGACCTGGGGCGACAGCGCCGCCCCGCCACTGATGATCTTGTCCAGCTTCCCGCCCATGCGCGCGCGCAGCTTGCGCCCCACCAGCCGGTCGGCCAGCGCGCTGCGCAGGCGCAACCCCAGCGGCGCCGGCTTTTCCTCCAGCCGGAAGGGCGCCATCTCGCCGCCCACGGTTACCGCCCAGGCAAACACCCGCTGCATCAGCGCCGGCTTCCGGGCCGCCTGCGCCTGCACCCCCGCCACCACTTTCTCGAACAACCGCGGCACCGAGACGAGCAGAGTCGGCCGCACTTCCAGCAGATTCTCCGCCACCTTGTCCAGGCTCTCGGCGAAGTAGCAGTCGTCGCCGTGCAGGATGTCCACGTAGGCCATGTGCCGCTCGGTGATGTGCGACAGGGGCAGAATGGACAGCCGCCGCTCCTGCGCGCCGAAGCGGAAAGACTGGGTGGTCACATTCAGGTTGGCCGCCATCTGCCCGTGGGTCAGCCGCACCCCCTTGGGTTCGCCCGTCGTCCCCGAGGTATAGATGAGCGTCGCCGGCTGTTCCGGCCGAGTGGCCTGCAGCCGGTCATCGAAGGCGTCATCATCGTCGGCCGGTTCCCGGCGCAAGAGCTCGGCCCATTCCGGGTCGGCGAAGCAGCACACCCAGCGCAGTTGGGGCAGCGCGCTCCCCACGCGGCGCACTTTCTCCGCCTGCTCCGCGTTCGAGACGAACACGCCGGCCGCCCCGCTGTCGTGCAGAATGTGCCCCACCTGCCCGGCGGTCAGCGTGGGGTAGATGGGAACGTCCAGTACACCCGCCGCCAGACAGGCAAAGTCGGCCATCAGCCACTGCGGGCTGCTCTCGGCCAGAATCGCCACCCGCTCGCCCGGCTCCATCCCCAGACGGTGCCGCAAACCCGATTCCAGCGCCCGTACCTGGCGATAGAAAGCCCTTGCGTCCGGCCCCTGCCACTGCCCATCGTGCTTGACCAGCCACCGCACCTCGACCCGCGGCTCGCGCAGCCACAGCAGCAGCTCATTGAGCGTGCGCAGCCCGGGTGAGTTTTCTTCCGCCCAATGCGCGCGCGAGGCCATCGGATGAGTGTATAACGGCGGTTGCTGGCTCTTGGCTCTTGGCTCTTGGCCGTTGGCTGCTGGCGGTGGGCTCTTAGCTCTTAGCTGTTGGCTATTAGGAAAAGCCCGCGACCTCAGGTCCCTGTCCGGTCCTTCAACTCGGTGTCTCCCCACCGCCAACCGCCACCGCCGACCACCAAGAGCCACCCCGCGCCGCTTATCGCCTCGCGCCACCCCAAGTTCTCTCCGGTCGTCCGACCCCGTTTTTCCTAGCAGCTAACAGCCAAGAGCCAAGAGCTTCTTCGCCGCCTTCCGCGGCCGAACTGGCCGACGGTGCGAACGGCGCGGCCTCGTGTGCCGCGTCCTGTTACCATAACCAAGTGACTCCCACTTCGCCCAAAAACGACATTGCCCCGGCCTCCGGCAAGCTCGGCGTTCTCATCCCCGGCCTGGGCGCGGTCAGCACCACTTTCATCGCCGGCGTTGAAGCCGTCCGCAATGGGCAGGCCCAACCGATCGGCTCGCTCACCCAGATGGGCACCATTCGCCTCGGCAAACGCACCGATAAGCGCTCGCCCCGCATACAGGATTTTTTGCCGCTGGCCGGACTCCACGACCTCGTCTTCGGCGGTTGGGATATCTACGAAGACGATTGCTTCCAGGCCGCCAGCAAGGCCCAGGTGTTGGAGAAGGATCTTCTGCAGCAGGTCAAGCCGCTGCTCTCCTCCATCAAGCCCATGCCCGCCGTCTTTGACAAAAACTATGTCAAACGGCTGGACGGCCCCAATGTCAAAAAGGGCGCCAGCAAGTGGGATCTCGCTCAGATGCTGCGCGAGGACATCCGCCAGTTCAAGGCTCGCAACCACTGTGACCGCCTGATCATGATCTGGTGCGGGTCCACGGAGGCCTTTCGCGCCCCCGGGGCTGTCCACGCCACCCTCGAGGCCTTCGAAGCCGGACTCAAGGCCAGCCACCCCGACATCGCCCCCAGCATGATTTACGCCTACGCCGCCCTCAGCGAAGGCGTCCCCTACGCCAACGGCGCGCCCAACCTCACCACCGATACCGGCGCCCTGCTCGACCTCTCCAAGCGCAACCAGGCGCCCATCTGCGGCAAAGATTTCAAGACCGGCCAGACGCTCATGAAGACCATCCTCGCCCCCGGGCTGAAGGCCCGCATGTTGGGCCTGCACGGATGGTTCTCGACCAATATCCTCGGCAACCGCGACGGCGAGGTGCTCGACGACCCCGAGTCGTTCAAGACCAAGGAAGAGTCCAAGCTCTCCGTGCTCGAGCACATCCTGCAGCCCGACCTGTACCCCGAGCTGTACAAGGACTTCTACCACAAGGTCCGCATCAACTACTACCCTCCCCGCGGTGACAACAAAGAGGGTTGGGACAACATTGATATCTTCGGATGGCTCGGCTATCCGATGCAGATCAAGGTGGATTTCCTCTGCCGCGACTCGATTCTCGCCGCGCCCATCGTGCTCGACCTGGTGCTGCTCATGGACCTCGCCAAGCGCACTCCGTCGCTGTGCGGCATCGGCATTCAGGAGTGGCTGTCGTTCTACTTCAAGAGCCCCATCACCCCGCCCGGCCTCTACCCCGAGCATGACCTGTTCATTCAGTCCATGAAGCTGAAGAACACCATGCGACATATTCGGGGCGAGGAGATGATTACCCACCTCGGACTCGAATACTACGACTGAAGAGCAGTTGCTGGTAGGCAGTTGCCAGTTGCTGGTAGGCAGTTGCCAGTTGCCGGTTGCCAGTTGCCAGACCGGGCTCGGGCGCGGCGGCGTCGTGCCAGGGCGCCCTCGTCCGGAAGCGTCTTCCGTCGGCCGGGACAGGCTCGGGTGCGACGTTGCCGTGCAACTACCGCATTGTCCGCGGCTTAAACTGGCAACTGGCAACTGAAGTTAGTTCAGGCGAGCTGGTGCAGCCATTGCAGGGGTTCCTCGAAGGAACAGGATCCAAAGCCGACGAAGAAGCGGCGACCGGCCATCATCTGTTCCAGGCTGACCGCGGCGAAGTCGGCCGGAGTGGCGGCATGCAGTATGTGATCGGCAGCAGCCACGCCGCCGCCCATCTCCAGGGACGCCGCGGCCAGCGTCAAATTGACAAACCCGTACATGGTCGCTTGGGCGCTGCCCGGCTCATAGGTCAGCGCATAGCGGCCGGTGAAGGCATGGTGCAACCCGGCGGTGGCCTTGAGGCTCAGGCCGCGTTGGTGGCAGGCCGCCAGAAAGGCTGTGACCCGCTCCGGGGGCGGTATGGCCTCAGCCACCACGCCGCCGGTGCGCAACTTCGCGCGGGCCTCTCCCTCCCGCACCGCATCCAGCACAGCTTCCCATCCCGCCACGGCCGGATCCACCTCGCAGTAGTTCATCAGCCCGGACTGGGCCCGCAGGCGCGCACGCGCCTCGGCGGGACTGGCCACCCTGGCCTCCACCGTGTCCACCCGCGCTTTGCCCACCGCCCGCAGGTTGAACACCGCGATCGCCTGGTGATCCTCCTCCGGCACGCCCTTGGAAAGCGCGGCCAGCTTCCAGGGCTCCTGCTTTCCGTCGTCGTCCCGCAGTTGCGCCTCGAACTCCGGCAGCCGTTCCACCGGGCACACAAAGCGCCCCAGCGCCCAGCGATCCTCGCCCGCCATGTAGCGCCGATAGTTGTCCACCGCCTCCGCCATGCCCAGATGGGCGGGCGGAAATAAGCCCGCATAGTCAATCGCCCGCTTCAGCAGGATTTCGACGGTAGCGTTCACAGCCCGCCGGTCAGCGGATGGGATCCGCCGTCGTCCACCCAGGAGCGGTAATAGCTGGGGTCCTCAATCGCCAGCGCCGGCATGGCTACCTGCAAGGGCCGGAAGGTGTCCATCATCACCGCCAGTTCGTTGGTCTGGTGTTTGCCAATGGACTCCTCCGTCCGCCCCGGATGCGGCCCGTGCGGGATTCCGTCCGGGTGCAGCGTCACCGACCCGTACTCAATCCCCTTGCGGCTCATAAACTCCGAGTTGGCGTAGTAGAGCACCTCATCCGACATCACGTTGGAATGGTTGTAGGGCGCCGGCACCCCCTGGGCATCAAAATCAAACGGCCGCGGGCAGAACGAGCAGACCACAAAGCCATCGCCCTCGAAGGTTTGATGTACCGGCGGGGGCAAATGGAAGCGTCCCACGCGCGGCTCAAAATCGGCAATATTGAAGGCGAAGGGATAGTAGTACCCATCCCACCCCACCACATCCAGCGGGTGATGGTCGAGGGTGATCTCCTGCACCCGCTCGCCCTTTTTCACCACCAGTTTGAATTCACCCCGCTCGTCGTGCACCGGCAGCTCCGCCGGCGGACGGAAATCGCGCTCGCAATAGGGGCTGTCTTCAATCAACTGCCCGAACTCATTGCGGTACCGCCGCGGGGTGCGGATGTAGCCGGCACTCTCAATCACCAAACAGCGCAACTCGCCCTGGAACACAAAGCGGTGCAGGATGCCGCGCGGTATGGCGACGTAATCGCCCCGCCGCACCGCCAGGGAACCCATCTGCGACTCCAGCGTCCCTTCGCCCTCGCTCAGATACACCAGCTCGTCCGCCTGGGCGTTGCGGTAGTAAAAGCCGTCGGGCCGGGTGGCGCGCACAAAGCTCATGCACACCTCGGAGTTGAACAACAGCGGTTGCCGGTCGAGCGTCGGGCTGGCGGCGGCGGTTAGCTGTCCGGTCTTAAAATGCCGATGGCGGAAGGTCGGTTCCGGATCGGCCAGCAGCGGCATCTCCCGCAGGGCACGGATGCCGGTGACCCGGGTGGGCGCGTGCAGGTGATAGAGCAGGGTCGAAGGCCCGGTGAAACCGTGGTTGCCCACCAGCTCCTCGGGGTGCAGCGACCCGTCCGCCTGGCGGAAGATGCTGTGCCGCTTCGGCGGCAGTTTGCCCAAACGATGGTAGACCGGCATGTGCGCCCTCCCTCTTCGATGACCTACAGGTTGCCGCGCACCGCCTGCTCGCGTTCAATCGCCTCAAACAGCGCCCGGAAGTTGCCCTTGCCGAAGCCGCGGCTGCCGTGCCGTTCGATGATCTCGAAAAACAACGTCGGCCGGTCTTCCACCGGCTTGGAGAAGATCTGCAGCAGATATCCGTCCTGGTCGCGGTCCACCAGCACGCCCAACTTCTCCAGCTCGGCCACCGATTCCTCGATCGCGCCCACGCGCTCCGGCAACATGCGGTAATAGGAATCAGGCACCCGCAGAAACTCCACCCCGTTGGCCTGCAAACCGCGCACCGTCGCCACCACGTCGCGCGTCTGCAGGGCAATGTGCTGCACCCCGGGGCCATCGTAGGACTCGAGGTACTCGTCTATCTGGCTCTTCTTCCGCCCCGCCGCCGGTTCGTTGATCGGGAACTTGATGGAGTCGGAGTCATCCGACATCACGATGCTCATCAGCGCGCTGTACTCGGTGGAAATATCCTTGTCGTCGAAACTGATGAAGCGTTTGAAGCCCAGCACGCGGCTGTACCAGTCCGCCCACTGGTTCATCTCCCCCAGCCCGACGTTGCCCACGATGTGGTCCACGCGCAAAATTCCCTGGTCGCGGCCGGCCGCTTCCTGGGGGCGATACCCGGGCAGGAACACGCCGGAATAGCCGTGACGTGAGATGAAGGAGTGCAGCGTCTCGCCGTAGGTGTGGATGGCGGCGTGCCGCACCACGCCCAGCTCGTCTTCCCAATCGTGCGGTTCCACCGCCGGCCGGGCGCCGCGCTCGACCGCGGCGTGAAACGCCGCATCGGCGTCATCCACCTCGAACGCCACGTCATGCACGCCGTCGCCATGCCGGCGGATATGCTCCGCCGCCGCGTCGTCGCCGGTCAGCGGCGTGGTGAGGAGAAACCGCGCCTTGCCCTGCTCCAGCACGTAGCCGGTGCGCCGGCGGTTGCCGGTTTCGAGTCCGGTATAGGCGGTTTGCGAGAACCCGAAGGCGTGGCGATAAAAAAACGCCGCCTGCTTGGCGTTCCCCACCCAGAACTCAATGTGGTGAATGCGCTTCAATTTCAGGGGGTTGTCGGCCATCTCCGCGGCTCCTTCCTAATCATTTAAGCACAGGGTACTATCTTTGATTGGCGCGGGACCCCGAGTGGCTTCGCCACTCGACCCGCTTGACGCTCGACCGGGCTGGGGACCCCGTGAGCCCCAGCCCGGTCGGGTCCGCGCCTCGTTGTTTGCCGGGGGCGGGCCGCCACTGCGTGAATTTCGCAGCCTTCCGCGCCGATTTGGCCCACGGTGCCAACGGCGCGGCCCCCGCGTTTCGCCGGCCTTCCACTCGCTTCCACGCTCGCCTGCACGCAAGCAACGGGATGGCCAATTCCACGCTTCCCTTAGGTCAAACGCCATGGTCCGTAAGCCATGCACCGTAGGAGTCCCTATGCCCCTGCCTCGCCCTCGCCGTCTGTGTGTAACCCTGCTGCTGATCGGCGGCATGTTCAGTTTGATGGCCGCCGCCCAATCCGACCGCACCGAGGATGTGCGCCGCGTACAACGGGCCACGGAAGTTTTCCGCACCATCTTCACCGGCCCGGGGGACGCCATCCCGCGCAATCTGCTGAGGACCGGTCAGTGCCTGGTCATCATTCCGGGCTACAAGAACCTGGCGTTGGGCATCGGCGGAGCCTACGGTAAGGGCATCGCCACCTGCCGCAATAACATCGGCGCCAACCCCACCCCGCCTCCCGGCGCGCCCCTGCCCAGCACCCCGGCGAAGGGAACCGGGTGGAGCGCACCCATCTTCGTCGCCCTGGGGGGCGCCAGCCTGGGCCCGCAGATCGGGGTCGAATCGGCCGACGTGGTGATGGTCTTCCAGTCGCGCGAGGGGCTGGAAAGCGTGCTCAACAATAAAGTCCGCCTGGGCGTTTCCGCCGCCGCCGCGGCCGGCCCGATTGGACGGCGCGTCGAAGCCGCCACCGATGCCGCCATGCGCTCGCAGGTGGTCGCCTACGCCCGCAGCCGCGGTCTCTTCGCCGGCGTCAACGTCAACGGCGCCATTCTGCAGCCCGATGAAAGCGGCAACCGCGCCATGTACCCGCATCAGTACTGGGAGGAAATTCTCGCCGGCAAAATTCAACCCCAAGGCGATGGTCAGACGCTGGTCAGCTCGCTCAACAACTCGCCCATTACCAACCCGCGCCTCCGGCCCCCTTCCGCCGCCGGGCAACCGGCCGGTCTGGCCGAAAACTTGAACATCGGGCCCGGCAGCGCGCCGCCTCTGCCTTTCGATATCGGTATTGCCTGGGAGCACATTACCGGCGATATCGGTCTGAACGGTTGGACAGGGCGGGCCGGCTGGCGGCCGCTGCTGCAGAAAGCACCCGGCCTCTCGCTGGTCGCCAACTTCGGCCGGGCGGCCGGCTCGACCACCCTGCTGGCCACCACCGTCCGCAGCACCGAGTGGACAACCCTGCTGGGCCCCGAGTTCGACATGCCCAGCCGGGTGTTTGACCCCTACGGTCACGTCTTGCTCGGTTGGGCACGCCTCAGTCAGGACACATCCTCTCCCGGCGCCTCCAGTTCGGCCAGCTTCAACAGCTTCGCCTGGGATATCGGCGGCGGCCTCAAGCTCAACCTCACCCGCTGGGCGGATATCCGCCTGCTGCAACTGGATCTGATTCACACCAGCTTCACCCCGGGTGGCGGCGCCACCCATGCGCGCATCAGCATCGGCGGCTCGTTCCATTTCTAATTCCTCCCTACAGGCGAAGGCAATTACCATTTGAATATGGCGATTGCCTTCGCCCTTCTTCTGCACGCCCACCAGCCGGTCGGCAACTTCGATTCCGTCATCGAGCAGACCTATCAATCCGCCTACGCCCCCTTTCTCGCCGCCGCCGCCCGCCGCCCCTGGCTGCGCCTCAACCTGCATTTTTCCGGCTTCCTGCTCGACTGGCTGGCTGAGCATCACCCCGAATATATCCAGCAGCTTCGCTCTTTACTGGCCGCGTCCCGGCTGGAGCTGCTGGGCGGCGGCTACTACGAGCCCATCCTCAGCTCCATCCTGCCCGCCGACCAGCAGGAACAACTGGCCCGCCTGAGCGCCGCCTTGGAGCGGCATTTCGGTGTACGGCCGCAGGGCGCCTGGCTGGCCGAACGCGTCTGGGAACCGGAACTGCCCGCCGTGCTGGCCCGCGCCGGCCTGCGCTATACGATGCTCGACGACAGCCACTTCGAGCAGGCCGGCATCGCTCCCGGAGAGCTCCATGGCTACTGGCTCACCGAGTCTCAAGGTGAATCCCTGGCACTGGTCCCTTCGAACTACTTTCTCCGCCAGGCGCTGCCCTTCCAGCCGGTCGCCAACGGCATTGATTTCCTCACCCAGGCCGCCGCTCTACACCCGGAGAGTTTGCTGACCATGGGTGACGATCTGGAAAAATTCGGCAGTTGGCCGCATACCGCCAAGCATGTCTATCAGGACGGCTGGCTCGAGGATTTCCTCGACCGCCTCGAACATCTGCAAGATCAGATCGCCACCGTGCGTCTCTCCGATTATTTCGCGGCCCACCCGCCCCGCGGACTGATCTACCTGCCGACCGCCTCCTATCCGGAGATGATGCGATGGGCCGGCAGCGCCACCTGGCGCGGCTTCCTGACCAAACACCCGGAAGCCAACCTGCTGCACAAGTCGCAGTTGGACCTCAGCCGCCGCTGCGCCGCCGCCCCCTCGGCCGCCGCGTCCCGCACCCACGTGCTCGCCGCCCAGTGCAACGACGCATACTGGCACGGCTGGTTCGGCGGCCTGTACTCGCCTCATCTGCGCAACCAGGCTTTTACCCACCTGCTCGCCGCCGACCGCCTGCTCGCCGCCGCCTCTCCCCCGCCGCCCACCCGGCGCTGGGACCTGCTCGGCGATGGCTCGGAGACGGTGGAGATGCGCTCCGGCCATCTCCGGCTGCTGCTCGCCCCCGCCGACGGCGCCACCGTAACCGAACTCGATGCCCTGGCCGCCGACGCCAACCTGGTCAATTCCATCGGCCTCCACCCGGAGCCTTACCATGACGATCTGCGCCGCCAGGCGGTCGAAAACCCCGCCCACCTGCCCGGCGCTGTGGCCGCCCCCGACGCCACCCTCGAATCCAAGCTGGCTTACGACACCGCCGCGCCTGCCGGCGCCCGTCTTTACGTGGATGGCATCCCCGACCAAGCCCCCTGGCAGATGGCTTCCCTGCGCCCCGGCCATTGCCAACTGACCCGCGAGGGCATGACCAAATCCTTTGTGCTGGATGGGAACCGCCTGAGTTGTCAACATCACTGGCGGAGGCCCGCGGGCGCTTCCCTGGCCATGGAATGGATCTTCAACCTGCTGGCCGCCGATGCTCCCGACCGTGGCCTGCTGCACGGCGGCCAACGCTACTCTTTACACTGGTCGGGCAGCCTTCCCTCGGGCACGCTCACCCTCTGCGACGGCTGGCGAAAACTGCATCTCGAACTCGAGGCCCCCGGGGCGGCGGGATGGCGGGTGCGGCCTCGATACTCGGTCTCCCAATCCGAGCAGGGCTTCGAAGCCGTCTACCAGGGCTCCAGTTTGCAGGCCCTCTGGCCCGCCGCACCCCATGACACGATTGCGAGTCAAGTGAAAATATTCCCTTGCCAGTGCCACTTTTAAGCGTGCCTCGTGTACAATCACCTTGTTTTTCGTACCCCTTCTGAGGAGGTTGCATGGCAGCTCTGACCAAAACAATGATCGTTTCCAACCTGGCCGAAGCTACTGGCCTGAACAAGAAAGAGTCCGCTCAGTACCTGGAAACCCTGGCCGCGCTGGCGATCAAGGAAACCAAGCGCAGCGGCCAATTCACCATCCCCGGCCTGGGGAAGCTGGTGAAGCAGCAGCGCAAGGCGCGCCTGGGGCGCAATCCGCAAACCGGCGAGACCATCAAGATCCCGGCCAAGACGGTGGTCAAGTTCCGCGTCGCCAAGGCCGCCAAGGACGCCATCGCCCCTGGCAAGAAGTAAGCAAACATCCCAGTGAAACCAGCGCGCGCGCCCCGGCCTCGGGCACGCGCGCTTTGTTTTGATCGCGGGCGCCGGGCGGCGGCGCCCGGCTCCGCATCTCCAGAAGGTTGGGCAGAGCTCGCGCAGGGCAGGCCGCCGTTGCGAGAGTTGCGGGGGCCGGGGGGGCTGCGTTGGCTGACCCCTGACCCCTAAATCCTGGATCCTATTTTCGATTGATACTGGCGGCGACGAAGCCGGCGACGAAGCCGTTGTCAATGTTGACCGTCACCACGTTGGCGGAACAGGAATTGAGCATGCCCAGGAGCGCGGCGAGGCCGCCGAAGCTGGCGCCGTAGCCGACGCTGGTCGGCACCGCGATCACCGGCGAGGAAACCAATCCTCCCACCACGCTGGGCAGCGCCCCCTCCATGCCGGCGGCGACAATCACCACCTGGGCGCGCTGCAGGGTTTCGATTTCGGCCAGCAAGCGGTGCAGTCCCGCCACGCCGCAATCGTAGAGGCGATCGACCGGACCGCCGAACATCTCCGCCGTGATCGCCGCTTCTTCCGCCACCGGCAAGTCACTCGTCCCCGCCGCCACCACCAGCACCCGTCCCCGGCCGTTAACCGGCGGTTCCCGGCGCACGGTCACCACCCGCGCCTCGGCATGGTAGCCGGCCTCGGGCAACACCTTTTGCACCGCCGCCGCCGCCGCCGCGTCGGCCCGGGTCACCAGCAGGTTCGGACTTTCCCGCGCCACCGCCGCCGCGATCGCCGCCACCTGTTCGCACGTCTTCCCCTGCGCCAGGATCACCTCCGGCGCTCCCTGCCGCAGGCGGCGGTGGTGATCCACGCGCGCAAATCCCAAATCCTCAAACGGCGCCTTGCGCTCCTTCGCCATCCATGCCGTCGCGGCCGCCGCGGGCGCCAACTCCCCCGCCGCCACCCGCTCCAGCAACTCCCTCAGTTCGGCTTCCTGCACGTCCACCATTGTAGAGGCACGGGCGCGCGCGGGAACCCTGCCCCTCAACCCCTGACTCCTGCTACCCTTGTTCAGTGCCCTCCGCGCTCACCCTGACTCTCGCCTTGACCGGCGCCAGCGGCGCGGCACTCACCCGCACTCTCCTCACCCTGCTCGAACGCGATCCCCGCGTCGCCCATGTGGACCTCGTGGCCTCGCCCCACGGCCTGCGCGTCGCCCACGAGGAGCTGGACCTGGGCGAAGGTTCCCTCGACCAGTTGCCCCAGCGCCTGCTCGGCCGCCCCTCGCTCAAAATTCAGGCCCACGACAACCGCGACATCGGGGCCAATATCGCCAGCGGTTCCTACCCCAGCGAAGGCATGATCATTGCCCCGTGCAGCATGGGAACCTGCGCCGCCATCGCCCACGGCATGGCCGATTCCCTGATCGAGCGCGCCGCCGACGTCTGCCTCAAGGAGCGGCGCCGGCTGCTGCTGGCGGTGCGCGAGTCGCCGCTGAACCGCATCCATCTGCGCAATCTGCTGGCCGCCGACGAAGCCGGCGCCACCATCTTCCCGCTGACGCCGGCCTTTTACGATCGCGCCGCCTCGCTCGACGCCGTGGTCAGCCAGTTCGCCGCCCGTCTGCTCGAACACATCGGACTGCCCCAACCTACCGCCTTCCAGTGGCAGGGTTCCCAGCGCCGCCTGGTATGACCCACCCTCCGCCCATGGAAGCTGCCGACCCCAGGGATCCCACCGTGACTGTATTCCTTATGATCCTGATCGCCGTCGGCATGGAGGTCGCCGGCCAATTGCTCTACAAGGCCGGCATCAACCAGCTGCACGGCATTGACGGCTCCCCGTTTCGCTCCTGGGCGCTGGTCAGCTTCGCCTGGGATGCCCTGCAGAACTGGCGGGTGCTGGCCGGCATCGCCATCTACTGCGCCCAGGCCGCCGTCTGGTGGGGGGTGCTCTCGCGGGTGGACCTCAGCTATGCTTTCCCGCTGACCAGCATGAGCTACGTGCTGCTGCTCATCGCCTCGCGGGCCTTCCTCAACGAACACATTTCCCTGCAGCGCTGGTTGGGGGCCACCGCCATCGTCTTTGGCGTTTACCTGATCACCCGCTCCGCGCCGCTGATTCGCTGATCGCCCGTCAGGCGATGCGGCGCTGGTCGAGGGCGTCGGATCCGTGCTGCTTCACCAGCTTGTTGTACACGCCCAACAGCAGGAAGGTGGGCGCCCAGTGACCCAGGAAGTTGGCGGTCCTCTCCCGGCCGCTCAATTCCAAGATCAGCGATGCGCCGATCGAGCCGACCGCTGCCCACAACCAGACGTCGGACGGCAGTTTGGCGGTTTGTTCCTCAATCGAGTGCGCCACTGCGCCCTCGCGGTGCTCGGAAGAAAAGGTGTTCGACGGCATGGCGATGTCCCCTCGCCCATTGCGATGCAAAAACCTCCGCCCGGGTCGAGTTGCAATCAGCCTTCGCTGGGTTGACGGTCGGGCGCCACCACGACTTCGGGCTCCTCGGGAATCAATATCCAGGCCACGAAGTAGGCCACCACGCCAAAGATCAGCGCCGTCATCAGGCTGAGCACCACCCACAGCACGCGGATGAGGGTCGGGTCGGCGTTCATGTTGTTGGCCAGCGCCAAACACACGCCAGCGATCTTGCGACCCTGGCGCGGCCGCTCCAGCGGACGCCGTGTCGGCGGCCAACCGGGATTGGCTCTTCCACACTGATGGCAGTAGCGCCCGTTCATGGCTGTCCCGCACGCGTTGCAGTACATATCCGACTCCTCCCCGCAGTATAAGGCCGGGGAACGGTTATCCTTAAGGCATGTCCTGCCGCCCCCGGCTTGCCTCCCACATATACGGCTGCCGCACGGTTTTGGTTCTGTCATTGCTGGCGGTCGCGCTGCCCCTCGCGGGCCAGAACCCGACACAAGTTCCCCATCCCCAAATCCCCATCATCCGCGCCAATACCACCCTGGTGGATGTCCCCGTCCTGGTCCTCGACAAGCAGGGCCAGCCCATGCCGGATCTCGAGCGGCAGAATTTCCGCATCTTTGATGACGGCCAACCGCAGCGCATCAGCGGCTTCGACAATGAACCCCGGCCGGTGTCGCTGGCCATCGTGATCGATACCTCGGACTGGAATGCCATTGACCAGGCCAAACGCAGCGCCGAGTTGATCGCCGCCATGGTCATCGGCGCCCAGGGCCAGGCGGCGCTTTATGTCCCCGGCCCCGAACCCAAACGCCTGCTCAGCTTCACCAGCGATACCGACAAATTGGCCAACATCCTCAAGCACCTGGAGAAGTCCCCCACCGCGGCGCAGGGCCAGGGATCGGTGGTGGAGCCGCTGAACCTGGCCATGCTCGATCTGCGCGCCCAACCGCGCGAGCGTACCCGCGCCGCGCTGCTCATCACCAACGCCAGCGACAAGGGCATCGGGGCCGAAGCCCTGATTGAAAGCGGCATGAGCGATGCCATCCCGGTGTTTCGCATCGCCGCCAATCGGCCCGCCAACGCGCCCGAGCACACCAACCCCGACTCGGTGGATCAACGCGGGACCGGCCAGGGATCGCAACGGGTCCAGGCCCCGCCCGCTCCGGTCAGCAGCCGCGGCATGCCCACCTCCGGCTCGGGCAGCGGCAACCTCGACCTGGCGCCCATCATCGGCGCCGCCGCCGGTCTGGCCGGCAAGATCTTCACCCCCCACCATCTCGACTACGTGTACTACACCGGCGGCATCAGCTACGACCCCGGCGACGACCGCGACTTTGACCGCAAACTCTCGCTCATCGGCGAGGAATTGCGCTCCATATACCACCTCTTCTATTCGCCCAACAACCTCACCCAGGCGGCCGCGGTGCACTCCATAGCGGTGCAGATGGATCTTCCGCCCACGGTCAATCTCGGTTCCACCACCTACCGGCGATCCTATGTCGGCATCGCCCCGCACTGAGGCAGCCGCCGGAACGCGTCCGGCCGCCCTGGCGCCCGACGCGGCGTCGTCGGAGCGTGCGGCGCATGTGCGCGGCATGTTCGACCGCATTGCGCCCACCTACGACCGCGCCAACCATCTGCTCTCGCTCTCGATTGACCGCTACTGGCGGTGGCGCACGGTACGGCTGCTGCGGGCCCGGCTTCCGCCCGGCCCCGCCGCCGTGCTCGACATCGCCTGCGGCACCGGCGACCTCTCGCTCGCGCTGCTGCGCGGCCTGACCGGATGGCCGGAAGGCGTCGCCGTCACCGGCGCCGATTTCAGTCACGCCATGCTGCTGGGCGCGCGCGCCAAGTCCGCCCATAAACCGATTGAATGGCTGCAGGCCGATGCCCTGCGCCTGCCCTCCCGCGACGCTTCCTTCTGCGCCGTCAGCAGCGCCTTCGGGTTCCGCAACCTGACTGACTATCGCGCCGGACTGGTTGAGTTTCACCGCGTTCTGCGCCCCTCGGGGGTCTGCGCCATCCTCGAAATCACCCGCCCGGCGCTGCCGCTTTTGCGCCAACTCTATCCCCTCTACTTCGAGCACATCCTACCCCGGCTGGGCGGCTGGATCTCCGGCGACCGCGCCGCCTACAGCTACCTTCCCGACTCGGTCTCCCGCTTCCCCGATCCCCGCACGCTGGTCGCCTGGATGCGTGAGGCCGGCTTCCGTCAGGCGTCGTTCCACCGCTTCACCGGCGGCATTGCCACGCTGCATCTCGCAATAAAATAAGCCGCAGACGCTATAATTTTGTTGTGAACATTCTCGTCTGCCTGAAGCAAGTGCCGGCCAAGGACGCGCCCCTCCAGCTGGCGCCGGACGCCGGCTGGATCCGCGACGATGTCACCTACGAGACCAATGAGCCGGACGCCTTCGCCCTGGAAGCCGCTCTCCGCCTGAAGGAAGCCCACGGCGGCGAGGTGGCGGCGCTCACGCTCGGCCCGGCTCGCGCCGCCCAGGTACTGCGCGAGGCGCTGGCCAAGGGCGCCGATCGGGCCATCCACGTCGAGGGAGGCGAGGCCCACCGCCTCGACGCCTTCGCCGCCGCCGAGGCCATCACCCGGGCCATTGCCGGCCAGGCCTTTGATCTCATCCTCACCGGCCTGCAATCCGACGACGCCGGCTACGGGCAAACCGGCGTCATTCTCGCCGAATTGCTGGGCGCGCCGCACGCCACCATCATCATGCAGATCGAACCGGCGGGGGAAAAGAAGGTCAAAGTCAAACGCGAGTTGGAGAGCGGCAACTTCCAGTTCGTCACCATGCCCACCCCCGCCGTGCTCACCATCCAGAGCGGCATCAACAAGCTGCGTTACGCCACCCTGATGGGCATCAAACAAGCCAAGAACAAACCTCTGGCCACCGCCACACTCGATGACCTGGGTGTCACTCCCTCGCTCAACCGCCAGCAACTGCTCGGCCTCGCGCTGCCGCAAAAAAGCAAAGGCACCACGCTCATCCCCGGCTCCCCCAAGGAGCAGGCCGCGACCCTGCTGCGGCATCTGCGCCAGGACGCGCATGTTCTCTAGAGGGCACTCATGAATCCCATCCTGGTCATCGCTGAACGTAAGATCACCGCCCCCGGCAAGCTCAACCCGGCGTCGATTGAAGCCATCACCGCCGCCCAGGCGCTGGGCGATAAACTGGGCGCGCCGGTGGTCGCCGCGGTGCTCGAAGCCGGAGAGTCGGGCAGCGCCGCCGAGTGCGCCGCCCGCCGCCTGGATCGTGTCCTCGTGGCGCGTCATCCTCTGTTGGGCGCCTATAGCCCCGATGTTTGGGTA
>Ga0134125_10003802_pt1 | contig 17362 bp, 42 predicted proteins | sample KB31751_FD_96464 | JGI IMG/M metagenome (GOLD analysis project Ga0134125, IMG submission 96464) | Terrestrial soil microbial communities with excess Nitrogen fertilizer from Kellogg Biological Station, Michigan, USA - KB3-175-1 | ecosystem: Environmental > Terrestrial > Soil > Unclassified ...
TCTGTACGACCAGAACCTGCTCATCGCCTGCCTGGAGCGGCTGGAGGTCGCCCGGTACTTCGACGAGCACGGCGCCGCGCTTTGGGCGCGCAAGGCGGAGGCAGCTTGATGGCGATCAAAGTTGCCGCCCTTTTTGTCGAAACCGACGGCTGCTACTTCGGTGTGCCGGACATCGACCCTTGGGACATCAATCGCGATGCCCGCGACTATAGGGGCCCGTGGCCTGTGGTTGCACATCCGCCTTGTCAGAGGTGGGGCCGCTCCCGATGGGGACGATCGGAACAACGGCTCCCGGTCTATGCGGTGGAGCGCTACGGCTACGAGAAAGCACGCCGGATCGGCGTGATGGCAGCGGTTGGCGGAAAGGACAAAACCCGCGTCCGCAACGCCACTCCCGATCCATTCCGGGACATCCTTCTTACGATCGCGAGGAGTCTTCCCGCTCTGCAAGAGGCGTGCGCGGCATGACCATCCCCCTCCCCACCGGTCTCCTCCTCTCCGCTATGGCGTTCCTGACGCCGTTCCTCAGCCTGTATTTCGGGTGCTGACATGACCATCATCGATGACATCCTGACCAGCTTCGCCACGCTTCCCGAGCGACTGGCCCGCATCCAGGGTGACAGCACCTATCGCGGCTATCGCATCACCTACGACCCGCCGCCAATCCCGACGCGCGACCATGACTGGCACTATTGCCACGACGACTACGACGGCGCTCCGGACAGCAATGACAACCGTTGGGGCCATGCCTGCTCGCTTGAGGAAGCCAAGCGCGAAATCGACATGCTCATTGATGAGGCAACGCCATGAACGCCCTCGCCCGGACAACGCTCGACCTTGTCAATGCTCTCCTCGGCAAGGAAAGGCCGAAGCAGATCGTGAGGGTATGCGGCACGTCGTTTCACAGCGGCTTCGTCCGGTATCTCGCGGCTGTTTCACGTGAAGGCAGGCCGGAAACCACGGAACTCTACAACGTGGATACCATCGATCTCGAAGCCTTGAGAGAGGGCGCAGACCCGAAGGAAATCGGCTTGGAACCGGTCGATGGTTTCGAGGATGACGAAGATGCGGAAGAGCGCGGCCATCGGCAGGTGATGGCAGAGTTTCGTCGCGCAAGGATTGAGCGATGAGCTGCGACCCCGAAACAGATCACATCGCCAGTGCTGTCCTGTCTCTTGGAGACAGGCATGCGATCATTAAACCGGAGCATGAGCGCAGAGGCTTGGAGCACATCCTCTGCAATGCACCGAACCGGGATGTCTGGCTCTATGCCAGGAAGAGATATCTGGAATTGGCGGAGGCGATTCGATGCTGACACCGATCGGACAGGCGATGCTTGATGCTGCGCGAGGTCTTCGCCGGACTTCATGGGTCAAGAGGCATGAAGCCGCGATGTGGCGCATGAGGGGTCATGAAGAGAACTGGCTTTACTGCGAGAACGAAGCGAACCGCCTTCGGGATGCGGCCCATTTCTATGCCTTGCATGCCGGGATGAACAGGATTGAAAGCCATGAGTGAAAAGATCGCAAAGGCACTCCATCAGGTGATGGAAAAAGTCAGTTATGTCCAGAAGACCGGCAAAAACGCATTCCACGGATACCGCTATGCCGGCGAAGCTGACTTGCTCAAGGAACTTCGCCCCGCCATGGTCGAAGCCGGCCTGATGCTCATTCCGTCAGTCAAGAGCGTATCGCACTATGACGAGAGCGGCAACATTACTGTCCACATGGAATACACGCTCGTTCACAAGGACGGCGACATCTGGCCCGAAAAGATCGGCGCGGCCGGCATGGGCAATGATCGGGCCAAGAATGGATCGGTTGGCGACAAGGGTGTCTATAAGGCGATCACGGGGGCCAACAAATATGTCCTCTTCAAGCTGTTCCAGATCGAAACCGGCGATGATCCCGAGGTCGATAGCGAACACGACAAGCAGTCGGACGAGAAGCCGCTGAACCTGCCGAAGGCGCGCCCGTCCAGCGCACAGTTGAAGCGCGATGGCGTGTGGCCCGACATGATGAAGGACATCGAACAGTGCGGCAGCACCGTGGCGCTACAAAAGCTGCGGTTTTCGTGGTCGAAGAAGGCCCATGACGACAAGTGGCCGAAAGCCTGGTGCGACGCGGCTTCGGAGGAGTTCGACAAGGCACAGGCGCTGCTTGTCGATGCGGAGCGGCGCGAGGCAGAAGAGGTCGGTGACGTGTTTCCGGGGGACCGGCCGCCGCTCACGGCAGAGCAGCGCCGCATTCTCAACCAGCACCCAGTCAATGCCGGATAAGGAGAGCAAGCCATGCCGTTTGAGCCCAAGGACAACAGCGGCGTTCTCTTCCGCAACGACAGGCGAGAAAAGGACAGTCACCCGAACGCCAACGGATCGGCCATTATCGATGGCGTCGAATACTGGATTTCCGCATGGACGAAGGAAGGCAAGAACGGCAAGTTCCAGTCGCTTTCCTTCAAGCGCAAGGATGTACAGCCGAAGACGGAGCCGCCTCGGAAGCAGTCCTATGGCGAGGCTACTGGTCGCAAGTCATCCTATGACGAACCGGATCGCCGCTCTTATGCGGATGATCTAAACGACGACTTGCCCTTCTGATGCCCAAGCGCGAGAAACCGCCGCATATCGAGGTCGTGATGACGCCGAAGGGATTGCGTCCTCACACGGCGGACGATGCCGAGAAGATGGTCAGCCTTTCTCTAGGCCATACATTCGAGCTTGTCCCGGTAACGAAGCGATCCAGCCGCCAGCTTCGGACGTACTGGCGGGCGCTCGGAATGGTCGTGAAGGCGACCGGCAAGTGGCCGTCTGCGGAGCATTTGCACGATGAGTTGAAATGGGCTTGCGGTTATCGAAGCAAGTTCGTCGATTGGGAAACTGGCGAGGTTCGCGAGAGGCCAGACAGCATCGCCCTAAACGAAATGAGCCATGAAGATTTCTGCCGATACATGGATACTGCCATGGCGAAACTTGCGGATGCAACCGGCTTCGATCCTCTTTCATTCCTTGCGGAGGCAGCATGACCAACATCATCCCCTTCCGTCGCAAACCCAATTCTCTAGCCGAGAGAGCGGCTCATATCGCCAGAGAGCAGATGACAGCCCGTCTCAGGAAGGAAATGGATGCAGAGGCTTTCCGGCAAGCCTACAAGGCCCGCAGGGAGGCATTGCGGAACGGAATACACTTCCTGGACAATCCGGAGTTTCAGGATACGGGAGGGCTTGTATTCTGATGGCATACCGGCGCGAGTTCAGCCGCAAGCTTCGTGCGCAGATCGTGGAGCGCGCCACGAAAAATGGCGTGATCGTTTGCGAAGGCTGTGGCCTTGTTCTTGCCGGCAAGTTATATGAGGTGGATCATTTGATCCCAGAGGCATTGCGGCCCGAAGCCGACAAGGCAAAGCCGCTCACGATAGCCGATGGGCAGCTTCTCGGCAAGGAATGCTGCCATCGTTCGGCGGATGGAAAGACTGCAAAGGACGTAGCGCAGATCGCGAAAGCGAAGCGGCAGGCCGACAAGCATTCCAGAGCGATTTGTCCGAAGCATTCGATCAAATCCGCCGGCTTTCCCCGTGCAGAGAAGGTGCGCGTCAAGGCCGAACTGCCGCCACTTCCGAAGCGATCCCTGTACCGGAGTCATTCCGATGCCCAATGAGGACAAGACAATGCCGATCGATGCGCGAGCCCTGGAAGGGGCTGAAGCGGAGTTTTATCGCACGCAAGGCGACATGGAAGCGGTGATCCGCGCCGTTCTCGCCGCCCTGCCCGCAGGCGAGGCGGAGCCGGTGGCTTGGCAGTGGAAGACGGTCGGAAGGAGGTGGCAGACAATCGACGTTGGCGAAGTCGAGGACGCCGAGCACTACGCTCGAACGATGGCGGGTGAATATGGAGTTGTTCGCCCCCGTTTTCCCTCCCTCGCAGGCAGCCGCCCCGGTCGCGGTGACGGATGAGATGGTGGAGCAAGCGGAGGCGGCATTCTATGACAGCATCGTACCGTATCCAAAAGTCGGCGATATGCGCGCTGCCCTCGAAGCCGCCCTCTCCGCCCTCCCGCAAGAGCAGGTCTCGGCGCCGAAGGGTCATGTCGAGATCGCCCATGATGGCTTCTCCGGCGATATCATAGGCCACTACATGACACGCGAAGGTAAACGCGGCGTGGTCGTCCAGCAGGACGGCACTAAGGTCGTGCATGTTTACGGCGAAAAGTGGCTCGCCGCCCCAGCCCCGAAGGGAGACCAATGATGGACCTCAACCAATACGCAACCGTTTGTCACGAAGCCAATTTGAAATGGTGGCGCGATCCAGTCTCCGGCAATCTCATCTGTCGCAACAAAGGTGAGCTTCTTTGCCTCATCCATTCCGAAATTTCGGAGGCTATGGAAGGCGAACGAAAGGATCTTATGGATGACAAACTTCCACACCGCAGAATGGCCGAAGTAGAACTTGCAGACGCCCTAATCAGGATTTTCGATTATGCGGGCGCTTTTGGCTATGACCTGCAAGGTGCATACGAAGAGAAGATGGCGTTCAATGCCAATCGTGAAGATCACGCCCATGAAGCGCGTCTTCGCGCCGGTGGAAAGAAATGGTGATGACCCAGCCAATCACGGACGAGCAGATCGAGGCAATTGAGGCGGGGCCGCAAAGGATGATCGGCGCTGATGATTTTGTTGTCGGTGGCGCTACTCTCCGCTCCCTCATCGCTCGCATCCGCGCCGCAGAGGTAAGGATGGATGAGGCGGAGAGACTTTTGAGACTTGGTGTTGCCCTCGTCTCGGGAGAGATGGGCAAAGGATCGTACCGCTTAATGAGGGCCAGTGACTTTAAGCGTGACACGGCCCGCTTTCTGAACAGGGAGAAGGACGGATGAGCTGGTGCTCAAATCCGCAATGTCAGACCACGGCGGGGTGCGTTTGCGGCGCGTCATTCCCAACCGTCAGCGATTTCCCGACAGCCCTTCGCTCGCCTGGTCCTACGTTCACCACGGACAACACAAGTGGCCCCATCGACGAAATCACCTCTCTCCGCGCCGAATTGGCCCAAGCCAGAGCAGATCGGGATGAGGCGCTGAAGACTGTCAAGCGTGTCCAAGCGTCCGCTCGCACTCTCACTGCCGTGCAAGGCCAGATATACGAACACTATCGCAAAAACAGTGCGATCAACCATGAAGCCGTCACCACGCTCGACAGTGAGCGGCAAGCGAACGCTATTTTAACCGACCAATTAGACGCCGCCACCCGCCGCGCCGACGAGCTTGCTGCGGCGCTGGAGAAGCTGCGGGAGACGCTGAAAGATGTCAGAGAACGTGGTCTGATTTATTGGGAGCCGAACACCGAACGGGGCCACATCACCAAGGCGACGATGCTTGCGCGGATAGACACTGTTCTATCCTCCACTCCCGCCGCCCTCGCAGAATACCGCGCCAAGGTTGTGCAGGAGTGCGCCGAGATTGCGAAAGCGGTTGCGGAAAGCGAAGAAAAAGCAGCTCTTGCCGGTGTTGCTGAAAGCACGGGCGTTGGCTCTCGCGGGTGGTTAAAGGACGCCGTACACTCACACGCGAGCGAAACGGCTGGTAAGATTGCCGACGCAATCCTCGCCCTGCTCCAGAACGCGGAGGGGTAGAAGGATGCCCGTCGATTTCAATCACCCGTTTGTCGGGCGCGTTGCGGTGTATAGCGATCCTTACCGCGAAGCGCCCGAGCAAGGTCCCATCACTAGCGTCAACGTGGATGCGAACATTGTCTTTGTTCGCTACGGCTCAGGATCGACCAGCGTGGCGACCGCCTGCAACGAGAGACTGACCTTCCTCGACGGATCACCTGTCAGGCTCGCCAAGCCCGCTGGAGGCGGCAAGGGGTAGGCTGACGGAAGCCCAACGAGAAACCCTGTTGACCTGTTTGGACTGGTCGTCGCCGTATGAAGTTGCCGAACGCCGCCGAGTAATGGGCAAGATAGTTTATTCGCGCGGGGCCAATAAACTCCTGACGAAACTCGTCTGCATGGGGCTCGTCTGCATGGGATACGGCACTTACCGCATCACCTCTGCCGGCCGTGCCGCCCTCGCCCAATCCAGAAAGGATGGCAGCAATGGGTAGTGCCGGCGTTGATTTGGTCGAGAGTATCATAGCCAATGTTCTATGGCAGAACCCATCTACAGTTGGGGAGCAGGCACATCAAATTGTGCGCTGTCTGGTTGACCGTGGATACGAGATCAGAGCGGTGCAGAAGGGGCCCTATCTTATATTTTGTAGTACGTGCTCGGAAGTGGCGGCAGAAGGTTTTCGATGCGCCTGTCTCAGGCAAGGGAAACGGCCGTCTTTAGTCATTGACCCATCCAGTGGCACCAAGAGGGACGGCAATGGCTGAGATCGCCCGGCTGATCGATCAGGCGAAGCAGGACCGCGCCTGGCACAAGTCGCGTGGGGCGGCAGGCCAGATCGAGGCCCTTGCCTGTGCGATCCGTATCCGTGCGCTGGAAGATGCCCTGCGGGCTATCGAGAGGGGCGGATGACGACGAGGGCGCTCTCCGACGCTTTTGCCTATCCCCCGCGCGGTCTCTCCCGCGACGAGGCGGCACGCTACATCGGTGTCAGTCCGACCAAGTTCGATGATCTCGTAGTCCGCCGCAAGATGCCGAAACCGAAGCGTGTTGACGGACGGGTGATCTGGGATCGAGTTTCACTCGACATAGCCTTTTCAGAACTCCCCGAGGACAGTGGAAACCGCATCGATGAAATCTTGTCCAGAGGCGGGCAGGCGGCTTAGTGTCCACCATGGCCACGCTCGACGGATACCCTGGCGTCACGTCCTTCAAGGACAGGTACGGCAATGATAGATGGCGCTATCGACGCAAGGGTAAGACGGTTTCCCTCCCTGATCCGTCCGACTCCGGGTTTGACGAGGCCTACAGAGCCGCGATCGAAGGCCGGGAGAGACGCAAGGCACCTGTCGTCACACTTCCGAACGCCTCGCTACCGGAGACTTTCGGTGCGGCATGGCGGCTTGTCAAGGCATCTGCCGCGTGGACGGAACTCGACGTGGCGACACAGACCAAGAATGCCCGGCTCACGGAGGAGTTCCTGTTGATGCCGGTCGAGGAATGCCAGCCTGAGGTCTGGCGCGACATTCCGGTTCGCGATCTCAGGCGCCGGCATGTCAAGCGGATTCTAACCCGCTTCACGGCCACTCCGACGAAGGGCAAGCACATGCTCACGGCCATTCGCAGGATGATCGACGCGGCACTGGACGAAGAATGGATCGAGTTCGACCCCTCACACAAGATCGGCTGGCGTCCGCCGACGAAGGGGTGGAAGGCGTGGACGCAAGATGCCTTCGAGGCCTACGAAAAACGCTGGCCTGTCGGCACGATGCCGCGCCTCGTCTATGCGGTAGCGCTCTGGCTCGGAAACAGGCGCGGGGATGTCGCTGCTCTGCGCAAGAGCGATCGTTGCACCCGGAGCATTATCCTGGACGGCGAAGTCAGGCAGATCGACGGATTCCAGATCGCTCAGAAAAAAGGCGCGAGGACGAAGGCGAAAGTGATCTTCATGCCGATCACACCGATGCTGGCGGAATGTCTCGATGCCACGAAACATGACGGCGAGACTGTGATCCGGACAGCTTATAGAAAGCCGTTTTCGGAGAAGTCGCTGACGGGGATGATGGCGCACTGGACGAAGATGGCAGGATTGCCGCCAGGATTCACCTTGCACGGGCTGCGGAAGTCGCTTGGGGTGAAACTGGCGGAGGCCGACGCCACGACGCGGCAGATCATGGAGGCTTTGGGCCATGACGATATCGAGCATGCGGAACTCTATTCGCGTGAGGCGTCACAAGTCCGGCTTGCCGTGCAGGGTATGGATAAGGTGGTGCGCTTGATGAAGCGTGGCTAAGGGGTTGGCAAACAGCCATGGCTAAGAGGCTAAAAGACTGTTATTTTTGCTTAAATCTGGTGGGCCCGGAGGGCGTGCAAACAGTAGCCGAAAACAATGGGCTACTGGAAGTTAGCCAACCGATGGTTTCCCGGTATGTTCCGAACCGATGGCAACAGACCCGAGCCCTCTTGGCACGGGCATGATGAAGACACATGCTCCCAAGCGCCCGCATCTGGAACAACTTCTAGAGCGCGCCAGGAATCACGTTATGACCCGTGAAGAATGTGAGACGCAGCGCAAGTCATGGGTCGTGGGAGAGTTGATGCTTGACCGCCCGGAGATAACGCGAGACGAAGCAGAACGGCTCTATGAGGAAAATAGATGAGCGACAAGACACCTATGGCGCAATGTTGCCTTATGCATCTCAAGGCTACAGGGCCTAAAATATTTTGCACAGATCGCCTATGTGACGGGCGAATCCATTTGGTCGATGGACGCTCAGAAATAGGCTGCTACAGGTCGTCGGGGTTGCCTCATCCCGCTGGTCCAACGAAGGATCAATTTGAATGATCCGCTTCAGCCGACCTGACTTCAAGCGTGGCGTTGATGACATCCTGACGTTCAGGATGCTTCACCCGGCCAACTTCACTTCCCGTCGCATATCCCTCTCTATGGTATGGATAGGACTGGCGGGGATGGGAGTGTTCTATCTGGTGAAGTGGGTGGTGGGGTGGTTATAGGAGATAGCCAATGAGCGGTGTTATCGAGTTCCCCAAGATACCAGAACAGCAGCAGCGCCAATGCCCGCACACGTATTCCAGCTTTCCGAACCGGATACGCGTGTAAGGGCACACCCAGTGACAGCAGCGATGGGTCATCGCTTTGTCCCCTTCTGTGCGGAGGGGACTCTTGAACCTGGGAGGGACTTGCGGTAGTGTTACGCGTGACGGGATACTCTACCGTAGTTTCCCTCTTACCCGCCGACTGGAATCCCTGACCGGAGCGTCGGCGGGACTGGAACCGGCCCTACGAAGCGGTGGTGCGCGACGTAGGGCCGTTTTCGTTCCAGCGGTTCATATCGATCTTGTAGACTAATCCCAAACGCTTGGCGCTTGGTCTCGTCTCGACCGGCTGCGGGGATGTGTACCGCGACGTAAACGGCGCGTTCCACATTGTTGATCCTCCTGGACTCTTGACCCCGGAGGCGCGCCAAGAAAAGGTTGAGCGGTTGCGAAAGCAGATCAGAGATGAAATTTAGGCAAGCGCCCTTGCGCGATAAGCGGGAGCGTCTGTGGGTACAGCCACCCACTGGCAATCGAATTCGTCGTTCTCCTCCACTGGGGAGACGGACACAGAGATACCCCGCGCCGCATAAAGGCAAGCGATCGCTTCCGGAACGGCTTCTCGCAATTCTTTGATTGTCATCCGCGCTACATCGAGGCCATCAAGATCGGGGCTTGTCGCGAAATATGCGCCAGACTTGCCCTGCTCTATTACGACCTTCACAAGTTTCGCCATTGATGTAGCCACGTTAAAACCTCCGCGCTCCGTTCGGATCGGGGCGTCTCTTTATGAATCGGAAATATCCGTTAGGCTAGCCGTTTTTCAAGGGTTATGCGAAAAAATTTACCAAAAGGTAAAAATTGCTCGGTGAGCAAACAGTCCTTATAATCGATTTTTGATCAATCGGTCAAATTTTCGCCGTGGGTCAAACTCGTATATAGGTCCCCAAACAACGATGCGTAGGAGATTACGAGACCACCTTTGTCACGGCTTGCCGTCCCCGCTCAATCGAGTTGTGCAGTTCGGTTTCGGACAATCCAGCCTTGGACGCGAGTGTCTTTTGCCGGGGGAACATGTTCGGTGTAATCTGCCAGATGGCTTCCGGGAGCGCGCTTGCGAAATGCTCTTTCAGGTAATCCCTGGATTGAAGGAAAGCACCCAATGCGGCAAAGGCTTTTCCGGGCTCGCCTTTGAGGCCTTTGCTTTCCTGCGCTTCGAGATCGGCGATCTGCTTCTGTAAGGCGTCGAGTTTCAGACGTGCCTTTTCCAGCTTCGATGCCATGCTATACCCCTCCTGATGTGCAGAATGGGCAGAAAGCACGGAACAAGAGAAGCGTCAATAAGCGGAGAATGGTCGCATGACATGGATCACCGACGATACTGGACGGCGGTGGGTTGATGTTACGAAGGTAAAGAAGCTTCGCAACGCGCCCCGCCCACTGAAGTTCGGCAACGTCAAGGTTGGCGACCAACTGATGAAGAAGCCGCGCGAAGAGTGGTATCGAAAAATTCCCATATACTATGTCGTTACGGATCGCTGGTTCGACCCGGTAGAAGGGCAGCGCGATCCAATCAAGGGCGAGATGGTGGGGTACGCTCAAATCAAGGAGGACGGGAGCCATTCAACGAAATCTGCAACGACGGTTCGTGGTCTCGCCTCTCAGCAATTTGATTTCGCGGATGTTGACTACATAGCACTCGCGACAACACGAGCCGCCGAACACGCGAAAGACGACAGCAATGTTGTCGGGATCGGGCTTGCAAAGGTAATTCGGTCGCGTCCAAAGATTTCGGGATTGTAGTTGCGCGCTACCGCATCTTCTCCTTGATGAACCTGGATGCGCTCTGAATTTTCATCCCGAGGTCGATCAGTTCGTCAAAGGTGAGTTCGTCCAGTTTACGACCCTTATAGGCTATCTCCCATTTCGGTTCCTTGCCGTCGAGCGTTGTCCAGATGTCGATCTTCGCAACCATCACCGTGCCCGCCGCCATTTTGAGTTATCCACCGTGGGGATACTTGTGCTTCTGACAACTGGCATTACATCAATCCTATGATTAATCAGCATGACCAAAAGCGCCCCGCAAGTTTCTGCGAGTGTGGTGACCACGCTTGGCTGACGCTCACACGGGGGTCAATATCATTGATAGATGTCGCCGACGCCGCATGGGCTGCACGATGGAATTGGACAGCCCTTGTAAGAGATAACAAAAGGACCGCCGTCCGGCGAGAAAACCGGGGCCGATATATCTATCTTCACCGGGAGATTGCGGAGCCAGCGGCTGATCTCGTCGTTGACCACAAGAACGGCAATTCACTTGACAACAGGCGACGCAATCTCCGAGCCTGCATAGAGAGGCTAAACCTGACGAATGTTCGTGCGCGCCGCACGCCAATGTCTAGTCGGTTCAAAGGTGTTTACCACGATAAAGAGCGCGGGACGTGGCAGGCATATGTAACTTCGGAGGGGAAAAGATATCGCTTGGGGCGGTTTAAAAGCGAATTAGATGCCGCGATGGCCTACGATGCAAAAGCGGCGGAACTCCACGGCGAGTTCGCCATGACGAATAAGTCACTTGGCCTTTTGCCGTAGCCATTTCAGATACTCCGCTCCCCGTTCAATATCCGGGAATGCCACGGCTCTCGACGTCTGTGCTTGTGCGAGCGGATCGAACACGACCAAAATGGATTGGCCCTCTTCCTGTTCGTACTTGCCGATCTTGCGCGCGTAATCGTCGTGGTGCTTGTAGCCACGCGTTCGGATGATGAGAGGGATCGTTCCCTGGTCGGGATTCTCCCATTGCGCTACGGCCCAGTTGTGCTTGTGGCCGCAGACGATCACATCGATATTGTCTCCGAACTTAGCGGCCTTCAACGGGCCGTGCAGGGGATTCCACATCGAATTGCCTGGGAAGTCGTGAGCGACGTTGATGCGAAACTCGATCCCTTCCGGGAACTCAAGGACGAAGCGAGCATCCCAGTCAATCATGGGGACGCGCTGAGTTCCGTGGCGCTTGTTCATCTCGTGCAGAAGAGGTGCCGCGTCGCCCATATGTTCGTGGTTGCCCATGAGCCACACCAGCCAGCGGGCACCACTTTCGAGAAGTAGCCACTCGACAAGGCGGCGGGCGGTCGCAACGGAAGTATCCTGTTCAGCATATTTCCGGATCAGTCGGCCGCCCCAGGAATTTGAAGCATCTCCCACGTTAACGGCATAGATGCCTTCCGTCTCTCGGCAAATCCGCATATGCTCCTTGAGGACAGGCCAGTTGCATCCATTGTCGTCAACGTGCGGATCGCCAACGAACATGATGCCGAAGGGGAGCGATTCCTGGACCTTGACGGGGAACCATTTCTTGGCTTCCGCATTGCGCTTGGCCCGCTCGAAATTCCGGGCCATGCGCTCAATGATATCTTCAATCGGCTCTTCGTCATCGCCCTCCAGGACGAAGGACGGCATCTCAACCTTTGCCGAAGATGGATGCTGGTTTGCCTTGTCCAACCTGTTTTGCAGGGTCGATCGGGAAATGCCGAGGGCTTTGGCAGCTTTGTTGGTTGACCCGTGTTGGGCAAGAGCGTCCAGAGCCTCCTGAAGCAATTCAGGAGGCAGTCGCGGGGTAGACATGATAAGCTCCTTCTGGTCTGCGGAAAGGAGTTTCAGGATTGCGGGCGGTTGCCCTGGTATTTCGGGGGAAGGGCTTGCTGAGAGAGAGGAGAGATAACCGGAGGCCGGTCATCCAGCGAGCCGTCATAGGGAAGGACCGTGGCTCTGGCACCTTTGGTGCCCTGTCTCGCGCTTTGTTCCATGGCGTCCTGCACCGCCTGTGCGGTATCGGTTGACCATGGCAAGCGATAATATCTTGGGATAGGTCCGTCGAAGAGGAGATAGATCGCCACACCCTCCTCAAGCTTGGCCCCGAGGACGATGTGATCGCCAGCCGAGATGGTCAAGCCCGGGTAGTAGGGAAGCGGGTAGCCGAGCGTGAGGACGAGCGCCAGTCCAGAGACGGGCACGGATAGCAGGAAGGCCAGCACCGCGAGTGTACGGGCGCGTGTGAGGCCTCTGGCCCATATTGCGAGGGTAGCCGAGGCCCCGAGGATGAGGACGAGAGCCGTCCATGCGAGGAGGATCACGAATGTGCCTTCCGCAGGGCCTTGAGCAGGTCTTTCAAGGTCGCATTTTCGGCACGGACGCGCCTCAGTTCCTCGAGCACGTCATCCACGGCTTGGGGCTTGTTCCGCCAGTTCTCGACAGACGCAATCGATTCCTCAATTGGCATGCATTGCCTCACGAAGTGGCTTGAAAAGATGGTTCAACGAGCCGGGAACGATATTGCCGTCCGAATCCAGCGTGAAGCGTGCCAATGTCCGCTCCTCGCCTTCATAGGTCAGAACGTCCTGGACTTTGAGCAGGGTCCGGGTAGCATGGCCGTTCAGCCCGTCGTTCATGTCCACCTCCAGCGTGACGGGGACAGGAAGCGTACCTGCCCCGCGATAGAGATGCGCATTGATGACATATTCGCCGGGAATGATGCCTCTGGAAATCGTGGTCTCGGAGTGCATCGGGCAGTTGGCACCGAGCCCGAGGTCATCCCAGAGCAGGTCGAGATTGACGCCGCTCTTTGCCGAATAGCCGACCGCATGCGGTTCCGAGTTATTGGTGACCCAAAGGTCCACATCGTTCGGTGTGCATGGCCAGGTCAGCATCACCACCATGTTGCCGAGCGGCTTTGAGGCTTGCGTGACCTCCTCGGCGTGCTTGACGATGGAGGCAAGAAGACTGACAAACAAGAAGGTCACACACAGTAGCGCGCCAAAGAGAAGGTCGCGCCACGCGATTCCGTTCATGAGCCGGAGTCCTGCACGAGACAGACTGCGGCGGTTTTCAGAACTCTGCGGTTGATGTCCAGCCAGAGCGCGAAGATGATGCCGGCGATTGTCGTCTCGAAAGCCACGGCCATGCCGTCCATGAATTGTGCCGCGAGGGCGAGAAGCCCCTCAGAACTGGACAGGTCATGCTTCCCGGCAATCGCGATGTAAAAGCCGACCACGTTGCCCAAAAGGGACAGGGTGACGAGCCATGTGCAGATGTCTTCGATATGGCCGTTCTTTTCGAGGAATTTGGTTCCCTCGATAGCCACCGTCTTGCCGGACTTGATGTCGTTCATCGCGGCGCTCACCTTCCGTGCCCGCGTGAACACGGAAGCCAGCCCGCCAAGGAACAGGATGACGATGACGTAGATCAGCCCGGTATGCAGCCAGCCGCCCGAAAGCATGGGCGTCACGAAGCCGGAAATACCGGCGACGGCGAGAAGCACGAAGCCGATGGTGTTGAGAATGAGAAGGCGAAAGACGAGGAGGTCCTTCATCATTTCGCAAGCGCCTTCTTCATCACAGGGTCGATCCACTCGCGGCCCATGCCGAGGACGCATGCAACCTTGTCGGTGACGGACAGAAGCGTCCATGTCGCGCCGTCCGGCGTGGCGACGATGACAACGGCAGTCGTGCCGTTGACGCTTCCCATGGAAACGACGTTCTGAGCCGCTTTGGTGTGGAGGATGGCAAGTACCTTGTCGAGATCGGCGCAGCGGGAGGCCGGAGGCGGCCCCGGTTCCTGCGCCTGTTGTGCTTTCGCCGGATTATGCAGAGCCGCAACGAAGCTGAGCGCCACAAGGATGGCGGGGATTGCGAAAGGCCAGAAGCGCATGGAAGATACCTTTATTCCGAGATGCGATGAGTGCGAGATGCAAGCGTTGCATTCAATGCCGCGACGGAATTGGAGAGCGGCATGATCGACCGTTCCATTTCGTTGAGGCGGTCGAGAATCTGGCGTTGGGCATCGACCTGATCGGTGTTGCTGGTTTCAAGTCTGACCACTCTTTCCGAGTTGGTTCCGACCGTGGCTTGCAGGACTTTCACGGATGCGGCAAGGTCGGCAATGGCGGACGCCTGTGCGGCGAAGCGTTGATCCAGCCATTGTCCACCGAGATAAAGGATCAGGCCAACCGCCGGCAAAGTGGCGATGGAGGATATGCGCCCCAACGCCTGCATGATGATGTTATTGGCGATGCTGTCCGACGCGACCTTTACGTTCATGCACTGCGTCCTAGAAGCTGATGAAGATGATAGCGATAGCGACGGCAAACCAGAACAGCATAACGCCGATTATCACTGGATTGTTGTCGAATGCATTGCAGAATCCGATGCAGAAAATGCGCAGAAACAGGAGGGGAAACGCTGCTGCATCGTAGATGGCAGTTCCGATGATACGCACCAGAACCGCGATGCGTATCAGGATGTCGGAAATGGTGCGCATCAGGGGGAAGGCGTCTTATCGACGGGCGGTTGCGGCTTGACGAGACCGGAGAAGCCATCGCGCCAGACGTTGATCGCCGTCTTCAGGAAGCCTGCCGCCGCGCTGATGTAGAGGGCATACTGAGGCGGAAGCCACGATGCGCTACAGTCGAAGCCGCCGCTCACAAGCGACGTGCATCCGGTCATGAGCAGGAAAGCGGCAATCGAGCTCGAAAGCCAGATCACCACGTTCAATGCATTGTGAACAAGATTGGTGTTAAGCCAGTTCATGGGAGTTGCCTTTCAGGAAGTTGCCGGATGCGCCGCGTCATAAGCAGCCCAAGCCGCGTCGAAGGCCGAATCCACATTCGCGTCGAGCACCTTCAAGGCCGCGAGTTGGGCCGGAGTGACAGCGGTATTTTGCTGGAGCAGAGCGATGATGTTCTGCACGATGGGGAGGAGAGCCTGGTATTCTTTGGTGAGGATCGGCACCAACTGCACGAGCAGCGACACCACGGAATTGATGCTCTTCGATGACGTGAGTTGAGGCACGATGCCGAGGATCAGATTCAGCACCGTGGCAATGATGGTGATGTCCATGAATGGCTCCTACTTGGTCGCGTGCGCGGCGAGGATGGATTGAAGGGTAGAGGTCGCCGTGGTCAGCGCGGAAACCAGCGTGGCCGGCCCTAACTTCGCATCCGGGTTGGCGACGATGAACTGTTCCGCCGCATCACGGGCCGAACGGGCATCCGTGACGGCCGGTTTCAGACTGTTGCGGATGAAACTATCCGAGCATCCGGCCGGCTGCGGCGTCGGGGTGCAGTAGGCCACGTACGAGGTTGCCGCCGTTTCCGCCGCGTCTACCGCATTGATGGCGACGACGATGGACTTGACGGGAACATCGGTGGTGGAAAGCTGTTGAAGGGTCGAGCAGCCGGCGCAGGCCAACAGGCCAGCCGCCGCGAGGGGCAGCAGAAGTTTCATGGATGGTTTCCTCTTTCGGAGAAGAAAGCGGCATTCGCGCCGCATTGAAAATCGGGATTAGCGGAGCGGAGCGCGACCAGTCAGCGAATTGCGGAGCGTGTAGCCCTCAAATGCCCAAATCTTTGAGCGTGCATTATCGCGGGCGATCTTGTGCCCGATGTCGAAGTCATAGTTTTCCGGCGATGCACATGCGCTTTCGCCCGTGACCGTAAACCCGTTTTTCAACACGAGAACGCAAAGCGTCAGGCACTTCAAAGCGTCGTGGACAGGAGCATCCTTGAAGGCATCGGAGGCGCGGACGACGTACTCAGCCGCGATCTGTTCATCGATCTGTTTAGGCGTCAGGCGCGGAGCATTTAGCCTCTTTGATCGAATTTCCTGCTCGATAGCAGTTTCGTCATGGTTTGCCATTAGTCTTCTTCCTCTACGGGAATCGCCAGCAAACCCGGCTGGCACGGGATCGGGAGGGTTAGTTGTCGAAGTTCAAGTTCAAGGAGGGCATGGAAGTGGTGATGGGCGGCAAGGTCACGCGCGTCTGGGACGACGGGAGGGTGACCGTCATGCTGCATGCCACCGGGCAGTTACAGACGTTCAATCCCGAGTACACGAAGAGCGTGTTTCCAGCAGATGACGGGCAGAGGCGCGGGAAAGTGTTGGAATGAACGGCGGATTGTGCTATCTGTTCAGGTGAGGCAGCGGCGGGGAAAGCAGACCCGCAAGGTTCAGGCCGCGGACCTAGGGTGACAAGCGGAATAGCCAACTGGCACGGTTGAAGCAGCGGGGATCGCAAATGTTCTTCATACGCTGTGGACGAAACCAGTAAGATGCCCACCCGATAACCGGTGTAGCGTCCGGTATGCCTCAAACTGCCGCCCCTCGGCGGGTTCTGCTAGTTTCTTGCCATCTTTACCGGGACAGCCATATGAGCCTTTCGCGCAGGTCGTTCCTTATCGGAACTAGTGCCGTATTAGCTGCACCCGCAATTGTTCGGCCCACGTCATTGATGCCTGTTAGGCTTTGGAAGCCTCATGCTGTCACAGACGCCAGCAAGCTAGTGGACGGCGACATCTGGTTCGATGGCACGAATCTGCGCATCTATTTAGCTGGGCACGTTAAGACGATTCCGTTCTGTTAGACTCCCAAAGCCTGCCATGTCTGCTTCCCGGCAACACCGTCCACTGTCAGCGCATGTGTTGCCTGAAACGCCTTCACCGCTCTTTCCGTCTCGCCTCCGAATGAGCCGTCAACGGTAAGCGGACTGATGCCCTTGGCCTTGAGCGCATTTTGAAGGGCGAGCACATCCGGCCCTGCCGCACCCCGCATGAGGACGGGATGATGAATGGAAGCAGGAACCGGTTTCTCCTCTCCGGTCCCGCCGAAATAGGGTCTGAGATCGATCCGCTTCCCATGCGCCCATTGGATCACACCA
>Ga0134125_10003803_pt1 | contig 17361 bp, 10 predicted proteins | sample KB31751_FD_96464 | JGI IMG/M metagenome (GOLD analysis project Ga0134125, IMG submission 96464) | Terrestrial soil microbial communities with excess Nitrogen fertilizer from Kellogg Biological Station, Michigan, USA - KB3-175-1 | ecosystem: Environmental > Terrestrial > Soil > Unclassified ...
CCCCTACCCCGACGGATCCTTCGACATCGCGATCTCCGAGTACGGGGCGAGCATCTGGTGCGACCCCTACAAGTGGATCCCCGAGGCGGCCCGCCTCCTGCGCCCCGGCGGCGAGCTCGTCTTCCTCGTCAACTCGATCTTCACGATCCTCTGCGGGCCCGACGACGAGACGATCCCGGTGGGCGACCGGCTCCTGCGCCCGCTCTTCGGCATGCACCGGGTCGAGTGGCCCGGCGAGGACTCGGTCGAATTCCACCTGCCGCCCGGCAAGATGATCGCCCTGCTCGACGACTGCGGCCTCGAGCTGACCGGGCTGATCGAAGTCCGCCCGCCCGCCGACACGACGAAGAAAGACCCCCACGTCCCGCTCGAGTGGGCGCGTCGTTACCCCTCCGAGGAAGGCTGGCGCGCGCGCAAACGCGGCTGAGCCCGGCAGAAGTGCCCCCGGCGGGACTCGAACCCGCGCCGCGCGGCTTAAAAGGCCGCCGCTCTAACCAACTGAGCTACAGGGGCGTACGACCGGAACGCCCCATTGCAAGGCGAAAAATCGCGGCCTCCGACGATTTTAGGGACTCCCGCCGAGTCCGGCATATAGACCCTAGGGAACGTCCTGCGACGGAAAGCTGGCTCTTCCACCCTTGTAGCTGGGCAGGCTCGTGAGAACTCGTCAAAGCAAAGCCCTGGCCCGGCCGGATGTGTTGCGTCCGGCCGGGCCAGGGGTGGATCAGTGCTTGGCGGCCTTCTTGCCCTTCGACTTCTTGCCGCAGCTGATCTGGATCGGCTGCTCGAAGTCGTTCGTCTTCCCGTTCTGACCCGTCATCTTCACTTCGGCCTTCGGGTGCACCTTGCAGAGGTTGGCCGAGTTCTGGATCAGGCTCCGTTTGCCGCCCTTGAGCCTGATCTCGAACTTCGAGACCGGCGCGTCGGGCACCGAGGCGAACCGGGTCCGCACCAGCGAGCTTTCCTTGCCGACCTTCTTCGAGTCGATGAAGCCGACCAGGACCACGTGGATCTGGCCGTTGAGGTCGGCGACGATGTCCGGGAGCTGGCGTTCGCCGCCGTTGGAGCGGAAGTAGACCAGGCCGCTGAGCGGCTGGTCGAGGAGCGGTGACCAGGCGGTCGCCGTTCCCAGGACCGAGCTCGCCGGGCAGGCGTCCGCCGCGAACTGCACGCGCGTGCAAGGCCCGGTCACGTGCCGCTGGTCGATGAACACCGTCTTCGGCAGGATCACGGTGGTCGAGGCGACGTTGGCCTGACCCTCCGGGGCGTTCAGGGTGGCCGAGAGGGCCGGGTTGCCCGCCCGCTTCAGCGAGCCCCTCATCGCCAGTTTGAGGCTCGGCTTGAAGCCGAGCGAAGCGCAGCCAACCACCTGGTAAGGAACCGAAGGATGCGCCTGCGCGCCTCCGGCCGAGGTCAGGGTGCTGATGATCTGCGTCGGTTCGCAGCTGGTGGGATTGACCGCGAAGTCGGGCCGCGTCAGTTCGATGCGGACTTCGCGGTAGCTCAGCGGCACGCCTTCGATGATCTGGGGCAGAGGATCGGACTTCGCCGTCACCTGCGCCGTGGTCGGGTCGACTTCCAGGGCGGTCCGCACCACGACATTGCCGAGGTCGAACGGCCCGGCCTGCGCCGGAACGAGAGCGATCAGCGAGAGCGGAGCGCCCTTGTAAGGGCCACCGAGGAAGAGCGCCGTCGGCGCCTTGCCGGGCTGGGGTACCTGCAACGGCTCGGTACCGACACCGACCGCGGCCTTCGCGACGCCGATCTGGCTCGAGGAAGGACACAGTCCGGTCCCGGCCTGGGCCTCCGGGCACTCGGTGACTCCCTTCAGGCTCGCGAGCTGACCCTTCGGCAGGGTGACGTCGATCCGCGAGACGTTCTGTTCGCCATCCTGGTGGCTGATCTGCAGGACGAAGGGTGAGCGCTTGCCGGCGCTCGGGTTGACCGTCCCGCCTTTCAAACCGGGATTGAAGCCGCCGCCCGAGCAGTTCTGGTCGAACTTCATCGGGATGTCCTGGACAACCGGTTCGGTCGGTCGCGCCCAGGGGGTGATTTCCATGGCCGCGCTGTAGGTGCCGCAACTCGACGGGGTGCTGAGCGGGGCGGCAGGGCCGCCTTCCAACTGCACGTCGACGGTTTCCACCGGCAGTTGCGGCAGTTCGTCGAACACCGTCCGAAGCTGGCCGGTCTGCGGATCGGCCTGGAGTTGGCCCGGGAACTTCAGCCAGAATCCAGGACCCTTGACCAGCATGTACACCGCATAGGTCGAATTGAAGGGGTTTTCCTTCTGGGCTGCGAGAACCATGCTCCCCTGCAGGCTTTCCGCGAGCAGCGGAGATTTGACTGCAACGGTCCCGATCTTCGACGAGTCGGGACAGGTCGGGGCGTCGTTGGTCGCGAGGCTGACCTGCGCCAGAGTGCAGCCGCTCTGCCCCGAGGCGACCGACGGCGAGATCGCCACCCCTTGCGGCAAGGTGAGCGCGACCTTCTTCACCGCCGAGGTCGCCAGGCCGCTTGGACTTTCGTTCTGCGGCAGGTCGATATGGACCCCGAGGCCGGTCGGGGAATGCGCGGCGCGACTGTCAGGTGAAAGCCGAGCCTGTGGCTCGAACGGGACCTTTTCGCAACCCGTCCAAAGGAACGGGGTGCCTTCTTCATCGTTCGAGAACGAGATTTCGTCGAAGACCCCAGGATTCTCCCAGGAGTCGCCACGAGCGGTGAACACCTGAGGACTCGGTGGGCATGCGGTCGGGTTGGTGAAGAACGGGACCTTCGGCGCGGTCGAGGCGGCAGTTTCGACGCCTACGAACGGGGTGCCGGGAAGCTGTCTTTCCAGGTCATGGGATGATTCCGTCGGACTGCCCCAGAGGATCAGCCTCACGTTGCCCACAACCTTTCCCTGGCCGATCTCCGTGCTGCCCGCGGAAATCGAATAGCGGTCCGGATCGCCGTACGCCCCCGGACGGAGCGTAGGCGTGATCGTCGCGACGTACCCCAGGTAGTTGAACCCGAATCGAGCCGGAACTTCGGGCCCGTGAGCAAGGTTGTACACGCCGATCTGAAATTCCACTTCGCTCGTGCCTCCACTCGGGGCGTTCGGCGAGCCGGTTTCGATCACACCCACCTGGCTTGAGGCGGAGCAGAACGGAAGTTGGAGAGGTAGGACCGCGAGTTCGGCCGTGGTGCAGGTCGGAAACGGAGAGGGGTTCGAGAACATGCCCGGCGGAAGCTCCAATTCGACATCGCGAAACGCCTCGGCCATGGTCAACGTCGGGACTTCCAGTCCGTCCCGTTTGGCTTTCACGCCCGGCAGGTTGAATTCGAACGCAAAGTCCGGGTGTGCGCCGGCCTGACGCGATAGCGGTCCCTGCGCCCGCGGAGAGAAGTGGTAGGGGATCGCGTCCCTGATCGATACTCCGACGTGCGAGAATTCCAGATTCGCGCTGGCAGGAGACGCACCCGCGGCCGACAGCGCCAAACAGACCGCGGACAGGAGGAACACAAGACGTGACACTCTAAGGACCTGGCTCATCGGTTTCCTCCCCGGTTGTTCTTGGCGGCATGGTGCCTGCTGTTCTTCTTGACGCACTTAGCCTTGCCCTTGACTTTCACCTTCCGCTTACCGCTTGCACAGGTCACATGTCTCGGATGCCTCTTTTTGTGCCGCGCTTGACGCACGTTGCCTGGCCCGTTCACGGATTCCGAGCCCGCCGCCGGCGCTTCCGCACTTCCTGAGACCGCGGACTTGCAGGATGAGAGGCAGCCCGGTTCCGCGACTTCGTCCTGGGCGGGCAGCCCACCACCGATGCGGGCGTCGTAGATATCGACCGAGTTGTCGTCATCGCGGCCGACCAGCTTTTGGCTGGTGGTGAAGAAGACGTTCCGGCCATCGGGCGAGACCTCCCCGATTTCGGCCCGGAAGTCCCCGTTGCCTGGGCTGATCAGTTCAAACTGTCCAGCGCGCCATGCATAGACGTCTCGCGTGCCATTCACGTCCGCGGCCACCATTGCCGCGATCGTGTCGAAGTAGACGGTCCCTTGATCGTCCACGGTGAGGTTGGTGCGGTTGCTGATCAGGAGGTTGCCTTCCTGGGTCGCCGTCATGCGTGCTTCTACCGGCGTCCCGTCCGGTAGACAGGAGATGCACGTGGTCTGGTTCGTCGCCGAGTCGTATCGCTGGACGACGTGGGGTACGCCTCCGACGACACCGTAGAAGGCGTAATAGCGACCATTCGGGCTCATATGCTGTTCGGATCCATCCCCTGGACCTGGTATCGAGTGGATGGCCCCGTCGCGCCAGACTGAGAAGTCAACTGGTTGCCCGTTCTCCAGGCGATTGAAGTACAGGGTGTCGCCGTCCGGCGAGACGCCGAAAGCTCCTTCGGTGTAGGGGTTGAAGAAGCCGCCCCCTTGCACCTGGCCAAAGGCGGGCGCACCTAGATATTCGAGCTGTTCGCTGACCGCGTCGTAGCGGTACAGATCACCTTTTTCCCCCGGGGCATCGGCGGTCAGCCTGACCACAGGTCCCGCGGAGTCATAAGGCATCGCGAAGAACGCGTACCGACCGTCTTCGCTGGTCCCAAGGACAACGGCGGGCTGAGGAGCAGTCGGTTCGCCTGCGACGTCGGAAACTGAGATCGGCTTCGCCGCACCGAGGTTTTCGCGGAGGAACACCCCTTCTTCGGAACCATGCAACGCGGTGAAGTAGATGCGCGATCCGTCTCGGGACATGGTTTGGGTCGGCACACTTTTATTGCCCTTCGGAGTTTCGGTCGCGTCTCCGTCGGGAAGCACCGAGATCAGTTCCAGACCGCCGGTTTCGCTCCAGCGATACATGGCGTTCGGCGGAGCGTTCGGCAACAGTTTGCGGAACGACCAGAAGACGACCCAACTGAGGTCCGGAGCCGCTCCCGCGAAGACGCCTGCCGAGCCCTCGACCACGAAGCTTTCGAAAGCCTTCGGTTCTTCAGTCGAGGCGATGAAGTGATACTGACCAGTTTCCAGATCGACTTTGTAAAGGTTGGCCCCCTGCTCGACGGCACCGGGAGAGAGTGCTCGGTTGGTCACGACCAGTGCGTGCTCGTAGTCGCTGGAGTAGGCGATCGTCGGGTTGGTGAGGAAGTTCCCCGTCGAGATCGCGATCGGAGGATCGGTGGCGATCGAGGACCAATCGCTGCTGCCACGTCGCCCGATGAACCTGACGTTGATCGGCGCGGCGTTGGGTCCCGCCCTCATCAAATAGGTGAGCGCATCCCCGTCGGCCGAGGCCTGCATCCCGAAGTATTGGGTGACGGCGCGACCTTGCTTGACGGCGGGCGTCACCTGCTCGTAGGAGCGGGTCGGAAGCGTCTGCGATCCGGCGGTCGAGAACACCTGGTCCGAGCCGACACTCGTACCGGCCGAGTTGCTCGCGACGAGCCGGTAGTGATACGTCGCACCCGGCGTCAGACCGAAGAGCGTGAAGTTGACCGATTTCTCCCCGTGGCCCTGGCCGGCCACAGCGTCATTGCCCGCCGGGATCCTGGAGCCGTAGGCAGACGTCGGTCCGTACTCGAAGTAGTAGGTCGTCTGCAGCCCGAACGGGTTGACGGTGCCGTTGACGACCCCACTGGTTTCGGTGAGGTCCGTCGCCGGGCGCGTTTGGACCGCGGGTGGCTCCACGCCGGTGTCGAAGGACTGCGTCGGGGTCGCGTCCTGGGCCCCGACGGCGTTGGCTGCGACCAGTCTCGCGATGTAGTGGTTGTTGGGTTCGACCGCGAAGTCGGTTTCGACCGCGACCGGCGCCGTCCCTTCGCCGGCGCCGGCATCCGGTTCAGGCGATTTCTGCCAGCTCGTTCCGCCGTCTTTGGAGATCTCGAAGTGATATTCGGTGGCGACGCCTCCGGGATCGACCGTCCCCGAGAGATGGGCGGTGAACGAGGTGATCGGCCCCGGCGGGTTCAGCACCAGGTCGGGGTGCGTCTGAGGGGCGAGTACCTCGACCTTTGCGGGTGCGAAGAATTCGCCGCGGGACGCCGCGGCGTAGAGGCGGCCCGAGTTGGGATCGGACGCCAGGCCCGTGAGCACTTCGGCGGGCACGGCGACTTCGAAGAGCGTCGCCCCGCTGCTCGGGTCGAGGACGTGGATCGAGACGTTGCAGACGAAGCATTCGCGCGCGTCGCCAACGATCAGCTCGGTGTGTTTCGAGTCGTAGGCGAGGTATCCGTCTCCCGTCGCGGCCTTGGGGCGTAGCGTTGCCTCGAAAGCTCCACTGTTGGAGAAGCGAAGGACGCGTGATTCGCCGCCGGTCGCAGCTTCGCCGTCGGCGACGAAGATCTTGCCCGCGGGCGAGAGGGTGACGTCTTCCAGGTGGGTGAAGGCGCCGCCGGGGGAGTCCGAGCCGTCAAAGGAGGAGACGAAGGCGCCGGTCGAGTCGAAGCGCTCGACGCGCCCGTTGCCGCGATCGGCGACCAGGAGATCGCCATCGGTCGGGTCGACCGCGACCGCGGAGAGGAAGGAACCGACCTCTTCTGATCCGGTGCCGCTTGCGGGTCCCGCGTAACCGGTGTCCAGGCTGTAGGTCGGGGGCGAGGCGCCGTCGGTCGAGTAGCGACGGATAACCCCGTTCCCAGGATCGGTGACATAGACGTCGCCGTTAGAAGGGTCGATGGCTATCCCGTAGGGACCTGCGAGGTCCGATTCGCCGAAGGTCGTGAGCAGGGAAGCGCCAGGACCGGTGGAGTCGTAGACGTCGACACGATTTTTGGCCGTGTCGACGACGAGGACGTCACTGCTCGTCGGGTCGACCGCGATGCGGGCAGGACCGGTCAGTTCACCTCCGGTGATTTCACCAGACGGCACGAAACTGTTGGCTGCCCATGCACCGGACACCTCGACCAGTGCCATCAGGACGAAAACTGCGAGCGCGCAGAGGCTGACTCGCCCGAGGCGGCCGATGGATGCCGACGATGCCCCATGGTGGCTTCTCACGTGGTGCCCCTCCTTACTGGTGGAGCCGAGAGCTCCGTCGATGGTGCGAGATGACCGCGAAGGGACCCGCTCCCCCATGCCCCGATTGGTGCTCAAGATCTGCTCCTCGCCGGTCACCCCGGCGGCGCCCCACTGCCGCGAACGCCTCCTATCGGCCAAGCCCCTGCCCGCCGGTATCTCTATCTCCAAAACCCTGCCCGCCTTCCGAGCGAGCGCGATGAAGATACCACACGTTTGAGATGGTGCGTTTATCGATGATAGATACGGCCGATCGGGAAAGATGACCTCGGAGTCCCCAGCGCGGTTATTCTCGTCGCCGTGGCACAGCTCCCTCGGTCACTGACGGACAGCTCCTTGGAGGATCGACAGATCCCACCGGAGGTTCAGCGTGCGGAGCGTCGCGAACGGCTGCTGGCGCGGATGACCGAGGTATTCGCCAAGCGCGGATACCAGGCGGCGAGCGTGGGGAACCTGATCACCGGCGCGAAGATGAGCATGGGGAGCTTCTACAAAGAATTCGACGGCAAGGAAGACTCCTTCCTGCAGGTCTATGACCGGGTGATCAGGCGGGCGCAAGAGCGACTCGAGATCGAGATCCCGGCGGGGGCGGACTGGGAAGCTCAGGCGATCTCCGGTGTCCGGGCCCTCGTGGGCTTCGTCGCCGAGGAGCAGATGTCTGCCCGGATCGTCCTGGTCGAGGCGCAGACGAGCGGACCCGAGGTGCAGCGGCGCCACGGCGAGGTCCTCGCCGGGCTCGCCGGCTTCCTGCGCCGCGGCCGAGACTTCGGAAGCGCCGCCGGAAAGCTCCCCGAGAACGCCGAGGACGCTGCGGTGAGCGGCCTCGCCTGGCTCCTCCAGAGTCGCCTGACCCGGAGCGGACTGAAAGACGCGGGGAAGCTCGGCGAAGAGGTGACGCGGCTGGTGCTCGAGCCCTACATCGGCCGCGAGCCCGCCGACCGGGCCGCCAGGCGGCCGCCGGCGGCGAAGTCGTGAATCCTCTAGCGGACCTGAACTAAACACGAACTGCACGAGACTGGGCCGCCCTCGGTAATCTGGCCGCGTGGCGGGGGACGAGGAGGCGGGCAAACTGCACCGGCTGCCTTCGGGCAAGCATGGGCTCCCACGGGAGTACGTCTCCCGGAACCATCGGGAACGGCTGACGGCCGGGGTGATCGCGGCCGTCGCCGAGCACGGATTTCGCGACGCCGGCGTGACCCAGATCGCAGCCTTCGCCGGCGTGTCCCGGCGCACGTTCTACGACTACTTCTCCGACAAGGACGAGTGTTACTTCGCGGCCTATGGGCCGATCGAGGAGAGCCTTCTCCAGATCATCTCCGAGGCCGGCGAGGGCCAGCGTGGTTGGACCGCGAAGGTCCGCGTCAGAGCCCAGTCGCTGGTTGACGTCCTCGCCGCGAACCCGAATCTCGTCCGCTTCGCGATCCTGGCGCCACCGACCGCCGGGGGCAAGGTCGTGGAGCGACAGCGAAAGTTCCTCCGCCGGCTCCTCGACCGCCTCACCGCGGACGCTCCGGAAGGGCGCGGCTACGTTCGTCCCGGCGATGAGGAGCTCGAAGCCCTGGCGGGCGCGATGGCGGCCGTCTTTGGGACGAGGGTGGCAGACGGCAAAGCGTCGCGACTCCCTGAGGACGTTCCGCAGCTGGTGGAAATGATCCTGGTGCCGTTCGTCGGTCGCCGCCGCGCCGCCGCCGAGGCCGAGACGGCGGGACCGCGCTAGGCAGGCCTCCGCCAGGCTCAGATACCTCGGACCAGCTTGCTGGCCCTCGCCGCTCCGAGATAGGGGATCAGGACCAGCTGGGCTATCCGAGGACCGAGATCGTGATCGGATGGGAGATCGCGAAATACCGACCGCGTGGCCAGGCTGACCCCTCCGGCCACCAGGAAGTCCTCCATTTTTGTCGGAAGCCACTCGTCGCAGCGCGATTGCGCCCGCCCCCGCCGCAGGCCCTCGGCCAGGGCATCGAAGCCCACCCGTTGCCGAGCTCGGACCTCCGGGGAGACCAACATGGCCTCGATGCCGCAAAGCCGCGCGACCCGGCGGTCCTGGGTCAACAGTCCGACGAGGCGCTCGGTCACCGCCCGAACCTGGGTAGGCCAGTCATCCGCCGAAATATCGATCGCGTCCCTGGCCTGCATCTCCAGCCAGGCCAGCACCGCGTCGCTCAGCGCCGCGACGCATGCCTCCCGGTCGGAGAAGTACTTGTAGAAGGTGGCACGCGATGTCCCCGATGCGTCGATCAGGTCCTGGACCGTCGCCTCTGCGAATCCCTTTTCGCCGAAGACGTCCAGCGCGCCCCGCAGGATCTGGCCTCTCCGCCGCATCACCATCAGGCGACGAGGCGCGCCGCCGCCGTCCGCGCCTGAACCGATCGACGGCGCGAGATGGGTGTCACCCCGCGTCGCCTGGGCGTGGTCGTCCAGGAAGGCGTCGACGCTCCCGAGGCCCCGTCGGTTCATCGGCCGCACCCGGGTCGCGCGCGTCCGTCCTGATTGACCGGCCCCCGCCGCGTTCGCATCCTGGCGAACATACCGGAGAACTATTCTTTTCGTAGACATCCCATCACACAAGGGCTATATTGATCGGCGCCCGGGATCCTCTCGGGTGCCTCACTCCCTACGGCCCCGAGCCGATGGGGCAGTGCCGACGTCGTCTATTCCCTGGGAGGCGTCGCGTTGCCGGTGCGGGGGCGAGCGTGGCCTTCCCTGTCCATGCCGCCCCCCACCGCTCATACCGTCTGGCCGAGATCGCATGGAGCGGTCTCCGCGTTATCCTGGAGAAGCGGTCCGCTACGGGCACAGGGAGCCTCGGGCCGAGACCAGGGAATGAAGCAACCGATCGAGCTACCTCCTCCGCCTGATCCGGACCCCTACGAGGATGGTCTTGCGATGGCCGCGGTCTCCGAGCTATTCGAACGCGGAGCGGACGCGAGTGCGACGGGCGTAGCTGCGCGGGCAGGAATTCCCGCGAGCGCTTTCTATGATCGATTCGCCTCACTCGAACACTGCATGCTCGACTGCTACGAACGTCTCATCGCCTCCTACGAGCGACGGATCGGCGTAGCTTTCAATGCCCACATGGATTGGCGCAGCTCTCTTCGAGCAGCGGCCTACGAGACGGCCGATTGGATGGAGGAAAACCCGCAGGTGGTCAGCTTCGGGATGACCGGCGTCCTCCAGATGAAGAGCGAGCTCGCGCGCGTGCGCCGGGAAGAGGTGTTCGTCTTCTGCGCGCAGATGATCGACCTCGGAAGCACCGAACCGAACTCGCAAGCGAAGAATGACGGCTCGACCTCGACGTATGCAATCGGCTCGATCATCCAACTCCTGACCCATCGCCTGCAGGGCGGGGCGCCAATCAAACCACACGAGATCGTGCCCGAAATGATGTACAGCATCGTGCGCGCCTACCTCGGGGACGAGGCCGCGGAGGAAGAGCTCAACCTCCCGCGACCGACCCCGTCTTCTCGCTCCTGACGCCCCGACCCCCTCGCTGTTGAGCTACTTCCCCTTCAGCCTGGTGAAGGAGACCGTCCAGTGGACGTGGGTCGTCGAGGAAAGCGAGTCGTCGTCGTCTTTCAAGGTCCCCCTTCCGATCGTGATCCACTTCTGCATCGTCGGATCGAAGAGGTCATCGACGGATAGGTTGGCGAAGAGTGGCTCTTGGGTGCGCGCGCTCCGCACGTCGAGCAGGAACGGGTACGTGAACGACGCCGTGGGACAGTGTTCGTATGGACGTCGGGCGGTGGTGTCTCCGTGAAGCTGCAGCCCGTTCTTCTTCTTTTCGCTGAACTCGAGCTCCACGTGCCAGTCGCGCATGACGCGGAGGCCGCAGTCGTAGGGTTCAGGTTCGGCGCCGCCGCCGTTGTCTTCGCAGGTCTTCGCCGGTGAAGCGACGACCGGGGTGTAGCTGTTGTTGATACGGGCCACGACCGGCGCCCCCAGGGCGGAACGACCGGAGAAGATCCGCGGGTTGAATTCGCCGGCGAAGTGGGTCGCGGTGATGACGAACGGCCTCATGGTCGCGAAGGTGAAACGCTCGCTGCCGAAGGAGTGGTCGCTGGTGTCGCATTCGGTCTCCGCCTCCAGCGAGCTGTGCCAGGTCGTCTTCGACCACCCTTCGATCTCGACCTTGAACCGCGCCATCTCAAAGCCGCTGCCCGGCGGCGCCGCGCCGGCGCCGGTGGCAAGCGCCGCGAGCAGTGAGATGGTCGCCGTCAGGGCCGCCAGGTAGAGGCCCGTCCATCGCGACAGGCGGGTGTTCGTCCTCGTCTTCATGATGATTCCTTTCGTGTGTGTCGGCCACATCCGGCCGGGTTTGTGTTGGTGCTCAGGCCGTGAGCGCACGTGGCGCCCCGACCAGGTCCTCGCAGTGGTCGGCGAAAGCGCCGGGGGGATCCCCCGCCCCCAGAACCGCGCCGGCATCGGCGGCCGCATCGCGATCGGCGATCGCCTCGCGCACCGCCGCCCGCAGCCGACCGTCGCTCAGGCGCCGTCGCCGGATGACCCGCCCGGCGCCACACTCGCGCAGGCGCCGCGCGACCTCCGGCTGGTCACGGCCGAAGGGCACGGCGACGATCGGGACCGACGCGCTCAGCGCCTTCTGCACGATCCCCATGCCGCCGTGGCAGACGACCGCCGCGGCGCGGCGCAGCACCGGCCCGTGGGCGACGAAGCGCTCGATCCGGACGTTGGCGGCTTGCGGCAGACGGGAGGAGTGGGCGGCATCGGCGATCGTCAGCAGGACCCGGACCGGCTCGTCGCGCAGCGCCTCGATCGCGGTGACGGCGAGCTGCTCGTCGCCCTGGTAGTCGGTCGAGCAGGTCACCAGCACCCAGGGGTCGCCGTCCTCGGCGAGGTACGCCGGCCCGCCCGGCACCGCGTCCGGGGGGTCCCAGGAGGAGGCGCCGAGAAAGCTGACGTTCGCCGGCAGGTCGGTGCGCGGGTACTCGAGCGGGGCCCCGGTGAGGACGAGGACCCGGTCGGGCGGCGTGAAGACGTCGAGCGCGGAGCGCATCGGCGCCAGCCCGGCGGCGGCGCGCAGGTCGTTCAATCCGGGCAGCAGGGCGCGTCCGTACGCCTGCGTGACCAGGCTCCAGCCGATGCGGTCGCGCAGCGCCCCGAGAGGCCCGCTCGCCGGCGCCAGGCCCAGCCCGTAGGGCGGGATGCCGGCGCCCGGCAGCGGCAGGAGCGAGGGCAGCGTGATCGCCCACGGCATGCCTGAACGCTCGGCCGCGACCGCCGCGCCGAAGGCGAGGGTGTCGACCAGGAGCACGTCGGCGTCGGTCTCGACCAGCGCCCGCTCGAGATCAGGACCGTCGAGCGCGCCGCGCCGCAGCAACGCGCGGTATCCGGCGCGAAGGCCGTTGCGGCCGTCCTCGCCGCCGGGCTTGATCGTGGCGATCCGCGGGTCGACCGGCTCGGCCGCGAGGCCCGCCCGACGCAGCCCGGCGACCAGCGCCGGGTCGGTCCTGACGTGGACGTCGTGACCGCGACGGCACAGCTCGAGGAGGCCGGGGACCAAGGGGAAGATGTGCCCGGCGGCGGGGGAGGTGTAGGCGAGAAACGTGGTCATGGCAAATCTCCTTCGGGTCGGTTGACCTGCCCCCGCAGCGTCGCCGCCGCCGCGTCCCTCATCCATTGGGGGAACCCCTCGCCGGTCCCTCATGGGAGCGCCCGGGCGACCTAGACTGCCGCCGTGGAACTCGTCGGCCGCAGCGCGGAGATCGGGGAGATCGAGAAGGCGGTCGCCGCTGCCCGCGCCGGGGAGACGCGGACCGTGGCGGTGGTGGGCGAAGCCGGGATCGGCAAGAGCGCCCTGCTCGACGCGACCGCGGCGATGGCGGAGCGCGCCGGGATGACGACGTTGCGCGGCCGCGCCGCCGAGCACGAGCGGGAGGTGCCCTTCGGGCTCGTCGTCGACGCGCTCGACGACCACGTCTCCGGCATGCACCCGAGCCGCCTGGAGGCGGTCGGCCCCGAGCTCGGCGTGGTGCTTCCCGCGGTCGGGGACGGAGCCGCGCCGCCTCCGGCAGGCGCGACGGAGCGCTTCCGCCTCCATCGCACGCTGCGCTCGCTGCTCGAGCTGCTCGGTCGTGAGCGCCCCGTGGCGCTCCTGCTCGACGACCTGCACTGGGCCGACGAGGCCTCGGTCGAGCTCGTCCTCCATCTCCTGCGCCGACCGCCGCGGGTCGGCTTCCTCCTGGTGCTGGGGATGCGGCCAGGATCGGCGGTGGACCCGGTACGCGATGCCGGCCGTCGCAGCGACGGCTGGCTCGAGCTGCGCCCGGACCCTCTCGATCGCGAGGCGGCGCTGTCGCTGCTGCCCGCCGACCTCGATGCCCGCCTGCGCGAGCGGTTGCTGGACACGGCGGCCGGCAACCCGCTCTTCCTCGAGCAGTTGGCCCGGCACTCCGGCGACCAGGACGTGCCGGAGACGCTCGCCGCCGCCGTGCGCGGCGAGCTCGCGCCGCTGTCGGCGGCGGGCAGGGAGCTCGCCGAAGGCGCGGCGATCGCCGGCGACCCCTTCGAGCTCGACGTCGCGGTCGCGGCCGCGGGCGCGGAGAGCGGGGCGGCGATCGACGAACTTGTCGCCGCCGGGCTCGTGCATGGGGACGGCGGTCGCCGCTTCCGCTTCCGCCACCCGCTCGTCCACCGGGCGATCGCCGACTCGGTCCCGCCGGGGCGCCGCCTGGAGGCGCACGAGCGTGCCGCGGCGGCCCTGGCCGAGGCGGGAGCGGCGCCGACCCTGCGCGCCCACCACGTCGCGGAGTTCGCCCGGCCCGGCGACGCGGAGGCGGTGGCGCTGCTGCTCGAGGCGGCGGCCGCGGCCGAGCGGACCGCGCCGCGCACCGCCGGCCGCTGGTATGGCGCCGCCCTCACCCTCCTCCCCCACGACGACGCCGAGCGGCGGGCGGAGATCGTCACCCCGATGGCGGCGGCGCTGGCGGCGGCCGGCGACCTCGTCGGCGCTCGCGCGACGATCGAGGAGGGGATCGGGATCCTGGGGCCGGAACGGGCCGCGCAACGCGCCGAGCTGACCGCGGTCGCGACGACGGTGGAGATCCTGCTCGGCCAGTTCGATGCCGCCGGGTCGCGCGTGGTCGCCGCCCTCGTGGACGCTCCCCCGGCGCAACGACCGCGGCTGCTGCTGCAGCGCTGTGGGATCGCGTTCTTCACCGGCGAGGTCGCCGAAGTGCTCGACTGGGCGCGGCGGGCCGAGGAGGAGCTCGACGCCGATGCCCCGCCCTCGTTGTGGGCCGCGACGAAGGCACAGCTCGGGCTCGGGCTCGCCCTGCGCGGCGAGAGCGGCGGCGCCGACCAACTTCTCGAGGCCGCCGGGATCCTTGCCGAGGACGACGACCCGGATCCGGTGCTGCGGGCCGAAGCGTTCTGGACCGCGGGCGGCAACCTCGTCCAGATCGAGCGCTACCCGACCGCCGTGACGGTCCTGGGGCGGGGGCTGCGCATCGCTCGCGAGACCCACCAGGAACACCTCGTCGGCCACCTGCACGTGCTGCTGGCGATGGCGGAGTTGCCATTGCTGCGACTGGACGACGCGCTCGAGCACGGCTTGGCGGCGGAGGAGATCGCCCGCCTGCAGACGCGCTCGTTCGACCTCGGCTTCGCCCTCTCGGTCAAGGCCCGGACGTTGGCCCTGCGGGGCGACACCGTCGCCGCGGAGCGGGCGGCGGTCGAGAGCGACGAGCTGGTCGGCGAGGCCGGCGCGCCGGTCACCCGCTCCGTCCTCGCCCACAACGCGGTGGTGCGGTCGGCCGACGATCCGGAGCGGTTGCTCGCCGAGTTGGCGCGGATCGCGGGACCCGACCTCGAGCGGCTGAATCCGCCGGTCCGGGCGGCGATCGCCGTCCCGGCGACCCGGGCGGCGCTGGCGCTCGATCGACAGGGGGAGGCGGAGAAGGCGGTGCGCGCCGCCGCCGGAGCGGTCCGTGACGACGAGCCACCGGTCAGCGCGATGCGCGCCCGCCGGGCGGCGGCGGAGATCGCGCTCGCCCGGGGCCGAACGGCCGTGGCGTCGCAGGCCGCGGAAGGGATCGCCGCCGAGGCGGTCGCCGCGGGTGCCCGCCAAGAGGAGCTGGAGGCCGACTTCCTGCGCGCGCGAGCGTGGCTGGCAGGCGACCGTCGCGACGATGCCCTGGAAGCGCTGCAGGGCCTCGCGACGGCGGCGGCGGAGGTCGGCGCGGCGGCTCTCCGCGATGCCGCGGCCCGCGAGCTGCGCCGAGCCGGGACCCGGGTCACCACCCGGGCGCGGCGCGGCACCGAGGGCGGCGCGCTGACCGGGCGCGAGCGGGAGATCGCCGAGCTGGTCGCCGGTGGACGCTCCAACAAGCAGGTGGCGGCCGCTCTCTTCGTCTCCGAGAAGACCGTCGAGCGCCACCTCTCGGCGATCTACGCGCGACTCGGGATCCGCTCCCGGGTCGAACTCCCGCGAGCCCTTGACGAGGCCCGCGGGAGCGACCAGACCGGGTGACGCTCAGCGCTTGAGGGTGACGGTCACCCGCTGGGCCTGCGGCTTGCCGCCCTTCGCGGGGCGGAAGCTCACGTCGACCACGAGCTTCACCCGGCCCGCCGTGCCGAGCCGGGCACGGGCGGCCTTCGGGAAGTGCAGCGCGAGGACCGTCTCGCCGGCGCCCGCGATCTTGCGCGAGCCAGACGCCACCGGCCTGCCCTTCAGCTTGGCGACCCCCGAGAGAAGACCGGCGCCGGGGGCTTCGACCTGCAGCTTGAGGCCCTTGGCGAGCGCCTTCGAAAGCGACGTCGTGAACGAATGCGCTCCGATGTCGCCCGGAGAATGCTTGCGTGGCTTGGCGACCACGGGCGGCGCCGGAGGCGCGGGTGCGGGCGTCGCGCGAGGGCCCGGATTGACGTCGGCCGGACCCCAGTCGGGTTCGGTGGCGCCAGGGATCACGAGGTGCGGCTGACCCTCGAGGCAGTTCTCCGGCACCGTCGTCGACCAGACCCCGTTGCCCTCCTGCCAGGCGATCGCGTCGCCACCGGGCGAGAAGGTCGGATCGACGAATCTCTTGCCCGCCGGTCCCGGCGAGGGCTCCGAGAGGGTGCAGGTCGGCGTCGGCAGGCTGGTGTAGCTCCCGGTCGAACGGTAGAGCTGGATCGTGTTGCCTTCGAGTTCGCCGCGGACGACCGCGATGTTGCCGTTCGGCGCCACCTCTCCGTCCTCGACCGTCTGCCCCAGGTTGAAGTAGGTCGGCTGGTGGTCGTAATCACTCCACCATTCGACCGGCGCCTGGCCCGGGACGACCGTCGTCGCGACCATGTTGATGCCGACGAAGGCGTGGCCGGAGTCGATCCACGACGGGGCGCCGGCACCTCTCCCTACTTCGCCCATCCCCTGCGGAGTCGAACCGTCGGTGCGGGTGAAGCGGACGTCGCTCGAGGTCTCGAAGTAGCCGTTCACGTTGCGGGAGAAGACCTGTTCGTAGGCCACCGTGGCCCCGTCCGGCGACACCTGAGGATTGAACGGGCCCGCGATCAGCGCGCCGACCGGGATCGCGTTGATGAGTTCTCCGTTCTGCTCCATGCGGTAGAGCGGTCCGCCGTTGGGCTGCTTGCGCGAGGCGACGATCGTTCCGTCGTCGGCCTGGGACGGCGACTGGTAGGGGTTCTCCTGGGTGCCGTCGAGCGTCACCTGGTACTGGCCGGAGCCGTCCGGCTTGGACAGCCAGACGTTGTTTTCCTTGATGAATACGAGCGAATCGGCGGCCGCGGTACCGCTCGCGCCGAGCACGAAGAGGCAGCAACCGGCGATCAAGGTGGCGAGCCTGCGCCGCGGACGAGTGAGCTTGGACATCGTTCTTCTCCTTCTCTTGCCTGATTCAGGGGCCGCTGGATGCGGCACCGACAGGCTCGCCCGGCGGGAGAAGAACGCCCATTGGGGAGATCCCTCGACCTCCCCTCATGCCCGCGGCTGCGGGGCGCCACGCGGTTCGCCGGGGTGGCGACCGGTCAGGAGAGGTCGGGGATGCCCTCGTAGGCGGTGGAGGGCTCGGCGTAGGTGCGTTGGGGTATGCGGCCGGCGCCGCGGGCCAGGCGGCCGGCTTCGACCGCGGCGCGGAGGGCGCGGGCCATCGCGGTCGGCTCGGCGGCGCCGAAGATGGCGCTGGCGGCGAGGACGGCGGAGCAGCCGAGCTCGAGCGCGAGGGCGGCGTCGGAGGCGGTGCCGATGCCGGCGTCGAGGATCACCGGGACCTCGGCACGCTCGGTGATGATCGCGATGTTGTACGGGTTGCGGATGCCGGCGCCGGAGCCGATCGGGGAGCCGAGCGGCATCACCGCGGCGCAGCCGACCGCCTCCAGGCGGCGGGCGAGGATCGGGTCGTCGTTGGTGTAGGGGAGGAC
>Ga0134125_10003804_pt1 | contig 17352 bp, 12 predicted proteins | sample KB31751_FD_96464 | JGI IMG/M metagenome (GOLD analysis project Ga0134125, IMG submission 96464) | Terrestrial soil microbial communities with excess Nitrogen fertilizer from Kellogg Biological Station, Michigan, USA - KB3-175-1 | ecosystem: Environmental > Terrestrial > Soil > Unclassified ...
ACCGGCTCGCCGACGATCTCGATCGTCGGGAAGCGCTTCAGGATCTCCTCCCAGACGATCCGCAGCTGCATCTCGGCCAGCCGCATGCCGAAGCAGCGGTGAATGCCGAAGCCGAAGGCGCTGTGCTGGCGCGGCCGCGGCCGATCGACGATGAACTCGCCCGCCCGCTCGATCGCGGTCTCGTCGCGGTTGCCGGACACGTACCACATCACCACCTTGTCGCCGGCCTTGATGGCCTTGCCGCCGAGCTGGAAGTCGGCCTTGGCGGTGCGCCGCATGTGAGCGACCGGCGTCTGCCAGCGCACCATCTCCGGCACGGCCGAGTCCAGCAGCGCCGGATCGGCCCGCAGCTTGGCCGCCTCCAGCGGGTGGTCGTTGAGCGCGATGAGGCCGCCGGTGATCGAGTTGCGGGTGGTGTCGTTGCCGCCGACGATCAGCAGCAGGATGTTGCCGAGGAATTCCATCAGCGGCATGTCCTTGGTGGCCTCGCCGCGGGCCAGCATCGAGATCAGGTCGTTTGACGGCGGCTCGCTGACCCGCTGGTCCCAGAGGTTCTTGAAGTAATAGGCGCAGGCCATCAGCTCGGCCCGGGCCTCCTCCTGGGTCATCTGATCGCTCATGTCGGTGGTGGCGAGGTCCGACCAGAACTTCAGCTTGCGGCGCTCCTCGAACGGGAAGCCGAACAGGGTCGCCAGCATCTGCAGGGTCAGCTCGACCGACACCCGGTCGACCCAGTCGAACGGCTCGTTCAGCGGCAGCTCGTCGAGGATCTTCGCGGCGCGCTGGCGGATCAGCGGCGCGAACTCGACCAGGCTCTGGTGGGCGACGATCGGCGAGATGGTCTTGCGCTGCTCGTCGTGCTTGGGCGGGTCCATCGCGATGAACATCGGCATCTGGAAGTCGTCGTCGTCCGGCGGGTCGTAGATGCCGATGCGCTTCTCGGACGAGAACACCTGGTGGTTGGTCTCCACCGTGACGATGTCGTCGAACTTGGTGATCGACCAGTAGGCGCCGAACGGGCTGTCGGCGCAGTAGTGCACCGGATCCTCGTGCCGCAGCCGCTCGAAGAACGGCCACATGGTGTCGTCGACGAACCGCTCCTCGACCGAGACGTCGATCTTGTCGAGCGGCGTTGCATAGGCCTCCGCGCGCGCTGCGTCGAAAATGCCGGAATCGTCGGCCATGGCGGAAGTCCTCCCGTATCGTCGTTCGCCGCAAAGGTGACACCGGCGTCACCAATTAGGCAAGCGCCGCTTCGGTTAAACCTTCGTCACGTCGCGGGCCGCTTGCGTTCGCCCGCGTTTGGGCGTCACTCCGCAGCTTGCATCGGCGACAGGAGCGAGGCGATGGACGCGGTCGAGCTGAAGGACCTGGCGGGGCTGGTCGGTCAGGAGGTGGGCGTCTCCGACTGGCTGGAGATCACCCAGGCGCGCGTCAACCAGTTCGCCGAGGCCACCGGCGACCACCAGTGGATCCACGTCGACGTCGAGCGCGCCACCCGCGAGATCGGCGGCCCGATCGCGCACGGCTACCTGACGCTGTCGCTGATCCCGTTCCTTTCGGCCGGCATGATGCCGGTCAAAGGCGTGACGCGCGGCATCAACTATGGCTCGGACAAGGTGCGCTTCACCTCGATGGTGCGGGTCGGCAAGCGGGTGCGCCTGCGCCAACAGCTGATCGGGGCCGAGCCGAAGGCCGGCGGCATGCAGATCAAGAACCTCTGCACGATCGAGATCGAAGGCGAGGACCGGCCCGCGTGCGTCGCCGAGACGCTGACGGTGCTTTACGGCTAGTGTCGAACATCAAATCCTGAAGGGGATCGATCCGGTGACCTGGTCGAACACGAAGAACGAGGAACTGAAGGCGCGGGCGCACAAGGTGATCCCGCGCGGCATGTTCGGCCACCAGTCCACCGGCATGCTGCCAGACGAATATCCGCAGTTCTTCAGCCGCGCGCGCGGCTCGCGGCTCTGGGACGTCGACGGCAACGAGTACATCGACATGATGTGCGCCTATGGCCCGAACCTGCTGGGCTATGGCTTCGAGCCGGTGGAGGCCGCGGCGGCCGCGCAAGCCGCGCTCGGCGATGCGATGACCGGCCCGTCGCAGTCGATCGTCGAGCTGGCCGAGGCGCTGGTCGGCATGATCGATCACGCCGACTGGGCGATCTTCTGCAAGAACGGCACGGACGCCACCACCATCGCGATCGTCACGGCGCGCGCCCAGACCCGGCGGCGCAAGATCCTGGCCGCCACCGGCGCCTACCACGGCGCCGCGCCCTGGTGCACGCCGCGGCCGGCCGGCGTGCTGCCGGAGGACAAGGCCCACATCGTCTACTACCAGTACAACGACGCCGACAGCCTGGAGGCCGCGTTCAAGGCCAACGAAGGCGACGTCGCCGGAGTCATCGCCACGCCCTTCCTGCACGAGACCTTCAAGGACGAGGCCGACGTCGAGCGCGAGTTCGCCGCCACGGCCAGGCAGCTTTGCGACAAGGCGGGCGCGATGCTGATCCTCGACGAGGTGCGCGCCGGGTTTCGGCTGGCGCGCGGGTCGAGCTGGGCGCGCCTCGGCGTGCAGCCCGACCTCTCGGCCTGGGGCAAGTGCATCGCCAACGGCCACCCGATCTCGGCGGTCGTCGGTTCGGACGCGGCGCGCAAGGGAGCCGAGTCGATCTTCGTCACCGGCTCGTTCTGGTTCGCGGCGACGCCAATGGCGGCCGGCGTCGAGACGCTGCGCCACATCCGCGAGGGCGACTACCTGGAGCGCACCATCGCGGCCGGCCGGCGACTGCGCGAGGGCCTGCAGCAGCAGGCGGCGGCGCATGGCTTCACGCTGAGGCAGTCAGGGCCGGTGCAGATGCCGATGATCCTCTTCGAGGACGATCCGGACTTCCGCCTGGGCTACGCCTGGGTGACCGAGGCGCTGAAGCGCGGCGTCTACCTGCACCCCTACCACAACATGTTCTTCTCGGCGGCGCACAGCCTGGAGGACATGGCGACCGCGCTCGCGGCCACCGACGATGCGTTCGCGGCGGTGAAGCAGCGCAAGGGGTCGCTGGAGCCGCACCCGGTCGTCGCACGGATGTTCGCCCCGCACTGACCGCCGGCCAGGGCGGCTCAGGCTAGCGGCTGTAGGCGGCGTCCGCGGCGGACATCAGGCCGGGGGTCGGCGCGCCTTGCTCGGCGACGTGCTGGGTCGGCTGCACGGCGTCCGGGTTGTCGAGCAGCTCCAGCGTCTCGCGCACGAACTTCGCGTCGGTGACGATGCCGATCGAGAGGTTCTGGTCGTGCATCTCGACCTGCTGGGTCAGCAGGCCGGCGATGAAGCCGGGCTGGCCGTTCACCGGCGAGGCCGCGGCGGGCGTCGGGTGCGCCGGCTCGTTGATGAACACCGGCCCGCCGGAGTTGCCGGGGAACACCGCGAAGTCGAGCAGGAAGGTCGGGAACGCGTTCGACGGGGCGAGCGGGAACGAGGCCACGCGGCCCGAGCGCAGGATCGGGAAACCCGCCGCGTTGGCCGACAGGCCTTCCGGGAAGCCCAGCGCCAGCATCTCGTCGCCCGGCGTCACCGAATACTTGGCGAAGGTGTCGTCGGCCGCCAGCCAGGTCTGCGGGATCGCCGCCTTGGCGAACGCGGGCGGCGCGTCGATGGCGATCACCGCCACGTCGCGGTCCGGATGGTGGGTCCAGAGCTCCTTGGCGCCGTCGCGGATCCTCAGCATCGCCGGCGTGTAGCGCCACGAGCCGTCGGCGTTCTCGGTGCGGAAGCCGACGGTCGCGAACGCACCCGGCATCTTGCGGAACACGTGGTTGGCGGTGACCAGCACCGTCCGCGGCTTGCCATCGGGGGTCGGGTCGGAGATCAGGAAGCCCGTGCCGACCGTCCGCGTGCCGTCCCCCAACGGCTGCTCGACCTGCACTGTCGCCTGGATAAGGTCGATCGACAGGGCTGCGACCATGCTCCTTCCCCCGCTCCCGCGTACTGATTCTACTGATGAAGAAGGGGCATTTGACCGGAAGGTCACCCGCGCACAAGCTGCGCTCATGCCGCAGGTCCGGACGTGAGCACCGCCGCGCAAGGCCCCGAATCGGCGCGTCGCCTGGCGCTGGTGACCGGCGCGTCGGCGGGGCTCGGCGCCGCCTTCGCACGCGCCTACGCGGCGCGCGGCTGCGACCTAGCGCTGGTCGCGCGGCGCGCCGACCGGCTGCGGGCGCTGGCGGACGAACTGCACGAGGCGCACGGCGTCCGCGCGATGGTGATTCCCGCCGACCTCGCCGAGTGGGAAGCGCACGCAAGCGTGATCGACCAGGTCGAGGCGGCGGGCCGGCATGTCGACATGCTGGTCAACAACGCCGGGTTCGGCATTCCGCAGAGCTTCACCGCCGTGCCCTGGAGCCGCCAGCGCGACTTCCTGATGACGATGGCGGTGAACGCCTGCGGCCTCGCCTACGACGTGCTGCCCGGCATGGCCGCGCGCCGCTGGGGACGCATCATCAACGTCGCCTCGCTGGCCGCCTTCTCGCCGGGCGTCGCCGGCAACTCGCTCTACCCGGGCGTGAAGGGGTTGATGATCAAGCTCAGTCAGTCGCTCGACGCCGAGAACCGCGCGGCCGGCGTCAAGGTCACCGCCATCTGCCCTGGCTTCACGAAGACCGAGTTCGCCGCCCAGGCCGGCATCCAGGCGATCATGGACCGCGAACAGCGCGTGCTCTTCCAGACCGCCGAGGCGGTGGTGGAGACGGCGATCCGCGCCAACGAGCGGGGAAAGGTGGTGGTGGTGCCCGGCTGGCACAACAAGCTGGCGGCCGCCGCGCTGCGCGGCCTGCCCGAGCCGCTGGTGCGCCGCATCATCGCCGCGGGCTCGGCGAAGTATCATCTCGATTGAAGTAAGGGGGCGAACGATGGCGCATTTCGACGTGGTGGTGATCGGGTCGGGGGCCGGCGGGGCGACGCTGGCGCAGCGGCTGGCGCCGACGGGCAAGAAGATCCTGATCCTGGAGCGCGGCGAGCACCTGCCGCGCGAGCCGGAGAACTGGAGCCCGAAGGCGGTTTTCATCCAGCACCGCTACCGCACCCAGGAGCGCTGGTACGACCGCCACGGCCATCCGTTCACGCCCAACACCCACTATTGGGTCGGCGGCAACACCACCTTCTACGGCGCGGCGCTGCTGCGGCTGCGCAGGGGCGACTTCGACGCGGTGCAGCACGCGGGCGGCGTCTCGCCGGCCTGGCCGATCAAGCTGGCCGACCTCGCGCCCTATTACGACGAGGCCGAGCGGCTCTGGCAGGTGCACGGCCAGCGCGGCGACGACCCGACCGAGAACGGCGACGAGCCGCCCTACGCCTACCCGGCCATCAAGCACGACCCGGGCATCCTGCAGCTGAAGAGCCACTGGGAGGCGCAAGGGTGGCGGCCGTTCTCGCTGCCGATCGGCGTGCGCATCGACCAGGCCAACCCGGTCTCGTCGCCCTTCATCAAGTGCAAGACCTGCGGCGGCTATCCCTGCCTGTTGAAGGCCAAGTGCGATGCGCGCACCGTCGCGGTCGAGCCGATGCTCGGGTTGCCGAACGTCACGCTGCTGACCGGCCGCAAGGCGGTGCGCCTCGAGACCGACCCGTCCGGCAAGACCGTCACCGAGGTGATCTGCGAGACCGAGCACGGCGAGGAGCGCTGGAGCGGCGACATCGTCGTGGCGGCGGCCGGCGCGGTGAACACCGCAGCGCTGTTGCTGAAGTCGGCGAATGCGGCGCACCCGAACGGACTCGCCAACGGCTCCGACCAAGTGGGCCGCAATTACATGTTCCACACGCTGACGGCCATGGTGTCGCTGACCTGCGACCATTGCCCGGTGCTGTTCCCCAAGACCCTGGCGGTGAACGATTTCTACTGGAACGATCCGCGCGGCGGCTTCGACAAGCCGATGGGCCACATCCAGCTGCTGGAATACATGACCGGCCAGACGCTGGAGGGCGAGGTCTCGGACTGGCTGCCGCCGGCGTTCGTGCCGGACACCCTGGCCAATGCCGCCGCCTCGCGGATGCTGTCGATGCTGGTGATTTCCGAGGATCTGCCGGCCCCGGACAATCGCGTGCGGGTGACGCCGGACGGGCGCATCCACCTCGACTACGTACACAACAATCTCGAGGGCCATGAGCGGCTCGTGAAGACGCTGCGCGAGAGCCTGGCCGACTTCTGCGACCACACCCATCCGATCTCGCAGCATCACTTCCAGTTCGACTCGCTGCTGCCGCTCTACGGCACCGCTCACCAGGCCGGCACGGTGCGCTTCGGCGCTGACCCGAAGAGTTCGGTGCTCGACCCCTGGTGCAAGGCGCACGAGCTCGACAACCTCTATGTCGTCGACACCTCCTTCTTCGTGACCGCGGCGGCGGTGAACCCGACGCTGACCACCGTCGCCAACGCCATGCGCGTCGGCGACCACCTGATCGAGCGGCTTGGCTAGGTCCTCCCTCACACTTGCGAAGGGACGAGCGTGTCGGAGGGGATCTGACCTCCGACGTTCCGCTGCGCTTCACGGGTGAGTAGCGAGCGGCTAGACACCCACCGGCCATGACCCAGCCCACGCCGCCTCGGCCCCGCAAGGAATCCAAGCGCATCGAGCAGCTCGGGCGGGTGCGGGTGGACGATTACGCCTGGATGAAGGACGACAATTGGCAGCAGGTGCTGCACGACCCCTCGCAGGTGAATGCGGAGGTGCGCGAGCATCTCGTCGCCGAGAACGCCTACATGGCGGCGGTGCTGGCCGGCACGCAGGACCTGCAGGCGCAGCTGTTCGCCGAGATGAAGGGCCGCATCAAGGAGGACGACGACACCGTGCCGTCGCCGGACGGCGCGTTCGAGTATTTCGCGCGCTACGAGGTCGGCGCCCAGCACCCCCGGCATCTGCGGCGGGCACGTGGCGGGGCCGGGGAGGGCGACGTGCTGCTCGACGAGGAGGCCCGCGCGAAGGGCCATGCCTACTATTCGGTCGGCGCGGCGGCGCACTCGCCCGACCACGCGCTCTACGCCTGGGCCGAGGATGTTCAGGGCTCGGAGTATTACCGCATCCAGGTGCGCGACCTGGCGAGCGGCGAGGTGCTGCCAGGCGTCATCGAGAACGCCTACGGCGACTTCTGCTTCTCCGCCGACGGCGCGTGGCTGTTCTGGATCTGGCGCGATGAGAACGCTCGTCCCTCGAAGGTCTTCCGGCGGCCGGCCCGCGGCGGCGACGACGCGCTGGTCTACGAGGAGCCCGACGAGGGCATGTTCCTCGGCGTCGGCCTCGCCGACGACCGCAGCCACATCCTGATCGACGCGCGCAACCAGGAGACCAGCGAGGTCTGGCTGATCCCGTCGGCCGATCCGACCGCCGCGCCGGTCGTCGCCGAGCCGCGCCGCGCCGGCGTCCGCTACGACCTGAGGCGCTGGGATGGCGGCTGGGTGATCCGCACCAACGACGATGGCGCCGTCGACTTCAAGCTGATGGTCTCGGACGCCGCCGTGCCCTCGCGCGACGGCTGGCGCGAGCTGATCGCCCATGCGCCCGGCCGGCTCGTCGCCCACGTCGCCGCCTACGAGCGCCATCTCGTGCGGCTGGAGCGCGAGAACGCCTGCGACCGCATCATCGTCCGTGATCTGACGGGCGCCGAGCACGCCATCGGCTTCGACGAGCCCGCCTACGCGCTGAGCCTGGACCCGGGGCTCGAGTACGACACCACCGTCACCCGCTTCGTCTACCAGTCGCCGACGACGCCGCGGCAATGGTTCGACTACGACATGGCGAGCCGCGCGCGGACGCTGCGCAAGACCCAGGAGGTCCCCTCAGGCCACGATCCCGCCGCCTACGAGACACGGCGGCTCTATGCGAAGGCCGCGGATGGGGCGGAGGTGCCGATCACCGTGCTGATGCGCAAGGGAACGCCGCTCGACGGCTCGGCGCCGCTGCTGGTCTATGGCTACGGCTCGTATGGCTTCCCCCAGGAGCCGACCTTCTCGATCCGCAACCTTAGCCTCGTCGACCGCGGCTGGATCTGGGCGATCGCCCACACCCGCGGCGGCTCCGACAAGGGCTGGAGCTGGTTCCTCGGCGGGCGCGGCTTCAACAAGATCAACACCTTCACCGACTTCATCGCCTGCGCCGAGCATCTCGTGGCCGAAGGCTTCGGGACGAAGGGCCGGGTGGCGGCCTACGGTGGCTCGGCCGGCGGTCTCCTGATGGGCGCGGTCGTCAACATGCGCCCCGACCTCTGGGGCGCGATCATCGCCGCGGTGCCGTTCGTCGACGTGCTCAACACGATGAGCGACACCAGCCTGCCGCTGACGCCGCCCGAATGGCCCGAGTGGGGCAATCCCCTGAAGGACGAGAAGGCCTACGACTACATCGCCAGCTACAGCCCCTACGACAACGTCGGACCCAAGCCCTACCCGCCGATCCTCGCCACCGGCGGCCTCTCCGACCCGCGCGTCACCTGGTGGGAGCCCGAGAAATGGGTGGCGAAGCTGAGGGAGCACACCACCAGCGCCCACCCGGTGCTCCTGAAGATCAACATGGAGGCAGGTCACGGCGGCGCCTCGGGCCGCTTCGACTTCCTGAAGGAGATCGCGCTCGACTACGCCTTCGCCATCTGGGCGATCGAGGGCGAAGGGCGCGCGGCGCCCGCCGGCTGACGGCCTACTTCTTCAGCGCGACGGCCGTCGAGACCGTGGTGTTGCCGACGCCGCCCGGCACCGGCACCGTCGAGGCGGCGTAGTTGGAGTTGATCACCAGGTTGGCGCTGCCGCTGGTCTGGATGGACTGGGCGACGACCACGGTCCAGGCCGATTGCTGGGCCACCTTGTTGGCGACGCCCTGCACGTTGAGGGTCGCCGACGGGATGTAGATGGCGCCCTCGATCTTCTCGGCGCTGGTCGAGGAGATGTTGAACGAGCCGGTGTTGGCCCGGGTCGTCGCGATCACGAAGCCGGCGTACGGCCCGCTGGTGCGTCCCGACAGGTTGACGATCGACTGCTGCGTGAATGCGAAGTGCGAGTGCCTGTCGAAGATCAGCACGACGTCCGAGCCGGTCAGCGTCGCGTTGCCCTGCAGCTGCAGCGTGCCTTGGGCGAAGTAGTGCTCGCCAGGCGCGAGCTGCAAGGTGACGCCGCTTTGCACCACGATGTTGCCGCAGTGGATGTTGCCCGGCCCGGACGCCAGCACGCCGCTCGTCACGTAGGTGACGTTGAAGGGCGAGCAGCTGTTCTGCGGGATGGAGACGTCGAGCGAGGCGAACGGGTCGGAGATCGCGGGCGCGCCGCTCTGCGGAGCAGGCGTGATCGGGCCTTGCGCGTTGCCGACAGCCTGCGCCATGCCGCTCGTCAGAGCGGCGCTCGGGTCGACGGTGATGTTGCCGTTCGACTGCACCAGGCAGCCCGTCGCCGTGACGTGCGACTGGTTGGCAACGTGCAGGTTGTAGGGGCCGGCGGCGCCGTAGCTCAACACGCAGAGCGGCAGCTCGCCCATCGTGACGGCGGTCGCCTGGGCATTGAGCGTCCAGCCGCCGGGCGGCAGCAGGTTGCCGAAGAACGACGCGCGGTGGCCGGCGAGACTGACGGTGACGCTCGTGTTGTTGGCGGCGATCGCCGTCGCGACCTTGACGTCGTCGCGCGCCAGGACCGTCCCGAGCTGGGCGTCCGCGTAATCGGCCGCGCGCGCCGTGATGCCGCTGGCCGTCGCCACGCCAAGCTGCTTGGCCATGGCGAGCGCGGTGGCGTCGGCGGCGTCCTGCATCGCCGAGTGGTCGGCGTTCAGCGAGGCGAGGTCGATCGCCGCGCAGATCAGCATCAGCAGCGCCGGCAGCGTGATCGCCATGATCACGGTCATGCCGCCCCGGCGATTTCGACAGAAGGCGCGGACTCTCGCGCGTCCTCCGGACATGCCCGGCTCATCCCCTATAGCAGCGGCAACAACTCCATCGGATGATTGAATATTCCCATAACAACCGTGAGTGCGCTCGTCCGGTCGCGGACGACCTGGTCGCGGCCGACCAGGGTCGGCTTGCCCCGCGCTGGCCAGTCGGGAAACCTCCGGCCGGGCCCGCGGCGACTGCAGCGCCTGATCGCGACCGTCGCCGGAAACCGGCCGCGGCGTGATACGTTCGGCTGCTGACCGTTGCTTCGGCGACGCCGCGCGGGACGAGATCGATGACGGCCGGAAACACCGAGGCGGGCGTCGCCAAGCCGGCGCGCGCCGCCATGCTGGATGGCGACCGCTACGTCCTCGCGGCGATCGTGCTGCACTGGACCATCGCCGCGCTGATCGTCATCCAGCTCTTCCTCGGCTGGTGGATGAACGAATGGACGCCCGATCATTCGCCGCAGCAGGACGCGATCCAGACCTGGCACGTCTCGGTGGGCGTGACGATCCTGCTGCTGGTGATCGTCCGCATCGCGATCCGGCTCGCCAGGCCGCCGCCGCCGGAACCGTCGGACATCCCGGCCTGGGAGCGGCCGCTGATCAACATCACCCACACGCTCTTCTACGTGCTGATGCTGGTGATCCCGCTGACGGGCTGGGCGCTGATCTCGACCGGCCGCGACCCGATCCATTTCTGGGGGCTGCCCTGGCCGCACATGCCGGGGATGAGCCAGTTCGCCCATGACCGCGCCGCCAGGCACACGCTGAAGTCCATCCACACCTATTGGCTGATCTGGCTCGTGCTCCTGAACCTCGCCCTCCACGTCGCCGGCGCGCTGAAGCACCAGTTCGATGGCCACCCGGTGCTGTGGCGCATGCTGCCCGGGCGGACGAGCTCGGGGCGCTGACCTCCGGTGCGCGGCGCGTCAGGGCTGGACGGCGCCGCGCCGCGGGTCGATGCTCGGGCAGCAGGGAGCGCGTCCGATGCCCACCGCTGTCGAAGCCTGGCCCGCGCTGCCGTTCGAGATGCTGGGTCCCACCGCCGAGACGCTGCAGCTGTGGACCCAGATTGTCGGCAAGGTGCGGCTGGCCCGCACGCCCTGGATCAACCACGCCTGGCACGTGACGCTCTACGTCTCGGCGCGCGGCCTGACCACGTCGCTGATCCCGAACGGCGCGGCGGGGCTGGAGCTGGAGTTTGACCTCGTCGACCACGCGCTCGTGGTGCGGACGACCGACGACGGCGAGCGGCGGATCGCGCTGGCGCCCGGCGAGGTCGCCGGCTTCTATCGGGAGGTTCTGGACGCGCTGGCGGCGCTCGGCGCCCCGACCGAGATCGTCGGCCGCCCGAACGAGCTTCCCGCCGCCACGCCGTTCGCCGACGATCATGCGCACCGCGTCTACGACCCGGCGATCGCCAACGCGTTCTGGCGAGCGCTGGTGCAAGCGAGCCGCGTGTTCCTGCGCTTCCGCTCGCGCTTCCTCGGCAAGGTCAGCCCCGTGCACTTCTTCTGGGGAGCGGCCGACCTGGCGGTGACGCGCTTCTCCGGGCGACGCGCGCCGCTGCATCCGGGCGGCGTCCCGCACCTGCCCGACGCCATCACGCGCGAGGCCTACTCGCACGAGGTCTCCAGCGCCGGCTTCTGGCCGGGCGACGCGCGGCTGGGCGGTCCGTGCTTCTATTCGTACGCCTATCCGGCGCCGCCGGGCTTCGCGGCGGCGAAGATCGGCCCGCCTGCCGCGCGCTTCGACGCGGCGCTGGGCGAGTTCCTGCTGCCCTACGAGGCGGTGCGGACCGCGACCGATCCCGACCAGGCGCTGCTCGATTTTCTGCAGGGCGCCTATGTCGCCGCCGCCGATCTCGCCGGCTGGGACCGGGCCGCGCTCGAATGCGAGGAAGGCGCGCCCGGTCGTCCGCGTCCGGTCAGCGCGCCATAACAGGCGCAAGAAGGCGAGAGGGCGCAAAAAAGACCCCGGCGGGTTGCGGCCGCCGGGGTCCTGAGGTTTGGTCGATCGCCCGGGCCGAAGCCCAGGCGGCCATCACAAGCAAAGCCAGCTTCTCACACCTTCCCGCATCGGCAACTGCGGTCACCTGACGCACGAATTAAGCTGCGCTCGGTCGGGAACAACCGCGCCGGCAGCCCAGTTAGGGGACGCGACGCCCGCCGTGCGCGGAGGCCCGCTTGCGCGCGCAAGACCGACAGAGCTGCATCGGCCTGGCTGCCGCGGCCGGCATCGTCATCGCTTGGCTCGCGATCCACTTCGGCGCGATCTTCCTCTGGCGCTGGACGCCGGCGAGCATCGTCGCCGCCGCGCCTGTCGTGCTCGTGCAAGCGTGGCTGAGCACGGGGCTCTTCATCGTCGCCCACGACTGCATGCACGGGTCCCTGGCGCCCGGTCGCCCGAGGCTGAACGTCGGGATCGGCACGCTCTGCCTCGGCATCTACGCCGGCCTTTCCTATGGGCGCGTGCGCCCCAAGCACTTCGAGCACCATCGCGAACCGGGCTCGGCGGCCGATCCCGACTTCAACCCGGACGATCCGCGCGCCTTCGCGCCCTGGCTGCTGCGGTTCTTCCGCGGCTACTACACGCACGCCCAGATCCTGCGGATCACGGTCGTGGCCTGCGTCTACATGCTGCTTGGCGCCTCGCTGGTGAACATCGTGGTGTTCTGGGCCGCGCCGGCGCTGCTGGCGCTCGTGCAGTTGTTCCTGTTCGGGACCTACCTGCCGCACCGCGACCAGGGCGAGCCATTCGCCGACGCGCATCGCGCGCGCAGCAACGGCTTCTCGCCGGCGGCCTCGCTGATCAGCTGTTTCCACTTCGGCGCCTGCCACCACGAGCACCATCTCAGCCCGTCGACGCCATGGTGGGCCTTGCCGGCCCTGCGCAGCCGCGCTCGGCGGGGCGCCCGGGTCGAGCCGGTCTGGCCGTAGCCCGTCGCGTGACCGCGCCCGGCGTTGCCGAGCCGCCGGCTCAGGCCGCCGGCGTGTCGGCCGGGAGCAGCTGCGCGAGCCGACGGGCGAGTTCGGCCTTCGCGTAGGGCTTGGAGATCAGGTGCACGCCTTCGTCGAGCCGGCCCTGGTGGACGATGGCGTTGTCGGTGTAGCCCGACGTGAAGAGCACCGGCAGGTCGGGCCGCAACTCCTTGAGCGCCTGGGCGAACTCGCGGGTGCGCAAGGGACCAGGCATCACCACGTCGGTGAAGACGAGGTCGACGTGGGCGCCGCTCTTCACCAGCGCCAGCGCCGATTGCGCGTCCGCGGCCTCGATGCATCGATAGCCAAGCTCGTCGAGCATCGCGAGCGTCGCCTCTCGCACCGCCGCCTCGTCCTCCACCACCAGCACAGTGCGGCCGCGGTCGACGGCGATCTCGGCTGGCGGCGGGGCTGGCGCGATCTCGGGCTGGCGCGACCTCGGCAGGTAGATCTTCACGGTCGTCCCCTGGCCGGGCTCCGAGTAGATCTGGATGTGGCCGCTCGACTGCTTGACAAAGCCATAGACCATCGAGAGGCCGAGGCCGGTGCCCTTGCCCTCGCCCTTGGTGGTGAAGAAAGGCTCGAACACCCGGGCGCGAACGTCCTCGCTCATGCCCTCGCCGGTGTCGGTCACCGCCAGCATGACGTACTGGCCGGGCGCGACATCGCGGGCCGTGCGGGCGTAGGCCTCGTCGAGCACGGCGTTGGTGATCTCGACCGTGAGGCGCCCGCCCGACGGCATGGCGTCGCGCGCATTGAGTGCGAGATTGAGCAGCGCGCTCTCCACCTGGGCCGGGTCGGCGATGGTGTTCCAGAGCCCGCCGGCGACCACGGTCTCCACCTCGATGGATTCGCCCAGCGTGCGCCGCAGGAGATCGGCCATGTCGCTGACCAGCCGCGACAGGTTCACCACCTTTGGCTCGAGCGGCTGGCGACGGGCGAACGCCAGCAGCTGGCGCGTCAGCTGCGCGGCGCGCTCGGCGCCGTAGAGGGCGTTCTTCAGTCGCTGCTGGGCGCGCTCGTCGCCGGCCACCGAGCGCTGCAGCAGCTCGAGATTGCCGCGGATCACCTGCAACAGGTTGTTGAAGTCGTGGGCGACGCCGCCGGTCAGCTGGCCGACCGCCTCCATGCGCTGGGCCTCGCGCAGCCGTCCCTCGGCGAGGACCCGTTCGGTGATGTCGCGGATGGAGCCGATCAGCCGGTCGCCGGAGCCGTCGCTGGCGGGCACCGGCGCGAGGATCGATTCCCAGACGCGCATCCCGCCCGGGAAGGGGATCTCGTCCCGAGTCGTCACCGGCTTGCCGCCGGCGCGCACCCGCCGGTAGTGATTGATGAGCCGCTTGGCCGGCGCTTCCGGCAGGAGCTCGTCGATCGCGCGGCCCCGCACGCGCTCGGCGGTGACGTTCAGCGCGCGCTGTAAGGCCGGATTGATGTCGGCGACGACGAAGCGGTCGTCGCCCTCGACGTTGAGGACGATCAGGTAGTCGGGCACGCTGTCGAAGATCGCCTGCGCCAGGGCGCGCAGCGCCGCGCGGGCGCTCTCCGACTCGCGCTGCTCGACGATCGCCCGGTTCAGCCGGCGGTTGGTGCGGGCCAGCAGGATCACGCCGCCGGTGAGCGTGAGCAGCGCCACGAGGCTGACCGTGAGCCCGATCCCCAGCGTCAGCCCCTGGGTATTGCGCGCCGCGGCGGTGCGCTGGGCCAGGAGACCGTTCTCGAGCACCTTCACCCGCTCGGCGCAGGCGTCGATCTCGTCCATGGCGGCGCGGCCCTGGCCGCCGGCGATCATCGCGCGCGCGCCCTCGAAGTCGCCGCCCTGCGCCGTCTTCACCATGCGGTCGATGATCTGGCGCCGCCGCTCGACCGCATCGACGAGCGCGCGCACCTGGGCGACCTCGGTCGGGTTGTCGACCACCAGCCCGGCCAGCGTGAGCTCCTCGTCGCGCAAGGCTGCGTCGGCGGTCCGGTACGGCTCGAGATAGCTGGGGTCTCGGGTCAGCAGGTAGCCGCGCTCGGCGTCCTCGGCCTGCTGGACGCTCGCCCGCAGCTGCGCGTTGGCCTGCAGCACGTCGTGGGTGTGCTCCACCCAGCTGCGGGCCTCGCCGAGCACCGCGACCTGCGTGAAGATCAGGAAGAGCGTGAGGCCGCCGACCAGCGCGGCAAGGGCGATCGTTGCGGCGACGATTCGCTTGAAGCCCAAGTGGTCCGACCCCGACGACGCAGGACGGGTGTGCCCCCGCCCTCCCTTATGTGCCGATGTCAGTTATCGAACGATGTGCGTCGCCGCTCAAGGCGGCGTCAGGCGCGCTTCGCCGCAGCGGATGGATCAGCTGGCCGAGCATGCCGCGGGGCACGCCGTCGGCGCCGTACCGCTCGGGCCGCTTCGCAGCCGGCATGTAGAAAGTGCCGAACGCCAGGTCCCAGACCGGGAACAGCGGGGCGTAGTTGGCCTCCCGGCGCTCGGCTTCGGCGCTGTGGTGCCAGCGGTGGAAAACCGGGCTCGCGATCACGTACCTGAACGGCCCGAATGTCCAGTCGAGGTTGGCGTGGGTCCACGCCCCGGAGAAGAAGAAGATCGGCGCGGCGATCAGGATCGCCATGTCGGCGAAACCAACGATCCGCGCGAGCATCGTCAGCAGGGCGGTGGAGACCAGGTAGTTGACGGGGTGGGTGCGGAAGGTGGTCGTCCAGTTCACGTCGGACGCGCTGTGGTGGATCGCGTGGTAGGCCCACAGGCGCGGGCTGTGGAACGCCCGATGCAGCCAGTATTGCGCAAAGTCCGTCGCGATCAGCAGCCCGACCACCTGCGTCCACAGCGGGACTTTGAAGGACGCGCCGGCGACCCAACCCGCGAGCGACAGCGAGGACGCGCCAGGAATGGCGCCGAGCGCGGCCGCCGCGAGCGCGCCGACGCCGCCCAGCGCGCAGTAGCCGAGGTCGAGCCCGATCGACCTGGAGAAGAACACCGGCCGGCCAGGATTGCACGGCGCCAGCCGGCCCAGGGCGCCGAACACGACGAAACACCCGCCGATCAGCAAGAGCACGGAGATGATCTGCGATGCGGCCAAGCGCGCGCCCCGGTGGTCTGCGGCGCCCAGCATAGGGCAAGCCCTGGCCATGCGCGATGCGGCGCTACGGACACTGCCTGGGTCGTGCGCCGCGACGCCCGGGCCCCCAGCGGTCACGGGACTCCCACTTCGCCACCGCAGGCCGCTATGCTTGGGCGTGTCGCAGCTCAAGTACGAGACCCGGGATGCAGCCGACGCGGGCGGCCAGAGCCTGCCCCCCGGCTTCAGCCTCGACGGGCTTGCCCCAGCCTTCAGGTTGGCCTGCGCGTGCTGCATGTGGCCCGCCTCGGAGCGTCGCAACGCGCAGGTGCAGGCGTCGGCGCAGGGCGTCGACTGGGCGCGCTTCATGACCGTGCTGGTCCGCCAGCGGGTGGTCGGCCAGGCCAGGGACGCCCTCAGAAGCGCCGGCGTCGCACTCCCCGCCGAGCTGGACAGCCGCCTCGCCGAGATCGGACGCGCGAGCGCGGCGCGCAACCTGGCGCTCGCCGCCGAGGCCGTGCGGCTGCGCCGCCTCTTGGATGCGGAGCGCGCGCCGGCGCTCTTCATCAAGGGCGCGCCGCTCGCGCAGCTGGCGTATGGCGGCCAGGGCCTGAAGAGCGCGCGCGACATCGACCTCTTGATCGCGCCCGCCGACGTGGAGCGCGTGTTCGGCCTGCTGCGGCGCGAGGGCTACGTCCTCGCCGCGCCGCACGGCGAGCTCGACCCCGCGCAGATGCAGCTGGTCCTGCGCCTTCACAAGGACCTCGAACTCGTCGACCGCGCCCGCGGCGTCAATCTCGAGCTGCACTGGCGGCTGATCGACAATCCGGCGCTGCTGGGCGACGTGGGCGTCGCCTCGCCGAACCAGGAAGTGCCGGTGCTGGACGGCTCCCTCGTCACGCTCGGCGACGCCGAGCTGTTCGCCTATCTGTGCGTCCACGGGGCTTCGCATTGCTGGTTCCGGCTGAAGTGGCTCGCCGATCTCAATGCTTGGCTCGCGAGCAAGAGCGATGAAGAGATCGCCGGCTTCTATCGGCGCGCGGAGCAGCTCGGCGTCGAAGCCTGCGCCGGCCAGGCGCTGCGGCTTTGCAATCGTCTGCTCGGTCTCGCGCTGCCGGCGGCGCTCGCACCCCCGCTCGCGCGCCGCAAGCTCGACCTGCTGGTCGCCATGGCGCTGGACGCGATGGCGGGCGCCGACGGCGAGGTCGAGCTGGCGCGGCGACGGTTCGGCCCGTTCCGCACGCTGCCGGCGCAGTTCCTGCGCGGCCGCGGCCTGAAGTTCCTCCTCGCCCAGTGTCGGCTCATGGTCGAGAACCTCGACGACATGCTGATGTACCCGCTGCCGCGCGGGCTGCACTTCCTGTATCCATTGCTGCGCTTTCCGCTCTGGCTGCTGCGGGTCAGCCGCCGCCGCAAGGCGCTGAGGGCGCA
>Ga0134125_10003805_pt1 | contig 17351 bp, 14 predicted proteins | sample KB31751_FD_96464 | JGI IMG/M metagenome (GOLD analysis project Ga0134125, IMG submission 96464) | Terrestrial soil microbial communities with excess Nitrogen fertilizer from Kellogg Biological Station, Michigan, USA - KB3-175-1 | ecosystem: Environmental > Terrestrial > Soil > Unclassified ...
ACCCCGAATCGTCGCGACACTGATTTGTGTCCGGTCGATTGTGACTGCAAATCAATGCCAGTGGAAGCGAGGAGTGTCTGGTTGTATTTGCTTTTACTGTGAGGCGTTGCTGCGGTTTGTGCGGTATTGGCGTATAACAGCTTCCAATTCCTCCAACTCCGATTCCTTGATCGAGTTGGTTTCGATTACGCCCACCATCATGTTTCTCAGAGATCCCGCGAAGGTATGTTCCAGAAGGTTTTGCACTGAAAGCCTGGCCACCTGCTCACGGCTTACACAAGGCGAGAAGACAAAAACCCGGCCACGGGTGGTGTGCTGCGCCAGCCCCTTCTCTTCCATGATGCGGAGAAGCGTCTGAGTTGTCTTGTAATTTGGAGCAGTGCCAAAGCTGGGATGTTTAATAACCTCATCCACGGTGGCCTGGCCCAAGTCCCAAAGTACGTTAAGAATGCGCATCTCGCCGCGGGTGGGCAACATCACGTTTATATTAGGTTGGTCAGACATGGATTCTCAAAAGAGTCATCATATCGTGAATCCCAAGCGGCTCAGACAGGAAAGCCGTTATCCACTAAGACTGGCACGTGACTATGGTACATGTACTGTTTTCAGGTGATATCCTCGACTGGCAATGTCCACATCCGCGAGTCACGATCTGGCGCTGCTCGATTTAACCCGGGCAAGCCAGGCTGTCCAGACGAAAGAAGTTTCGCCCGTTGACCTCACAGAGGCGTGCCTGGCTCGGATTGAGAAGCTGGACAGCCGTTTGAAAGCCTACATCACGGTGACCGCTGAATCCGCAATGGAAGAGGCGCATCGCGCTGAAAAAGAAATTGCGCGCGGAGAATGGAAAGGGCCACTGCATGGCATTCCGCTCGCGGTCAAAGATCTCGCCGAGACGGCGGGCGTTCGCACCACGGCAGCGAGCGCAGTATTGCAGCATTACACACCGTCAGAAGATGCTGAAGTGGTCAGAAGGCTACGCCAGGCCGGGGCGGTTTTGCTGGGCAAACTCAACCTGCACGAGTTCGCCTATGGCGGCAGTGGAGTCATCAGCCACTTCGGTGCGGCGCGCAATCCGTGGAACGCAGGCCACATCACCGGTGGATCATCTTCAGGTTCGGCAGCGGCTGTGGCGGCAGGGCTTTGCTACGGCGCGATTGGGACAGACACGGCTGGCTCCATTCGTCTTCCATCCGCGTTCTGCGGAATTGTAGGTCTCAAGCCAAGCTATGGCCTGGTCAGCACGCGGGGAATCATTCCGCTTTCGTGGACGCTCGACCACGTGGGCCCGATGGCGCGCACGGTATCTGATACGGCGCTCATCCTGCAGGCCATTGCGCACTATGACACGCATGACGTGTATTGTCAGAAATTCCCGCCCGTGTACTACCCTTCAGCGCTGGCAGAGCCTGTGTCCGCTCTGCGCCTGGCCACTCCACGCGAGTTCTGGCAGGACGCTGATGCAGAAATTGTTAAGGCTGTGGATGTAGCCATTGGCCTGCTGGCTCAAATGACAGCCGGCGTGCACCAGATCAGCATCTCGACAGATTCCGATCGCACCGTCGTTCGTTGCGAGCCCTGGGTTTACCACCAGAGATACCTGCCGGCGCACGAGAAGGAATACGACCCCGAGACTTTGCGTCGCATCCGCAGCGGTTCCGATGTTCCCGCCACCGGCTACATTGAGAAATACCGTGAGCTTCTCCACCAGCGGCGGGAGATTCTCCACGTCTTTGAGGAAGCGGACCTGCTGCTCACACCGACTTGTCCGGTCTTGCCACCCAGCTTTGCGGAACTGGAGCAGCAGCCGGCTGAACTGCGCAACCGCGAACTGCTCATGCTGCGCAACACACGTCCCTGGAACGCCTACGGGCTGCCCGCTATCTCTGTGCCTTGCGGGTTTTCTACGTCTGGATTGCCGATCGGACTACAGATTGTCGGCGCACCTGGATCGGAAGGTATGGTGCTATCCCTGGCCCGCGCTTTTGAATCGCAGACGGAGTGGCACAAACGCCGGCCTGAAATCTAAGCAGCTTCCTCCAGCGCTCATACTTCATTCGTGCAATCCATGCTCCTGGATCGCTCAGTTGCGTTGGACCTGAGGGATTTCCGTGAACACCGGCATCAGCTCGGAGTTGGATTGGCATCCATGCAATCGCGACAAGCACTCGCCATTCACCGCCTCCGGCATGTGATTGCGAATATTAGAGAGGCTGTTGAAGCTGATCCGTGTGCCGTGCTTTACGTGGTTCGGGGTAATCAGGTCTTTAATGCAAGGGCTGTGATCGCAATCTGTCACCTGCTCCACCTGGTTCAACACGAGTCCCGGAGTGCCGGCCCGCCAGGCGATTACCGATACTCCGGTCACAATTCCATCGCGTACATTGACCACTGTCCAGAGGCTGGTGCGCGGGGCAAGATGCAATCTCGCCAGGAAGGAATTCTCAGCCGCCATCTGGTAAATACAGTCAGCCCCGAAGCAAGTTCTTTCGAGCTTTTGAAATTCCGGGCGGCGCAGCAGGTCTGCCTCTGTTGTCCGGCCAACCGTGATGTTGTTAATTGCCGTAAGGTTCGCAACGGCTGTTCTGGCTGGCGCGTTGATCTCGTACCGGACGACCACAATGGCAGCCAAAACCAGTAGAACACCTGTGGCCGCGAACGTGGATTTCTTGTTCATGTCAATCCGCGATCAAAGAACGCTTGCCCTCTTTGTTTTTTGCAGTAAGCCATAACCAATTCATCAGTGAGCGGTTGCAGGCTTCGAGCTCTTCTTTGGTTCCGATTGTGGCGCTTTTATGACCGGCGGACCGATCATCTCGGACAAGCGATGCTCAAGCTCAGGGCGCTTCAGGGCGCCCACACTCTTAGCAACGAGCTTGCCGTCCGAATCGAAGAACATCGTGTCCGGCAGAGAGCCCAAATGCAAGTCGGAGAGCGTATCCAGCGTGGGGCCTACCATCAGCGTCAGATTACCCGCCTTGTGCTTTACCAGAAACGGTTTGAGTTTGGGCCGGTCCACCGGATCGTCAATGGACGCGGCGAGTATAACCAGCTTGTCTTTATATCGTTTCTGCATTTCTCCCAACAGCGGCATTTCAGCGGCGCAGGGGACGCAATATGTGGCCCAGAAGTTAAGCAGGACGACTTTCCCCTTGTAGTCTTCCAACTTGTGGTGGCCCCCGTTGATGTCCTGGAGATCGATGGAAGCAGGCGTTTGCGCCCCGGCCTGGATGGCTGCGAAACAAATCGAGGAAATAAATATCTTTAAAACGGCGCGAGACATGCTGCCAATATACATCGTTTAGAATTGCCTTTCAGCGCAACACTTTTCAAAAATGTTGGTTGCACTTTTTTTTCTTGCTCTCGCCATCGGCAGTGGAACGCTGCTGACGTTTCTCTTCGACAAAACGATTCCGTTCCCCGCCCGCATGTGCATGGGCGCTGCGATCGGGACGGCGATTGCATCCATGACGGGCTACCTGCTCGCCTGCGCACTCGGACTCGGCGCCGAGTGCCTGTGGGTTTCCGCCGCAGTCCTCTTGCTGCCTTTGCTAACGCTTCTCAATCATAATTTCCGTAGTCAGATTCGGAACGAGTGCAGCCGGGCGGCGCTCGCCGCTGCGGCTGTATTCAAACATCCGACACGCAAGCAGCTTGCAGTCATCGGCCTCTATGCGGCTCTTGCCATCCTGCTTTCCGCTCTGTTTTCCTTTGCGTTCTACCAAGGTAATGACGGCCTCTACACCGGAGTTACCAACAACCTCGGCGACCTCACGTTACACCTTCAAGTGATCAACAGCTTTGTCCATAGCCAGAACTTTCCGCCGCAGGACCCCACGTTTGCCGGAGTGCGCTTTGCTTATCCTTTCTTGTGCGACGTGCTGACGGCCATGCTGGTGCGCGCGGGAGCGTCAATGACTTCTGCCATGTGGCTCCAGGGGTGGGTGCTGGCGCTCGCTCTTGCCGGGCTGATGCATTACTGGACACGGCTGCTCACGCGCAGCCATCTTGCCGGTGTGATCGCGGTAGCGCTGGTTCTTTTCAGCGGCGGTCTGGGCTGGTCGTGGCTGTTTCTGGATCTGCATAACAGCGAGAATGGACTGATCCCGCTGCTGGGACACCTCACGCACGACTACACCATCAACCTCGATGGCCTGTTTCGCTGGGGCAACTCATTGACGACTCTGTTCATTCCGCAGCGCAGCATTTTGCTAGGCGTGCCCCTCGTGATCGTCATCTTCTGCCAGTGGTGGATCGTAGTCACCGCTCAGGCCGATTACGTTGAACCTAAGAACTCCCGCGACCGAATGCTTGCGGCAGGCGTGCTGGCCGGATTGCTGCCGCTGATTCATGCTCATTCCTATCTGGTCGTCATGGTGATGGGCGGATGCATGGCGCTCATCTTTCGACGGACATGGCGAGCCTGGGTGTGGTTCGTTGTTCCGGCCATTGCCGTGGCGCTTCCGCAGGCGTTGTGGCTTGCCGGCAGCGGCACCCTGCATGCGCGCGACTACATCTCCTGGCACTTTGGCTGGGACCACGGGAACCTCAACGTCGTTCAATTTTGGATCTTGAACCTGGGCTTTTTTCTCTTTGCCTTAGTGATGGCGCTGGTGTGGCGCAGCTCTGAGTTTTCTACGCCCAGGCCGCTGCTCAAGTATTACCTTCCTTTTCTTCTCTGCTTTATTGTCCCGAACCTGATCTCTCTGGCGCCCTGGATTTGGGACAACATCAAGGTTCTTTTCTATTGGTATCTAGCCTCGGCGCCGCTGGTCGCCTTGCTGCTGGCTAAAGGTCTGCGACAGAAGTCCGGCTGGCGCTGGATTACCGCCGGAGCTCTGGCTGGAATGCTGCTGGCCGGCGGGCTGGACGTTCTGCGCGTGGTAACCGATGCTTCACCAAACCGCGAATTCACGAATGCCGATATGGCCGCCGCTGGAGCTGTTCTCGCCCACACCGGCCCGCGCGCTGTGGTGCTGAACGCGCCTACATGGCAATCTGCGGTTTACTTGACCGGAAGGCTGTCACTACTCGGCTATACAGGGTGGATCGCTTCACGAGGGCTGGATTACACGCAACGCCAGGCTGACATCCAACAGATTTATGCAGGCGCACCCGGCACACCGGCACTGCTGAAGCAATATCATGTTGACTATGTATTGATTGGTCCGCCGGAGCTGGCTTCACTTCCGGTAAACGAGCAATTCTGGGCGCAGCAGAATAAGGTTGCGGAAGCAGGCGGTTACCGGCTCTATCGAACACGGTCAGCATCAGAAAGGGCAAGAAAATGAAGATCGGAATCTTGACGGGTGGGGGTGATTGTCCGGGGTTGAATGCCGTGATACGGGCAATTGTCCGCAAAGGGATCTTTCATTACAACGATGAATTTGTTGGTTTTCTTGAAGGATGGCGCGGCGTGCTGGAAAACATAACACGTCCGCTTGACCTGGAAGCGGTGAAAGGGATCTTGCCGCAAGGCGGCACCATTCTGCGGACTTCGCGCACCAATCCGGCCAAGAAGGAAAATGGGCTGGAGAGCTGCATGGAAACGCTCAGAAATCATGGCATTGAGGTCCTGATCGCGCTTGGCGGCGATGATACGCAGTCAGTCTCGCTTAAGCTGTTCGAGCGCGGCGTGAAGGTAATCGCCGTCCCGAAGACGATTGACAATGACCTGAGCGGCACAGACTTGTGTTTCGGCTTTGATACTGCGGTGAGTATCGCCACGGAAGCTATTGACCGCGTACACACCACGGCGGAGGCGCACAACCGCGTGATCGTAGTCGAGGTCATGGGTCGCGACTCAGGCTGGATCGCGATTTACAGCGGCGTGGCCGGTGGAGCAGACGTAATCCTGATTCCCGAGCAGCCATTCGACATTGAAGAAATTGCCGAGACACTGAAGCACAGGCATGACCGTGGGCGTTATTTCAGCATCGTGGTTGTGGCCGAAGGCGCAAGGTTGGCCAACGTAAGTAACGAGATGGAGCGGCGGAAAAAAGACGAGTTCGGTCACGTGCGCCTGGGCGGCATTGGCACTACGCTGGCGGCGGAAATTGAGAGTCGCACCGGCTTTGAGACCCGGGCAGTGGTTCTGGGGCACACGCAGCGTGGAGGGTCTCCTACACCATTTGACCGCATGCTGGCCACGCGCTACGGCATTGGCGCAATCGATCTGGCGCACGCGGGCAAATTCGGCTGCATGGTTTCCCTGAAAGGCAATGACATTGTTTCCGTTCCCATCGCGGATGCCATTGCACGCACCCGTTATGTGCCTCAGGAGCTGATCGATGTTGCCAACAGCCTCCATGAAAAGCACGCCACGCCAGTGGGAAAGAGTTAAGTAGAACCACGCTCCCCTCAAGCCGCGCCACACGCGCTGACGGAGAGCGCTGCACTCGGATTTGTGGCAATATTGGCTATATCTCCCAATCTGGCGGTCTGGGCAAATTCCCAAATGTCGGCGGCTCCCGCAGAAATCAGAAAACGCAGATCGAACGTGATCAAGGCAACGCCGCCGTCTGTCTCTGCTCCTTCGATCCTTGAAAGTCGACAAATTGGGCGCCTGACGATCTGGCAATGGACGGCACTGGTCATTTTGATTGCGGCTTCGCTTCTACGCGGGTGGGATTTGAGCGCGAAGGTCCTGCACCACGATGAAGGCGTGAACGGCAACTTCATGGTCAGCCTTTATCGCACCGGGTACTACCATTACGATCCCGCGAACTACCATGGCCCCTCACTTTATTACATCGCCGAGATCACAACCACGATTGGCAGTCTGTTTCTGGGCAAGGACGGATTGAACACATGGACCATACGGCTGGTTCCCGCGTTGTTTGGCGTCGGAGTTGTATGGCTGATGCTCTGCCTGAGGCGCCAATTAGGGGTTTTCGGATCGCTCGCAGCTGCTGCCCTGGCCGCAGTTTCGCCCGGATTCGTCTTCTTCTCGCGCTACTTCATTCACGAGATCCTTTTCATCTTTTTCAGCCTCGGAACGCTTGTGGCGCTGCTCCGTTATGCCGAAAGCCGCCGGCCGGTGTACTTCATGTTGGCATCGGCTTCTCTGGCGTTGCTGGGAACGACGAAGGAAACATGGATCATCACAGTGATGGTGTGGGTGCTTTCGGTCGCATGCATGATTGCGTGGTTGCGAATCGTCCACTCTGAACCGCAAGCAGCGCCGTTGTCAGGGCTCCTGCCATCGTCAGCCTCCTATGGAAGCGAGCGCGGCTGGAGCCGCAATCAATTGATCGTCAACGCGGCCGTGTTGTTTCTGGCCATCTGGGTGGTGCTGTATTCATCGTTGTTCACGAATTTCCCGCAAGGCGTGATCGACTCCGTGCGCACCTACACCTACTGGTTCCAGACCAGCGGCAACGCGAACGTCTATCCCTGGACAAAATATCTGGAATGGCTCTGCGGCTGGCGCGGAGGTGGACTCTCACTGCGAGCTGATGCCGAACTGCCGATCATGGTTCTGGGAGCTGTTGGAACCATTGTGGCGCTCTTCCGGGCACGCAGCCGGTTTCCGGTTTTTGCAGCGTTCTGGTCCATGGGGATCTTTGCCGCCTACTGCCTCATTCCCTACAAGACACCGTGGCTGCAACTGAGCATTGTTCTGCCTTTTGTCGTTATGGCCGGCTACGGACTGGAGCAGATGTTCGCGCGCTGGCGACAGCGCATCCTGGCCGTCGGGTTGCTGGTCGTGGCGGTTGTGATCGGAGCAGCGCAGGCCATCGATCTCAGCTTCAACAGTTACGACGATGAGAGCCAGCCCTACAGCTACGCGCACACGCGGCGTGACTTTCTGAACCTGATCAATGAGATTGAAACAATTGCCGCCGGGAATCCGCAGGGGCAAAACATCGGCATCACCGTAATGTCGCCCGAGCATTGGCCTTTGCCCTGGTATCTGCGCGACTATCCCAACGTCGGCTACTGGGGCAAAGTGGTGGACACGGACCAGCCCATCATCATCGCGCATGAAGACCAGAAGGGCGAAGTGGACCAGCGCTTCGGCAACAAATACCGCGTCATCAGCGAAAATGATCTGCGTCCTGGAAACCGGCTGGTGTTGTATTTAAGGAAGGATCTGCAGCCGTGAACCTTGCCACGCAAACAGGATTTTCACCACGGAGGCACGGAGACACGGAGAAAAACAAAGTCCTACCGCTGAAGAACGCGGATAAACGCGGATTTGGGTTTCAATTTTCAATCTTTGGCAATTTGGATTTCCGGCAATTGTTACCTTCCCCGAGCGCCGATGAGGATTTTGATTTCCTCAATCCTCCGTGGTGAGTGACACTCTATAATCCTTCCATGTCATCATTCCTGCAGGACCTTCGTTTCGGCGCGCGCACGCTGCGCAGGAATCCTGGATTCACGCTGGCTGCCATCCTGACTCTCGCGCTCGGGATTGGCGCGAATAGCGCAATCTTCACCGTAACCAGTTCGGTCCTGATTAAGCCGTTGCCGTACCGCGATCCCGGACGGCTGGCCTTTCTGGCGACGCAGCGGCGTGGCGATACCGTCGCGGCTCAGGGTGGAATTTCGCTGAACCGGTATGACATGCTGCGCGCGCGCAGCAAGTCGTTCTCAGGAATTGCCATGTTCGCCAACGATTCATTCAACCTCACCGGGCGCGGTGAACCCGCGCAGGTGCCGATCGCTCGCGTCTCCCCGAACTTCTTTTCGGTGCTGGGATTGAAGCCTCAGCTCGGCCGCGCTTTTAACGAGGAGGAAGGCCGTCCTGAAGGCAAGTTTGTGGTGATGATCTCCGATGCGCTCTGGCATTCGCGGTTCGGCGGCGATCCGGCAATTCTAGGCCAGACGGTGAACCTCGATGCCACGACGTACACGATCATTGGGGTGCTCCCCGCGGACATTGAGTTTCCCTTCATCGGCCAGGCGGAAGTGTGGACGCCGAGGTATTTCGAACTCACGTTCATGACGCCACAACACCTACGCTCGGGCGTCGCTTACCTTCAGGGCGTTGCGCGACTGAACCCGGGAGCAACGTTCAAGTCAGCCATGGCGGAGCTGAAGGTTTTGGACCAGCAGTACAACCAGGAAAATCCCAAGGCTCCCGATGGCGGCCCGGATGTCTCCATGGTGGCGGGAAACCTGCAGGCACTAACGGTAGCGGATTTACGCACACGCCTGCTGTTTCTTTCCGGCGCTGTAGGCCTGTTGCTTCTGATCGCGTGCGCGAACGTCGCCAGCCTGCTGCTCTCGCGGGCGCTGGCGCGGCGCAAAGAGATTGCCGTGCGAACGGCACTCGGCGCCAAGCGCGGCGTGATCGTTCGTCAACTTCTCACAGAGAGTGTTCTTTTGGCGGTGGTGGCTGGAGCCGTGGGACTGGGCCTGAGCTGGGCGGCAACCCGATCCCTCACCGCGTTCGGCGCCAACAACCTTCCTCCGGGAATTTCCGTAGGCATTGATTGGAGAGTGTTGACGTTCATTGTAGCCGTATCAGTGTTGACCGGGCTTATCTTTGGGTTGTTCCCTGCCCTGCAGCTTTCAGGAACAGACATGAACTCCACTCTGCGCGATGAAGGACGTGGATCATCAGTGAGCCACGCTCGCGTGCAGGTCAAGAGCATGCTGGTGATCGGGCAGGTAGCCTTTTCCATACTGCTGCTGATCGGCGCCGGCCTGCTTGTACACAGCTTCGCCCGGCTGCTGACGATCGACCCTGGTTTCGACGCACACAATGTGCTCACCATGTACGTTCCCCTGCCCACAGTGAAATACGCCAAAACAGATCAGCAAGTAATGTTCTTTGATGAACTGGTGCGGCGTGTGTCGGCGCTCCCCGGTGTGCAATCGGCTTCGGTCTCAGCCGCGCGCCCCCTTTCGCCAATTCGCATCACACCCATGCTGCCGGAAGGGCAGCCGGAGGTCCCGCTGGCGCAGCGGCCCTTCATGATTATTGAGGCGACCAGCCCGCGATACCTTGAGACGATGCACATTCCTCTTCAGTCCGGGCGCGCTTTCACAGACGCGGACAATGCCCAGGCGCCGAAGGTCTTGATTGTGAACCAGGCATTTGCGCGGCGCTTCTGGCCCAATGAAAATCCCATTGGCAAGCACGTGGTGCTGGGACGGGGAGTGGACACTGAGGTGGTGGGGGTTGCGGCCGACGTGCGTAACCAGGGCCTTGCTCAAGACCCGCAGCCGCAAGTCTATATTCCCTATCCCCAGCTTCCCTGGCCCAACATGAACCTCTTTGTGCGCACCAGCACCGACCCGCACGCCATGGTATCGGCAGTGCGGGCGCAACTGGCGTCTGTGGATCCTGATCAACCCGTAACCAAAATCCAGACTGTGGACGAATTGATGGATGGCGCACGCGCGCAGCCTCGCTTCACCATGTTCCTGCTGGGCACGTTCTCCGCGACTGCCCTGGTGCTTGCGATCATTGGACTTTACGGCGTACTCGCTTACTCGGTGGCGCAGCGGCGTCAGGAACTGGGCATCCGCATGGCCTTGGGAGCGGAACGCGCACACATTGTGCGTCTGGTGGTCCGGCAAGGTATGGTGCTGGCGATTGCGGGCATCGGCGTTGGATTGCTTGCGGCACTGCTGCTCACCAAGCTCATGTCGAGCTTCCTCTACCATGTCAGCGCGTACGATCTGGCCACGTTCGCTACGGCCCCGTTGGTTTTCGCCGCCATAGCTCTGGTGGCAAGTTACATCCCCGCGCGCAGAGCCACCGCTGTGGATCCGACGGAGGCGCTGCGGCACGGTTAATCGCAGATGAAACAACGAACCGCCGCGGCGCGAGTCTGTGCGGGAAAAGCGTGCATTTGTCCGCTGAACTGGCCGCGCGCAATGCTCGCGAAGGTTGGAAACTCGCCGCTCTTTGGAGTATAAAAGAAGGTTGGCCGCAGCTGCGCTTCCTGCGCAGTACAGCAAGCTCGAAATCGGATAAAGGAATATGTCAACCACTACAGTTACGCCCAAGGGCTTAGAAGGTGTTGTAGCAGCAAATTCTTCCATTTGTTTCATTGACGGCGACGCCGGAATTCTGGCCTACCGCGGCGTTGATATTCATGAATTGGCGCAAAAATCCACGTTTGAAGAGACCTGCTACCTGCTGTGGTATGGCAAACTGCCCACCCGGGCCGAACTGGCTGATCTGAATAAGAGACTTGGGGCCGAACGGAAGATGGATCCGGCCATTTTTGAGAGAATGCGGATCACCCCCAAATCAGCCATCCCGATGGAGGTGCTTCGCACCGCCGTTTCCGCCCTTTCCTTCTATGACAAAGAAGCCGAGGCGATGGACCACGACGCCAACGTCCGCAAGGCGATCCGGCTGACTTCGCAGCTTGCCATGATCGTGGCCGGTTACGATCGCATCCGCAAGGGCAAACCGGTGGTCGAGGCCGACCCTTCACTTTCACACGCGGCTAATTTCCTCCTGATGCTGAACGGCGAGAAGCCTTCTCCCACAGCGGAAAAGGCGCTTGACGTAGCGCTGATTCTCCACGCCGATCACGAGCTGAACGCTTCCACGTTCGCCGCTCGCGTGATTGCGGCCACCATGTCAGATATGCACTCCGCCATCACCGGAGCGATTGGAGCGCTCAAGGGCCCGCTGCATGGCGGCGCCAATGAAGCGGTGATGCGGATGCTGTTCGAGATCGATAAGAAAGGCGCAGACCCTGTGGAACATGTGAAGAACATGCTGGCTCTAAAGAAAAAGGTCTCGGGATTCGGGCACCGCGTGTACCACACTGAAGATCCGCGGGCCACGCATCTGCGGAAGATGTCGCACGATCTCGGGCAGGATGCCAATCCCAAGTGGTATGACATGTCGGCGGCAATTGAGAAATACATCAAGACCGAAAAGCGCCTGAACGCGAACGTGGACTTCTACTCGGCTTCTACCTATACCACGCTGGGCCTGGATGTGGACCTGTTCACTCCGGTGTTTGCGCTGTCACGCATCAGCGGCTGGGCCGCGCATGTGATCGAACAGCTCGATGATAACCGCCTGATCCGCCCGCGCGCTGAATACGTGGGGCCGCGGTATCCGAACCGGTACATTCCAATCGAGCAGCGATAGCCGGACTAACAAACCAACCACAAAGGACACAAAGGAACACGAGAGAGATGACTTCGTGGTTCTTCGTGTCCTTTGTGGTTAAAGCAGTAAAATAGACCCATGCACCGCGTTTATCTCGATAACAACGCCACCACGCCGGTCCTGCCGGAGGTGTTCGAGGCCTTGAAGCCGTTTTATCTGGAACGGTTCGGCAATGCCTCGTCCATCCACCAGTACGGGCAGCATGCGCGGGCAGCGGTGGAGAAGGCGCGTGCTTCGGTCGCTGGGCTGTTCAACTGCCGGCCCGCAGAAGTGATTTTCACCGGCGGCGGCACCGAGGGCGACAATACGGCCATTTTCGGCCTGGTGCGCAGCGGCGATCACATTGTCACATCGGCCATCGAGCACCACGCGGTGCTGAACACCTGCAAGCGTCTGGAGCAGATGGGCTGCGAAGTGACCTATGTCCCGGTGAACGGACGCGGACAGATTGAGCCCGATGACGTCCGCAAGGCGCTGCGGCCCAATACGCGCCTGATCAGCATCATGATGGCCAACAATGAGACCGGTGTGCTTCAACCGGTGGAGGAGATTGGAAAGATCGCCCGCGAAGCCGATGTCTTCTTTCACACCGATGCCGTGCAGGCCGCGGCCAAAGTGCCGATTGACGTAGAGAAGATTGGCTGCGATGTCCTCTCGATCTCCGGCCACAAGCTGCACGCCCCGCAAGGAACCGGAGCCATGTACATCCGCAAGGGCACGCTGATCCAGCCGCTGCTGTATGGCGGCAGTCATGAGCGGCAGAGGCGCGCCGGCACGGAAAACCTTCCCGGAATTGTGGGCTTGGGCAAGGCGGCTGAGTTGGCTGCAGAGTGGCTAAAGAGTGGCAGAGCCACCGAGATGGCCGCCATGCGGGACCGGCTGCAGCAACGCGTCCTGGCCGAGGTGGACGCGGCGGGCGTGAACGGCGAAGGCGCGGCGCGCGTTCCAAATACCACCAATCTCTGGTTTGACTACATTGAAGGGGAGGCGCTGGTGATTGCGCTCGACCTGAAAGGGCTGGCTGTCTCAAGCGGCGCAGCCTGCTCTTCAGGAGCTATTGAGCCTTCGCACGTGCTGCTGTCGATGGGCCTGCCACACGAGCGAGCGCGCGCCAGCCTGCGCATTAGCCTGGGCAAGCAGACCACAGCGGAAGACGTTGAGTTTGCCATCAACGTGATTCCCGAGACGGTGGGCCGGCTGCGTGAGATCTCTCCGCTCTACAAAAAAGAAGCAGTTGGCCATTAGCTCTGGAGAAAAACCTTACCGCTGAGGAACGCTGAAAACGGTGATCAAAGCAACTTCAAGTTGGTTCTGAATGCCTCCCGGTCATCGATTGCGTCCACCAGATGGACAACTTGCATCGGCTTTCTCGATAATCGATGGCCTATGAACGCGCCATCCTATTTTGAAATTCAGGCTGACGATCCCAGCCGAGCCGTGCGCTTCTATCGCGAGGTGTTCGGCTGGAAGTTCGACAAAGTTGAAGGGCTTCCTATCGAGTACTGGCGGATTGAAACTGAAGGCCCGCGCGGCGGATTGCTGAAGCGTCCGGTGAAAACACCACCAGCGGAGCACGGGACGAATGCCTTCGTGTGCTCGATGGAGGTGACGAACTTCGATGCGAGCGCGGCAAAGGTCCTCAGCGCAGGCGGACAAGTCGCGATGCCCAAATTCGCCGTGCCGGGCGTGTGCTGGCAAGGATACTTCATTGACACCGAGGGCAATACGTTCGGCATCTTCCAGCCTGATGCAGCAGCAAAGTGAGGCTACGCCTACCTACTTCGTCCATCCATACAGTTTTGCTGCGTTGTCATGCAGGACCATGTGAGCGATCTGGATCGCCCGCTCGCGTGTGATCTCATGGTCCTCCATCATGCGGGTAAGTGCCATGGCCAGCGCTTCGCGGCCGGAATGCGTGGTCTGCCACCCGATTACATCCCAGTCGATTTCCGGAGTATTGGGATAGAGATCAGTGCCGAAGAGGACTTTCTCCGGATACCACTCCAGCCAGTAGCGAATCACCTGGCTGAGCGCCCGCGTGGGGATGAGCCACGTCTGCTCTGAGAAATCGGCATAGACGTTCGGCTTCATCAGTAGGTACGCGACATATTTTGTGAACGGTCCGGCGCCGCCATGAAGGAGAACAAATTTTGTGTTGCGCAGCGAAGGGTCATTCAAAACGGAGTCGAGCAGGACAGGATTGGATCCAGCCAGATCAAAGTAAGTGCCGCAGCCGCCGCCGGTGTGGAAGTGGACAGGCAAACCGAGGCGTCCGGCTTCGCGGGCAACGTAGCGGAAAAGATAATTCTGGAGCGCTGTGTACTCCGCGCGCGGTGGGATGCCGCCATTTACAAAACGTGAATAGGCAGTACGGGCCTCAGCCAGATCAGCAGCGGTCTTCGGCGGAACTGGGCCGAAGTCCAGCGAACGGAGGTAAGCAGCTTCAAACTTGATAGCAACCGCGCCGTCTTTCTTCTGCAGTTCGAGCGTGGGAGTGATTACCTTTGCGGTGTAGTCCTGCAGCGTTCGCGGCATGGCCTCCACGTTCACCTCGTGCATGTAACGCCGCAACAGATCGGTTTCACGCGAAAAAAAGAACTGCCGGTCAGGCGACTCGCTCTGAAGATCTGAATTCTTAAGCGGAAACAGCAGCGCGTCATCAAACGGAACCCAGCGGAAGCGCGGAGGCCGAAGCCCGCGACCCATGGCAATGCGATTAGCCAGTTCCGTTTCAATGCCGAGCTGGTCCAGCACCCAGTTGGGAAAATTATCGCCCTGCTGCTGAATCACCTTGTTTCTCGCCTGCAAAAGTTCTTTTACGTGCTCGGGCGCATTGTCGTTGTAAGGGTAGTTGTAGAGCGCCTTCCACGCCTGGATGTACTGCGGGTTTTCCGGCCGGGAGGTGGTCGTAGGAACACTGGGTTCCAAGGGGTCGCAGGGCAGCGCGTCAAACTCGTCATCTTTCTCGCCCGGGTTGACAAGCTTTGGCGGATGCGAATGGTTATCAATGGCTTTGATCTTCATGATCTCGGCAAGAAGCTCTGGATCGGCGTTCTGCGCCTGTGACACCGCGACGAGTGTGATAAGAACTGTGGCTAGGCAGAGCGATTTCAGCATTCGATCAACCCCTTTGAAATGGACCCACGAACCGGCGTGCCAAAGAGTAAATGGCGACAGAGATTAGTGCAAAGAGATTTGAGAAGATAGTTGTGCGGGCGTGGCATGCATTTCCCGCAAAGCATTGGCGATTACACCGGAAAGAAGAGGGTTCCACTGGTTCCAACTGTGGCCACCGTGTTCTTTCGTAAAGCGAAAACGAAAGCCGCGCTCTTTGAAGAGCTGTGCGAACCTGACGTTGGCAGGAAGAAGGCCTTCCTGATCGCCGCAGGAGAACCATATGAAGGGCACGCTTGCGGCATCGGCGGCACGAGCGCGGGCAAGCTCATAGGGATCATTTTCGCGCTGATGCCCGCCGTTCCAGTCACCGAAAATGGAACGGTGATGCCGCCACTGTGAAATGCGTCTGATGGAGAACGGCCGCGAAGGGACATCCAGGGCGGGACTAAGACCTGCCGCAAAAGCAAATACCTCGGGATGCTTCAAGGCAAGTACAATCGCGCCGAAGCCGCCCATGGAGACGCCTACAATCGCGCGCTGATCACGAGTGGCCGCCGCCGGAAATCTTTTTTCGACATCGGCAATCAGGTCTCTCAGGATGTAATCTTCGTAACGGTCCTGCGGGTTTCGCGCTGAATTCACGTAGTAAGAAGAATCGCCTTCCGGCATCACCAGAATAATTCCGTACGCGGCGTATTGCGCGACGTCAGAATCATTGGTCCAACTGCGGAAGTTCTCGCCGCCTCCGTGGAGCAGGTAGATCACGGGAAGCTTCTTTCCTGCTTTGTAATCAACAGGCAGCACCACTCGATACGGCATGGTTCATTGCAGTACTTTGCTAAAGAAGGAGACGTCCCACATCTTTACGGCGGGAGTAAGACGGGGATGATCGATCTGAGGGGTTTGTGGACTGCTGCAGGCGATCAGTAATGAAAAAGATAGCAGAACAAGCCCGCACCGCGGTTCGCGTAAGCAGCTTATTGCAACATGAATCATGCCGATAGCTGTGCTTTCAGAGCAGCAGCGTATTCCTTTGCGGTCCAGCCTTTCCGAGACTCCTCCCGACCGAGCATTTCATCCGCGGCCTCGATTATCCTATCGCTCAAAACTGTTTCTTTTAAAGCCGCAAATAACGACGGCACGACCCGCAGGTCACGCCTTTTTGCCAGCCCCACGATTGCCTCCTCTCGCACATCATTGTTCGGATCAGCGATTCGGCGATAGAGAGCATCACGAATCTCAGCCGAATCGGCGTTTCCGAGAACTCCCAGACCGAAGGTGGCCTTCCACAACAAGAAGCGCACTGTTCGGCTTGAAACTTACTCGGTCTTGGTCGGTACACCACCACTTCCCTTCTGGGTTGAAGTCAGGCCACTTGTCGATCATGGCAAACGGGTGATGGAATTCAACATCAGGGAACGGAGGAGCATATAACTTGCCGGTAATCGCATCGACAACAGCGAGCTGCGTACAGCCAGTTCCGCATCCCCATGTGGCTATCACGAAGTGCCCATCGAAATTTACCCCCTCGTCCATTGACTCGCGAATTGTTGTTCGAAATTTGCGCGCGAGATGTGTATTGAGAGCGAGTGCGTGCACTTCTCCCCGGTAGATCTCGCCAGCTGGGAACTGCTCGAATGTTGGAAACTTACGTTTTGCGGGGCAATCGCTAAGTCCAACAGCTGGCATCAACAGCGCAATGATGAGGCAAAGTGCTTTCATGGCCCGTACTTTACGCCATCTCGGTGCGGTGCTACTAACTTCTGTGAACAGGCATTTACGCTCATACTAACCCGGCAGCCCGGTTCTGGACGTATCACAAGCAAACCGGAAGGGTTGGTGAAGGTTGCCTAAAGCCCCGCTGAATCGAAGCGGGACCTTCCGAGTTTTAGTGGCGCGCGCGCATGCGCGTGGTACACTCCCGACTCGGGAAGCCACTCATGTCCCTGGTTCACGACCTGCACTATTCTCTTCGCTTGTTACGCAAATCCTCTGGTTTTACCCTGGTGGTGACCATTACCATGGCGCTTGGAATCGGCGCCAATACGGCCGTTTTCAGCCTCATTCACAAGGTGCTGCTGCAGCCATTGCCTTATCCCGATCCCTCCCATTTGCTGCGCCTGTTTGAAGCCAAAAG
>Ga0134125_10003810_pt1 | contig 17340 bp, 17 predicted proteins | sample KB31751_FD_96464 | JGI IMG/M metagenome (GOLD analysis project Ga0134125, IMG submission 96464) | Terrestrial soil microbial communities with excess Nitrogen fertilizer from Kellogg Biological Station, Michigan, USA - KB3-175-1 | ecosystem: Environmental > Terrestrial > Soil > Unclassified ...
CCAAGGGGTACGGCTTCATCACTCCGGACAACGGACAGAAGGACTGCTTCGTTCACTACAGCGCCATTCAGGGCAGCGGGTTCAAGACGCTGGTGGAGGGCGATGCGGTTGAGTTCGACATTGTCGAGGGCCAGAAGGGCCCGGCCGCGGAGAACGTCACGAAGCGGCAGTAGGTTCGGGCGCCACGCGACGATGTGAAAACGGAGGACACCACGCGTGTCCTCCGTTTTCGTTTGCCTAACGGTCGGCGCTACGACAGCGCGGCGCGGGCAGCCGCCAGTTGATCGCGCACTGCGTTAGGCCCGGTACCGCCTTCGATGTCGCGCCGCTCGACCGACGCGGCGGGCGAGAGTGCGTCGAAGACGTCGTCGGCGAACAAGGCGTGCGCGGCGAGGAACGACTTGAGCGGCAGCGCGTGCATCTCGATGCCGCGGTCCTCGCTCTCGCGCACCAGTCGCCCGACGCTGGCGTGGGCCTCGCGGAAGGTGGCGCCCTTGCGCACGAGATAGTCGGCCAGATCGGTGGCCATCATGGTACTCGACAGCGCGGCGCGCATGCGGTCGGCCCGGAACGTCAACTCGCCGAGTGCTCCGGCAACGGCGGGCAGGACGAGTCGCATGGTGTCGACGGCATCGAACAGCGCGCGCTTGTCGTCCTGCAGATCCTTGTTGTAGCCGCTGGGCAGGCCCTTGAGCGTGGTGAGCAGCGCCATGAGGTCCCCCAACACGCGCGCGCTGGACCCGCGGGCGAGCTCGAGTGCATCGGGGTTGCGCTTCTGGGGCATCATGCTGGAGCCGGTGGTGAACGCGTCCCCGTACTGCACGAAGCCGAACTCGCTGCTGCCGTACAGCACCAGGTCTTCGGCGAGCCGCGACAAGTGTGTGCCTAACAGTGCAATCGAGAACATCAGCTCGGCGACGAAATCGCGGTCGCTGACGGCGTCGACGCTGTTGGGGCTCAGCCGGTCGAAGCCGAGGCTGCCCTGGAGGAGCACGCGGGAGATGGGGTAGGCGCATCCGGCCACGGCGCCTGCGCCTAACGGAAGGCTGGCGGTGTCGCGCGCCGTGCGGGCGAGCCGCGCGCGATCGCGCTCGAGCGGCCAGAAGTGCGACAGCATCCAGTGCGCGGCGGCGATCGGTTGGGCGCGCTGCATGTGCGTGTACGCCGGCATGAGGGTGCCGTCCTGCTCGAGCGCCTCGGCGTGGCCGACCATCACGTGCTGGAGCTCGCGGACATGGCCATCGAGCACGGCGCAGGCGTCCATCGCCCAGAGGCGCGTGGCGGTGGCCACCTGGTCGTTGCGGCTGCGGCCCGTGTGCAGCTTCGAAGCGAGGTCGCCGACTTCTTCATGGAGCAGGCGGTCGATCATCGTGTGGACGTCTTCGTCGGACGCGACGGGCGCGGCGCCGGCGCGGAGACGGGCCGCCACGGCGTCGAGTCCCCGTTCGAGCCGCTGGCTTTCCTGTACCGTTAGGACGCCGGCGCTCCACAGGGCGACCGCCCACGCTTTGGACAGGCGCACGTCGAACGGCCACAGGCGAAAGTCGACGCCGATGGACCGGTTGAGCGCATCGAGCGCGGGGGCGGTGTCGCCGGCAAAGCGGCCGCCCCAGAGTTTGTGCGCGGTGGCATCGGCGCCCACGAGCTTGAGCGACGTCACGCGAGGGCGAGCGCTTCGGGCGCTCCCTCGGCGACGGCGGTGGTGTCGACGACCGCGTCGGCGAGCTCGCGATCCTTGAGCGCGCGCACGCGTTGCGAGAGGCCGTAGAGCCGAATGAAGCCGGCGGCGTCGCTCTGTTGGTAAACGTCGTCTTCGCCGAACGTGACGAAGCGTTCGTCGTAGAGCGCGTGGTCGCTCGAGCGTCCGGCGACGGTGACCGTGCCCTTGAACAGGCGCAGCGTGATGGTTCCGGTGACGCGCTGCTGCGTGGCGTTGACGAACGCGTCGTACGCTTCGCGCTCGGTGGTCCACCAGCGGCCTTCGTACACGAGGTCGGCGTAGCGCGGCGCGATGAGATCCTTGGCCGCAAGCGTGCGGCGATCGAGCACGAGCTGCTCGAGCTCCGAGTGCGCGGTATGGAGCAGCGTGCCGCCCGGGGTTTCGTAGACGCCGCGCGACTTCATGCCGACGAGACGGTCTTCGACGAGGTCGATGCGGCCGACGCCGTGGCGTCCGCCGATGGCGTTGAGCGTTTCGACGAGTGCGACCGGGGACAGCCTCTCACCGTTGACCGACACCGGCGTTCCTAACGCAAATCCAATGACGACGTCTTCGGGCGCGTTGGGCGCGGCCGCCGGGCTGGCGGTGAGGAGGAACAGATCGTCGGGCGGCACGGAGGCCGGATTCTCGAGCACGCCGCCTTCGTGGGACAGGTGCCAGAGGTTGCGGTCGCGGGAATAGATCTTCTCGCGCGTGGCGACGACGGGCACGTGGTGCGCCGCGGCGTAGGCGATCGCGTCTTCGCGGCTCCGGATAGTCCACTCGCGCCACGGCGCGATGACGGGGAGATCCGGCGCAAACGCGGCGTAGGTGAGCTCGAAGCGGACCTGGTCATTGCCTTTGCCCGTGCATCCGTGCGCGAGGGCGTCGGCGTTCACGGCGCGCGCGACTTCGACCTGGCGCTTGGCGATGAGCGGACGCGCCATGGAAGTGCCGAGGAGATACTTGCGACCGTAGACGGCACCGGCGCGGAGCGTGGGCCAGATGTATTCGGTGACGAACTCGTGCCTCAGGTCTTCGACGTAGCACTCCGCGGCGCCGGACGCGATGGCTTTCTCGCGAATGCCGGCGAGCTCGGATCCCTGTCCGATTTCGGCGGCGACGCAGACGACGCGTGCGCCGTAGTGTTCGCGCAGCCAGGGAACGATGATGGAGGTATCGAGTCCGCCCGAATAGGCGAGGGCGATCGTGCGAATCATGACGGCTCCGGCGGTCAGGATAAATATGCTTTGGTTTTGCATATTTAGTCTGACGCGCGGGGTACGTCAAGGACGGGTGTGGAGATGGCGCGCCGGGGTGCGGCGATCAGCCTTCGGCGAGGGACTTGAGGCGGCGCATCACTTTCTCTCGCGCGGCCGCGGAGCGGCAGACGATGAGGATCGTGTCGTCACCGGCGATGGTGCCCAAGACCTCGGACCATTCTTCGGCGTCCAGCGCTTCGCCGATGGGTTGGGCGCCGCTCGGCAGCGTGTGGAGCACAATGAGCTCGCCGACGCCATCGATCTGCGTGAAGAAGTGCGGAAGGAGCGCATCGAGGGGCGGGGAGCCGTCTTCGGACGAACCCGCGGCGGCGGCGTAGCGTGCGCCGCCATCGGGCATCGGCACGCGCGCGATGCGGAGCTCGCGCAGGTCGCGCGAGAGGGTGGACTGCGTGACATCCCAGCCGCGGTGGAGCAGGAGCTTGCGCAGCTCTTCCTGGCTCTCGACGGCGCGTCCTTCGATGAGCTCGCGGATGGTGGCTTGTCGGTCGCGCTTGTTGGCCATGCCGGAGGATACAGCGGACCGGGCTGCGGGTGCCAGGGCTCGCGCGCCCGAGATCGCGGCGGCGCGGAGCATTGACAGCACGCGGATGCTTATTTATGCATAGCTTGTGCATAAAGTCTCTGTTGGTATTCTCGGAGCGAGCGGGTATGCGGGCCGCGAACTGTGCGCGCTGTTGGCGCGGCATCCGGGCGCCGAGCTCGTGTTCGCATGCGCGAACGAGCAGCGCGGGACGACGGCGCGATTCGGGAATCGGTCGGTCACCTTCCTGGCGCCGGACGATGCGCTGCTGGATCGGGCGCAGCTGGTGTTCAGCGCGCTGCCGCACGGAGCGTCGCGGCGGTGGGTGGACGCCGCGCACGGCGCGGGTGCGAAAGTCGTGGATCTCTCGGCCGATCTGCGGCCGGGCAACGGCGCGGGCACGGCGGCGGTACCGTACGGCCTAACGGAGCTCGCCCGCGACCAAGTCCGCGCGGCCGATGTGGTGGCCAACCCCGGCTGTTATCCCACCGCGGTGTTGTTGGCGCTGCTGCCGCTCCTGGTGCGGGGCCTGATCGCGCCCGGCGGCTGCGTGAACGTGGCGGCGGCGAGCGGGGTGACCGGCGCGGGAATCACGCCGCGGCCGGACCTGATGTTCGCCGAGGTGAGCGGGGACTATCGGCCGTACGCGCTGGGGAACACGCATCGTCATCTGGCCGAGATGCGCGCCGTGATGCGGGCGCTCGACTGCGACGCCGATTTGGTGTTCACGCCGCATCTTCTCCCGGTGGCGCGGGGCATTCTGGCGACGGTCACGGTTCCGTTAGTCGAAGCACTGGCGGATCCGCTCGAGCTGTGGCGCTCGCACTATGCATCGGAGCCCTTCGTCGAGATCACGGCGGACGTGCCGGCGCTGCGCCACGTGGTGCATCGGAACGTGGCGCGCATCACGGCGCACATGGCGGCGGGCGTGCGCACGCCGACGGTGATCGTGGTGGCAGCGATCGACAACCTCGTGAAGGGCGCGGCCGGCCAGGCGGTGCAGAACGGCAACTTGTTGGTCGGGTTGGACGAGGCGATGGGGCTGCCGGCATGATGCGCGTGGTGAAGTTCGGCGGCCGCGCGCAGGACGATGCGCGGCTGCCGTCGGCGGTCCGTGCGGCGTGGGACGCCGAGCCGGGGGCGCTGTGCGTGGTGCACGGCGGCGGCGACCGGGTGTCGGCGCTGCAGCGCACGTTCGGCGCGCCGCCCGAATTCGTGAGGGGCCGCCGGGTGACGGGCGCGTCGGACATCCAGATCATCCGCATGGCGTTGTCGGGCGGCGTGAACAAGGAGCTGGTGGCGCGCCTAACGGCAGCCGGCGTGCCGGCCCTTGGACTGTCGGGCGAGGACGCGGGCCTGTTGGGCGCGCGGCGGATCGCCGACGCGGCACTCGGCATGGTGGGCGAGCCGGCGTGGGTGGACGCCGCCCTGCTGCGTCACGTGCTGGCGGGGGGATATCTCCCGGTGGTCTCTCCATTGGCGCGCGACGTGGACGGCGCGTTAGGCGCGGCTGCGGCTCTCAACGTGAACGGGGACGATGCGGCGTCCGCCATCGCGGCGGCGCTCGAGGCGGACGAGCTGGTGTTCGTGTCCGACGTCCCCGGCGTGAAAGCGAACGGGTTGGTGGTTCCGCTGCTCGAGGCGCAAGAAGCGGCGGCGGCGATTTCAGATGGGACCGCGACCGGCGGGATGGTCGCGAAACTCAGCGCGGCTCTTGCGGCGATGGAGCGCGGCGTGACCCGCGTGCGCATCGGCGACCTGGACGCGCTTCTCGATCCGGCGCGGGGCACGGTGCTCGCGCCATCACGGAGCTTGGTGTGACTGCCCTTCCCCTCTCTCTTGCCACGTTCACGCCGGAGTCGGCTCCGGCGGTCGCGCCCGACGCGCTGCTCGGGTTGTACCGGCGTCCATCGATGGAGCTCGTACGCGGATCCGGCGTCCGCGTGTTCGATGCCGACGACCACGCCTATCTCGATTTCACGAGCGGCATCGGCGTCAATGCGTTAGGCTACGCCGACGACGGCGTGGCGCAGGCGATGCAGGAGGCCGCCCTCACGGGACTCCTGCATACGTCCAACCTGTATCACACGCGGCCCGCAGCGCGGTTGGCGGCCGAGCTCGCGAGGCTGTCGTCGCTCGATCGTGTGTTCTTCTGCAATTCGGGGGCGGAGGCGAACGAAGGGGCCTTCAAGTTCGCACGCCGGTGGGCGCGCGAATTGGGCGGCGCGGCGAAGCACGAGGTGCTCGGCGTGCGCGGCGCGTTCCACGGCCGTTTGTTCGCGACGCTCGCGGCGACGGACCGGCCCAAGTATCGGGCGCCGTTCCGTCCGTTGGCCGGCGGCGTGTCGGTGGTGGAGCGCGATCTCCGGACGCTCGAGCACGTGCTCGATGGCGAGGCGGTGGCCGCATTGGTGGTGGAGGCGGTGCAGGGCGAGGGCGGCGTACGCGTGCTGGATCCCGGCTATCTCGGCGAGGTGCGCGAGCTCACGCGCGCGCGCCATGTCGCGCTCATCTGCGACGAAATCCAGTGCGGGTTAGGCCGTACGGGTTGGATGTTCGCGTATCAGCGCGCCGGGATCGTGCCCGACCTGGTGACGTTGGCGAAGCCGCTCGCCGGCGGGTTGCCGATGGGCGCGGTGCTGATGACCTCGGACATCGCGAACGCGATCCGGCCGGGCGACCATGGGACCACGTTCGGCGGCGGGCCGTTCGTGGCGTCGGTGGCGCTGCACGTGCTGGAGCGGCTCGCCGATCCGTCGCTGCTGGCGCACGTGTCCGAGACCGGGGAGTGGTTAGGCGAACAGTTGGCCGCGCTCGCGGCGCGGTCGGGCCGCGTGCGCGCGGTCCGGGGCATCGGCTTCATGTGGGGGATCGACGTGATGCAGCCGGCGGCCGAAACGATCCGACGGGCGCTCGACGCGGGCCTGCTCGTGTGCTCGGCCGGCGAATTCACCGTACGCTTGCTGCCGCCGTTAGTCGCGACGCGCGCCGAGTTGTCGGAGGGGCTGTCGATGCTCGAGGCCGCGCTGGCGTGAAGGTGCGGCAGACGTTGGAAGCAGCGGCGGTTGCCGTCGCGGCCTAAAACCTGCGCGGGCACACCTCAGGCCGCCGTTTGTGCAACGACAACGCGAAGGACATGTTCCGGCGGCGTGCGCGCTCGACGGTGGTTTGCGCGCATGGCAGGATGTGCGTCGAAGAGCATGGACTTCAGATTGGGAGCGTGCAGATGAGACGATCGTGGTCAGGCGGGGCGTTTCTCGTTGGGCTGTTGCTGACCGGGGCGGCATCGGTGGCACAGGCGCAGATTTCCAGCCCGCTCGGATTCGGTGTGGTGGGCGGTATTACATCGCCGTCTGGTGATCTGTCGGATGTGACATCATCTGGTTGGCATGCCGGCGCGTTCCTCGAGCTCAAGCTGCCGGTGGTGCCGATCGGGTTTCGCCTCGAGGGCGCGTGGCACCAGTTGGGCTCGAAGGGGAGCAACTCGGACAGTCCGCGCATTCTGGCCGGTACGTTGGACGCGACGTACACGCTGCTTCCGCTGCCGATTATCCAACCGTATCTGATCGGGGGTGTCGGCGAGTACAACGTGCGAGCGATTGAGGATCCGCCTATCGCGTCCAGCACAGGGTTCTCGGGACCGGCGGAAGTCACGCGCAGCGCGTTCGGCATCAACGTTGGTGCGGGGGTCCGCCTGCAGTTGCCGGGATTTGCGGCGTTCGTCGAAGCGCGGTGGCACGACATCCATACCAGCGGAACGAACTCACGGATGGTACCAGTGAGCATCGGCCTCCGCTTCTGATGCGACGCGCCTTGCGCGTGAGGCTGCCACAGGTGAGGGTTGGGAAATGCATCGTCGCGGCCGGGTGTGGTCGCGCGAGACGCAGGCAACTAACAGGGGGCGTTGCATGAGACGCATGGTGTGGAGTGTGGTCGCAGCCGTTTTGTCGGCCGGGTGCGCGGTGCCGGCCTCGGCGCAGCTGGCGTCGAGTCCGATGCGGTTCGGCGTCGTGGGCGGCGGGACGTTTCCGCTCGGCAATCTGTCCCATGCCTCGGCCTCGGGGTGGAATGCCGGTGCGTTAGTCGATCTGGGCCTTCCGCTCGTTCCGCTCGGCTTTCGCGTGGAAGGCGTGTGGCATCAGTTAGGCAGCAAGGACATCGGGACGGGGGGCGGATCGACGACCGAGTCGGAGAAGGCGCGGGTGGTCGCGGTGACGCTCGACGCGACGTACGCGTTCGGCCCGCAGCCGATCATCAAGCCGTACATCATCGGCGGCGTCGGCGGCTACAACGTGCGCTTCGAGCCGTCGAGTGGCGGCGCATTTTCGGAAACGCGTTTCGGCATCAACCTCGGCGCGGGACTGCGGGTGCAACTGACCGGCTTTTCGACCTTCGTCGAGGCGCGCTGGCACGACATCTTCACGACGGGAACCAGCGCGCAGATGCTGCCGATCGACCTCGGCGTCACGTTCTAACGGAGTGTTCGTGGCCCGCGAGCGGGCGCCGCGCACGCGGGGCGTGCATGCGGCGTTGGACGAAGCGCGATTCGGCCCTTCGCGAACGCTGAATCTGCGCGCCGCGCTGCCGACGCCGACGCAAGCGACGGCGCGCGCGGAGTCGTGGCTGCGACAGAAACAGGTCGAACGCGCGGGCGACGTGCTCGTGATCACGGGACGCGGCAACGCGAGCATCGCAGGCGTGTCTGTCGTACGCCAAGCGGTGCTCGCGTTGCTTCGTACGCTCACGCGCACCGGTGTGGTCGGCAGCCATCGCGAGCATACGGCGGGTTCTTTCGTGGTGACGCTCGCGCCGGTGTCGGCTATGCGATCGGCGCCGGCACGCCGCAGGCATCCGACGCCCGAGCCGGCATCGAAGGACGTCATGGCGCTGTCGGGTCTGTCGCGCGATACCCAAAAGTTGCTGCGGTCGGTTGCGCTGTGTTCGCTCGAGACGCTCGGCGTGCGAGATCCCGAGTCGTTCGTCGAAAAGGAGATGCTGGCGCAACTGTCGCACCTGGCCGCGACGGTGCATGCAGGTCCCATGCGAGAGGAGCGGTTGCGGCGCGCGCTCATGGTGGTGCTCGAAGAGCTCGAGCAAGGATAGCGAAGACGCGACTATGTCCCGCGCATCGGGATGATTAACTTCCGCCGTTCCCCCGGCGACACGATCATCCCTGCCCCGCGCGATTCCTCGTGAGCAATTTCCTGCAGTTCGCGTTGATCACGTTCACGTCGGTGCTGTTCATCGTCGATCCGATCGCGGTGATTCCGACGTACTTGGTCATCACGCGAAACGAAACGCCGGCGCAGCGCCGCACAACGGCGGTTCGCGCGTGCATCGCGGCGGCGGTCCTCATGATCGTGTTCGGGATCGCGGGGCGTTTGATCTTCCGGATGTTCGGCATCACGCTCCCGGCATTCCGTATCGCGGGCGGTCTCATTCTGTGGTACGTCGCCATGGACATGCTGCGCGGGCAGCGCAGCACGCAGGAGAGCAGCACGGAGATCGCGGAAGGCGCCGAGAAGGAGGACGTCGCGCTGACGCCGTTGGCGATGCCCATGCTCGCCGGGCCCGGCGCGATCTCGACCGTGATGGTGCTGGCGAGTCAGGCGCGGTCGGTGCCGGAAGCGATCGTCGTGTACGCATCGGTGGTGTTGACGGCCGCGCTCTCGTGGGGCGTCCTTCGGTTAGGCGAGCGGTTGGTCGTCGGCCTGGGCCAAACCGGCATTCGCGTGATGACGCGCATCATGGGCCTCCTCCTCGCCGCGGTCGCCGTGCAATTCGTGGTGACCGGCGCCCGCGACGCGTTCCTGACCCACGGCTGAGCCCTCGTCCATCCCACCGGGCAACGATGCGCGCGCGGCATGCGTAGCCGGACGAACGCCATCGCCACGAGTTCACATCCACTGAACGTGAGAATGATGCGTCTTCCATTACAGGTCACGATTGCGACGAGCGCGGTGCTCGTCTTCACGAGCGGCGCGTACGCGCAGCAGGCATCCCTGCCCGGATATTCGGCCGGGGAGTCGCAGCATGAACGGGCGCTCGAAGCCAGCACCACCGCACGTCCGGACAGCGCCAAAGCGCGCGCGGACTCGCGGGCGCTGTCGAGCGACGTGCACGTCGCGGGCACGCCGGCGCAGGCGCGCACGCGCGATTTCGTGATCGATGCAATGAAGGGTTGGGGCCTCGAAACCAGCGTGCGCGCCTATGACGTCTGGATGCCGCACACCACGCTGATGGAAGCGTGGCGCGTGGCTCCGGACACGCTGCCGCTTCGGTTAGCCGAGGGGCCGGTGCCCGAGGATACCACGTCGTGGACGGTGAAGGAGCCGGTTATCTCCAACGGCTATAGCGGCACGGGCGACGTGTCGGCCCAGGTGGTGTACGTGAACTACGGGCTCATCGAGGACTACGCGCAGCTCGATTCGTTAGGCGTGTCGGTGAAGGGCAAAATCGCGATTGCCCGGTACGGCCGGTCGTATCGCGGCATCAAGGCGCGCGAGGCAGAGAAGAACGGCGCGATCGGGTTGATCATCTACAGCGACCCCGCGGATGATGGATTCACGCGCGGCGATGTGTATCCGGAGGGTCCGATGCGCAACGAGAACGGCGTGCAGCGCGGGAGCGTGCTCAACCCCGACGGCGATCCGACCACGCCGGGATATGCGAGCAAGCCCGGCGTGCATCGCGTGCCGCTCGACTCGATCGAAATCTCGCACATTCCCGTGATTCCGATGTCGTATGGGAATGCGGCGAAGCTGCTCGAGGGATTGCGCGGGAAGGAAATTCCGCAGAGTTGGCAAGGCGGGTTGCCGTTCCGCTATCACGCGGGTCCGGGGCCGGTGGCGGCGCACCTCATCGTGCACAGCGACACCGCGACCGCGGCGATCAAAACCATCTGGGACACGTTCGGCATGGTGCGCGGGAGCGAGTTCCCCGATGAAATCGTGATCGTGGGCGGTCATCGCGATGCGTGGGGTCCGGGCGCAGCCGACAACGTGAGCGGCACGGTGAGCGTGATGGAGGCCGCGCGCGCGGTGGCCGAAGCGGTGCGTGCCGGCTATCGACCCAAGCGCACGATCGTGTTCGCGACGTGGGACGCCGAAGAGTGGGGTCTGTTAGGCTCTACAGAGTACGTGGAGGATGACTCGCTCCGATTGCTGCGCGGTGGCGTCGCGTATTTCAATCAAGATGTCGCGGCGCAGGGGTCGTCGTTCGGCGGGGGCGGCTCGCCGTCGCTGCGCTCGACGCTGCGCGACGTAGTGAATCACATTCCGGATCCGAGCGGCAGCGGCACGATCTACGACGTGTGGCGCAAGCACGCGAACGTGCCCGATACGGCGCAGCCGCGCATGGGCGATCCGGGCGGCGGCAGCGACTTCGCGGGCTTCTACAATCACTTCGGCATTCCTATCGCCGAGTGGGGCTTCGGCGGGTCCGGCGGCGTGTATCACTCGTTGTACGACTCGTATCACTGGATGGCGAAGTTCGGCGATCCGACGTTCGCGTATCACGCAGCGGCGGCGCGTATCGGTGCGGCGATGGTGGAGCGATTTGCCGACGCGGACATCCTCCCGTACGACTATGTGGAATACGCGCGCACGATGCGCACGTATGTTCCGCGCGTTGCGGACGCGGCAAAGGCCAAGGGCTGGAGCATCGACACGACGGGGCTCGCGGCGGCGATCGACCGGATGGAGCATGCGGCGACGGTGTTCAACGCGGCCCGCGATTCTGTGTTAGGCAATGGCGCGCCGGCGCGCGACGTGGATGCTCGCACGAACGCGGCGCTGCTCCAAGTGGAGCGTGCGTTCACGCGGCCGGCGGGGCTCAAGACGCGCCCGTGGTTCCGCAACGTGATTTACGCGGCCGATGAGGACAACGGCTACGCGAACATGGTGTTCCCGTCGGTGAACGAGGCGATCCGTTCGGGCGACCACGATCTGGCGACGCGCGAGATCACCGACCTGGCATCGCGATTCGATGCGGCAACCCACGCGATCGAGGACGCGACCGCGGCGGTGAGGGGCAGGGCCAAGCGTTAGGCCGTGCGACGCGCCGCCTCACGGTGGCGCGTCAGCAGTTGGTGGGAGCGCTGGACGGCTGGTCGGCCGACGCGGAGCGCGTCTTGGGCGGCGGCGGCGGCGCGGGCGGCGCGAACGCAGGGCGATCGGTGGCGAGCGGGATCGCCGGGCTCGTGGCCGCCGGCTTGATACGCGGCCGGGTCGAGTACGTCGTGGGCGGGTGCACCACCGGGGCGCGCTCCCGTCGTTTGGCGAGCGCGCGGTGCGCCGCGAACGCACGCGGCACCGATGCGGCCGCACCGTGCCGCACCGCCGGCGCCGCCGCCGTCCGGCCGACGGGTATTGCGTTAGGCGTGGGGGCCGGCGCCGCATCGTGCGGCGCGTCCATCGCTGCCACGGCGCGTTCGGCCGGGTCGTTGGGCGAGGAGCCCGGCGCGAGATCGACGCCGATGCGCGGGTCGACGACCGGGCCGTGCGCGCGCGGCGGCTCGAGCGCGACGAGCGTCGCGCGCGCGCCGCGCACCGAGCCGGCGCAGGCGCAGCCTGCCGCCAGCGACACGTCGATCAACGCGTGTTGGCGCGTGAGCAGTCTTTGCGCCAGCTCGACCAGAAAGTCCTCGCCCTCGAGCTCGACCAGCGCGCGGCGCGGATCGTCGGCCGCCAACTGCTCGGCCGACGGCACTCCGCCGGGCAGCGACCGATAGCGCCGGCGATCCGGCGGCAGCACCGACTCGAAAAACTCGGGGAGCTCGGCGAGCACGATGCCGCGCTCGGCCAACGCATCGAGAAACGCGCCGGGATCGAGGCGCGCGTCGATGCTCGGGTCGGCGGCGGATGGACAAGACCCGACGTACGTGATGTGAATCGTGCGTTGGGCGAACGCCGCGCGCAGATAGCGCGCGGCGGCGACGGGCGGCGCGGCGAGCACGATCATGTGAGGCATGAGCTCGCCGCCGGCGCGCGTTAGGAGGTCGATGACGTGCGGACACGCGGCGAGAATGGCCGGATCTTGCTCGTTGGTCGCGAGGTGCCGCAGACATCCTTCGGCGACGAGCTCGTCGCCCCACGTCGCCGGAAACGCGATGTCGTGCCCGAGGGCCCGACACGCGTGGGCTAACTGAACGGAAGTCGCAGGAAGCGCCGCGAGCACCGCATCGGCACCGAGAATGACGACCGATGTGGGGCTAGATTCAGACGTTGGGCGGCGCGACATTAGCGAGTGGCTCGACGGGAATTAGGTATGTCTAATATTCGCGCGTTCAGTTCGCTAGAACCGGCCGCGGCCCATTCATTGCTGACTCGAAGCGTTACGACGCGTTCCGCCGATGTCGAAGTACCTTTCGCGGGCCTGGAGCGCGAAATCTGTGTCTCCTGACGTCGGCAGTGCAGCGACCGTGCACATGAAAGAAATCACACGTTTGTCACGCGAGCAACGGGAATCGATCGCGAAGTACGGGGCCCGCACATTTTGGCCCGCCGGGTTCGCGATCTATGAGCAAGGCGCCATCGCTGACGGGGTCTTCATTGTGGTGCGCGGTCAAGTGGCCTTGAGGAATCCCGTCGCGTCCGGCCGCAGTTTTGTTCCCTGGGTTGCCACGCCGGGTGAGACGTTTGGCGGCGAAGGATTGGAGACTGACGCCCACTACGCGAGCCAGGCCCGCGCCGAGGATGAGACGGAGACGGTGCACCTGAGCACGGCGCGCTTCAGCGCGCTCATGCGGGAGCAGCCGCTACAAGCCTTGGCGCTGGTCCGTCAGCTGATGGCGGAGCGCACGGAAATCCTCGACAAGTTCGGGCAGTACGCGACGCTCACGGTCGAGCAGCGTCTCGTGGCGGCGCTCGTGCGCATGGCGCAGAGCCGGGACGTGCCGGCCGACGCCGTGCCGCAGGACAGCGTGGTCGTGTCGCGCCGTTTGTTAGGCGAATTGGTGGGTGCGACGCGCGAATCCATTTCCCTTGTGTTAGGCAGGCTCTCGGCGGAAGGCTTGATTCAGCGGGCCGGCAACGGCCTCGTGATCGCCGACCTGGACGGCCTCGTCGGGCGCATGGCACGGCAGAGCGCGAACGCGCGTCCGACCATCACCTTGTACGACGAACGCGCGGCAAGCGGGGCGGACGCCAGGGAGTGATCCCGTACGTCCTGGTCGCGATCGTGATCCTTGCCGCCGCGGCGCGCGCCCTAGCGCGGCGTGGCGTGGAGCGCGCGGTCGCATCGCGACTGCCCGTGGGCGCCGATGGCATCGTGCCGGGTGCCGCGGCCATCGAGCTCCAGGTACCGGGGGCGCGCGCCGCAGTTCTTCTCATCCATGGATTCGGTGATTCACCGGACTCGCTGCGTTTTTTGGCGGCGCATCTCCACGCCAGCGGGTTCGCGGTGTACGCACCGCTGCTCCCGGGCCATGGCCGAACGTTAGGCGAGTTCCGCGCATCAGGGCGGGCGGCGTGGTTGGCGGCGGCGCGGTCGGCTTTGGCGGATGTTGCGGCGCGCTACGAGCGCGTTGGCGTCGTCGGGTTGTCGATGGGCGGTGCGCTGGCGGTGCTCATGGCCGGCGACGAGCCGCGTGTCGGCGCGCTGGCGCTTCTGGCGCCGTACATCGCGCCGCCCGCACGGCTTCAGTGGTTCGCGCGGGTGGCACCGGCGGTGGGCGCGCTCGTGCCGTACATCGGACGCGGCGCCAGCAATCCTCGATCGATTCTCGATCCCGAGGAACGCGCGCGGTCGCTGGGCTACGGCACGTCCACGCCGCGCCTCTTGTCGGAGCTCAACACGCTGGCGAGCGACGCGCGAGCAGCGTTAGGCCGTGTGCGGGCGCCGACCTTGTACGTGCAGTCGCGCGAGGACAACCGCCTAACCGAAAGCGCCGCCGAGGCGACGTTCGCGGCCATCGGCGCGCCGGTCAAGCGTTTGGAATGGGTGACCGGCAGCGGCCACGTGATCACGGTCGACTACGCGCGCCGGCGTGTGGACGAGCTCGTCACGTCGTGGATGGTGGAGCACCTGCGCGCGACGGCCGGCGCATCGGCCCAGTCCTAACGGGGCGGCGGCGCCGGCGGGCCGCTCGCGAGATGCTCGGCGGTCTCCCATGCGCGGCGCAGGTCGTCGTCGGTCGCGGCGGTCTTCGCATCGTCGGCGACCACGGCACGACGCAGGCGGCCCGCGTCGTCACGGAAGAACACGAAGAGCCGGCGGTCGCGCTCGCGCCCGCGCCGCATGAGCTGCGCGCGCTCGTGCTGAAACTCCGCTGCCCACCACGCGCCGTCCGACATGCGGATGAGGCGCCGCGGTTCCGGTTGCTGCGTCATGCGCGCAGAATGCATCGCGGATGCGGCCGCATCAACGGGGTGACGGCGCGCACGTGCGGCCGGTATATTAGCGACACGAACGTTCACTTCAGCAAGCGAGGAGCAGTGCGGACCACCACCTGGACTCTTACCGCGCTCGCGTTCTTGGCCACGGCGTGCGCCAAGACGAGCGACGCCGGCAAGACAGCGGATTCAGCGAGCGCGCCGGCGGCGACCGCCGCGGCGGATACGTCGAAGGGAATGGCCGGCATGGCCGACTCGGACAAGGCCGCGCAAGGCACCGGCGTTCCGGCGGGCTTCCAAGCTATGACCGACCACGCCGACGCCAGCATCTCGAATGCGAAGTACACGGCGAACGGTGCGAAATGGGACGTGCAAACGGGACCGGCGCACATTCTCTATGCCGCGAAAGATTCGGGCTCGGGCATCTACGCCGTGACCGCGGAGATCGATCAGCTCGAGAAACCCAAACATCCGGAAGCGTACGGCGTGTTCTTCGGCGGCCAGCACCTGGATGACCGTGCGCAACAGACGTACGGTTATTTCCTCGTGCGCGGCACCGGCGAGTTTCTGATCAAGCGCCGCGACGGCGCGAAGACGACGTCGGTGGTGGATTGGACGGCGAACCCCAACGTGCCGAAGGAAGATGCGTCGGGCAAAGCGACGTACACGCTCAAAGTGCACTTCGCGAAGGACACGGCGCATTTCCTCGTCAACGACAAGTTGGTGGACGCGGTGCCGCGGAGCAAACTGCCCAGTGAAGGGATCGCGGGCCTGCGCATCAATCACAATCTGCACGTGCTCGTGACGCCGGTGTCGATCGAGAAGTGACGCACGAGGCGGGTGGCGGCCGCGCGCCGCTCACCCGCCGTTAGGCGTGGCGCGCCGCGTTTCGCCTAACGAGAGAACCCACAGCCGTTCGGGGTCCAACCCCATGCCGCCCCAGGCCGCCTTGGCGAGCCGGGGCGGCTCGTCCATCGGCTCGTCGGCGAGCGAGAACGCGCCCCAGTGTACGGCGAGTGCCGCCGGGGCCGGCGACCTGGGATGCGCGGCGGCGATGTCGACATAGGCGCGCACGGCCTCTTCCGGATTCACGTGCACCGGCCGCATGAACCAGCGCGGCTCGTAGGCGCCAATGGGGAGGATGCAGAGGTCGAACGGTCCGTGGCGCCGGGCGATCTCGCCGAATTCCGGATGGGAGGCGGTATCGCCCGCGAAGTAGATCGCGTGCGTCGCCGTGCGCAGCGTCCATCCGCACCAGAGCGTGCGCATGCGATCGAACGGCGTCCGGCCGCTGGCGTGTTGCGCGGGCATGCACGCGACGCGGACGCCATCGCGTTCGTCGGCGTCCCACCAGTCGAGCTCGACCACGTCGCGTCCGCCCCACTGCCTAACGTACCGCGCGACGCCGAGCGGGGCGAACCAGCGCGCCGCCGGATGCCGCCGCGCTAGCGTTCGAACGGTGTCGGCGTCGAGATGGTCGTAGTGGTTGTGCGAGAGCAGCACGACGTCGATCGGGGGCAGCGCGGACAGCGCGACCCCGGATCCGTTAGGCGGCGGGGGCCGGCCCACTGGACCGGCGACGCCCGGGCGCTCCACACCGGGTCGGTGAGCACGTTGAGCGCGCCCATCTGGAGGAGCACGGTCGAGTGTCCGACCCACGTCGCGGCCAGGGTACTGGGCGCCGCGCGCGGATGTTCGATTTGGGATGCGACCCGTGACGGCAGCACCGGCCGCGGCCGCGGCGCCGGGTCGCGCGTGCGACGCCACGCGATGACGTCGCGGAACCGCGGCGGCGTCGCGTCGGGCCACGGGTTGAGAAAGCGGTCGTTCGCGCGGTGGGTCGACGTCTCGGACGCGACCCTTGGTCGCGCGCCGTCGTTAGGCGACGATTCGTTATCCACGCCGCGCGGCGGCGAGGTTTTCGTGCACGTGGCGCACCGACTTCATGCCGACCAACGCCGCGGTCACCATGGGCAGCGAGCGAACGAACGCGATCGCCCGCTGCGCATCGGTGGAGAATCCAGGCAGCGCATCGTGCACCGTGGGCGGCAAATGCTGGGCGAGCTTCCCCTGCAGCAGCGTCGCACTGGCGACCACGGCCACGCCCAGCTCGCCCGCGGCCTGCAGCACCGGTACGGTGTGTTCGCCTAACGGTTGGGTCGGTTGCCGCACCGCCTCGGTGCACGCGAGGTTGATCGGGAGCTGGACCGCCGCGAAGTGGTGCCGGTCGCCGCACACGTCCCGCGCGAGCGACACGAGCTCGGCCAAGCTCAGATGGCCCCGCGTACCGGGCGCCGCGCGCAGACCGTTCCACGTCGCGCAACCGTAAGCGCCGATGGTGCCGATGTCGCACTGCCGCTCGAGCATCTCGAAGGCGGCGCGCAGTCGGACAGCAAGCTCGGCCGGTCCGATCGCGTCGAGCTGCTGCTCCGGGTTGTGCACGTAGTACACGTCGATCGTGTCGACGCCAAGGTTGGCGCGGCTGCGCGCGATCTGCGCATCGAG
>Ga0134125_10003811_pt1 | contig 17338 bp, 12 predicted proteins | sample KB31751_FD_96464 | JGI IMG/M metagenome (GOLD analysis project Ga0134125, IMG submission 96464) | Terrestrial soil microbial communities with excess Nitrogen fertilizer from Kellogg Biological Station, Michigan, USA - KB3-175-1 | ecosystem: Environmental > Terrestrial > Soil > Unclassified ...
AGGCGCTGCAACAGGAATCCATCGCCGCCGAAGATCCCGGCGCCGAGCGAGCGCTGGAATCCGGTCGTGAGCTGCAGTCCCTCGGTGCCGCAGAGAAACCCGTGGCGGTGGATCATGTAGGAATGGCCCGGCGGCACATCCACCTGCAGGATCGCGCCCGGGACCTTCGCGGCGAAAGCGACCACCCCCCGGCCCGCGGGCGCCGAATACTCGGTCATGAAGAGCCCGCCGCCCGACAAGGCGCGGCCGATCGCACCCCAGATGCCGCGCGCACCGGCCGTATAGGTGGTCGTGCGCATCTGCACGCCCTCGGTCATCCACGAGAACTCGCCCGGCTCGGCGACGATGCGATCGTTGGGCTCGAGACCGATCTCGAGCACAGGCATCGTGGTGCCTTTGATCTGAGATTTCATCGCTCCGAGGATAGCATGCAGACCATTGCCGAGCTTTGGGCACGGTTGATGCAGGGAGACGCTACGTGACGCGCGGCCGATCCGCCTTCTTGCTTGTGCTAGGGTCGGACGCGCCCTGAGTAAGTTTACATAATTGTAGTCCGGCAACTCGTGCACGCGGACGACAGGTAAGCGTTACTCACGCTCGTGCAACAAATGGGATTGAAATGATCCGAGTGCTGGTGCTCGAGGATGATGCGGCTGCCGCGGAGTCATCCTGCCGAATGCTGAAGCAGGGCGGCCTCTCCTGCTCATGCGAGCGCGCGGAAAGCGAGGTCGAATTCCGCCAGGCGCTGCTGCGCTCCCCCGACGTCATTCTTTCCGATTCGAATGTTCCGGGTTTCGACGGCCTGTCGGCGCTGGCGATCGCGCAGGCGGAGTGTCCCAGCATTCCCTTCATCTTCGTCACCGGAAATCCGGATCCCGCCGCGGCGAGGGTTGCCAGGGAGCGCGGCGCGGCGGGCGTGGTGGCGAAAGAGAATCTCGACCGCCTCACCGGCGTCGTGTGCACGGCGCTCGATGAGCGCAAGGAACTGGCCCGTGATCACCTCCCGGAACGTCGCAAAAGCGAGACCGACGCCGATGCGAGCAGCACTGCCACCTACCTCATCGAGCGCCAGGCGATCCTCGATCGGGCGCTGCGACATGAGGACCGGTCAGCGCTGTCGAACGTGCTGCGACGACATCCGCCCATGCCCATAGCACTGCTCGCGCTGGGGTCTGTGCAGGTGCGCGAGCGATTCGTGAAATGGCTGCTGAACGCCAACATCGAAGTCGAGCCTGTCGAGTCCACGACTGAAGCACTCGCGAACCTCGAGGCACGCACCCATGCGCTGCTCTTCACCGACCGGCTGGATCTGGTGCAGGCATTGCGTCAGCTGCATGCAGGCTCGGCGACGCACGTGGTCTACGTCGATGTCGATGGCACAGTGGGCGCCCGCGAGGCTCTGCGCCGGGGAGCCAACGATTGCATGCCGGCCGAGGCCGGTGGCGAGGAGTTCTGGGCGCACCTGACGACCGCCCGACGCATCGTGAGTCTCTCGGCCGCGCTGCAACTGGCCATGACGGACAACCGCATCCTGTCGACCGTCGATGAGCTCACGCGTTGCGGCAGCCGACGCTTTTTCGAGCACGAGTTTCCCCGCGAAGTCGAGCGCGCAGTGCGGCTGCGTCGCGCCCTGTCGCTCGTCATGTGCGACATCGATCACTTCAAGGCGGTGAACGACTCCCACGGCCACGAGATCGGCGACCAGGTGCTGCGGGAATTCGCGGCGCGGCTCACACACGGCCTGCGGCTGGGCGAGGACTGGGTGGCGCGTATCGGCGGCGAGGAATTCGCGGTCGTGTTGCCCGAAGTCGCGATCCCCAAGGCGCTCCTCGTTGCGCGGCGCCTGCGCGAGCGCACCAGCCTGACTCCATGCCAGACCACCGCGGGACCGCTGCGGATCACCGGAAGCTTCGGCATCTCGGGGTTCTCACCCCATCGCGGCGACCAGGACATCTCGCCGCGCATCCTGGTCCGGGCCGCCGACGCCGCACTCTATGAGAGCAAACGCGCCGGACGCAACCGCGTGACCGTCGCCTAGGTACTGCTCCTCGCCTCACGGCCGACTCATCGGTTTGCATTCGATACCGGTTTTTATGGTATCGTTACCATTCGCGACTGGAGTCGACTCATGCGCCCTCGATCTTGGTCAGTTCCGGCGATGTTGCTGTTCGTTGGCGGGCTGCGGTGCCTCCCCGCATCCGGCGCCGATCTGGCGATGAAGGTCACCGACAGCGGTTACCTCGATGCGCCGGGTGTCAGCGTCATGCTGTACGACGACAACTACAGTCCCGTCTTCTTCGATCAGAAGGATGCCGCCATGCAGATCATCCTGCACGGCCAGCGCATCGCCACGAACGGCAGCGTGCGTCTTTTGCCGACGCCGGAGCAATGGGATGTGATTCCGCACCTCATCGCACGGCACGCCGACAAGGAACACGATCGACTGACCGCCGACGTTTCCTATCCGGCATATCACTTCTACTATCACGTCGTGGTCGCGGCCGAGCGCGGCGGAGTGCGGGTGAGTGTGAACCTGGACAAGCCACTGCCACAGGCGCTGGTCGGCCGGGCCGGATTCAATCTGGAGCTCCTGCCCTCCTTGTATATGGACAAGGCGTACGCCGTCGACGGCCGCGAGTTTGGAGTCTTCCCGCGCAGTCCCGAAGCACGGATGTCCGTGGTCCCGCCGAAGCCCGCAGACCCGAAGGGCCCGTGGTACGTGGAGCAGTGGCACCAGGCCAAGGGCTACACCCAACCTCTGCCGTTCGCCACGGGCAAGAGCATGACATTGGCCGTGGACGATCCGCTCGACCGCCTCAGCGTGACTTCGCAGACCGGACCGCTCCTCCTTTACGATGGACGCAACGAGGCGCAAAACGGCTGGTACGTATTGCGCACGCTGATTCCCGCGGGCAAGACGACAGGTGCCATCGTGTGGCACATCCGGCCGAGCAACATCCCCGGCTGGACGCGGCCCCCGATGATCGCGCACAGCCAGGCGGGATACGCCGCCGCCTTCCCCAAAGTCGCCGTCATGGAGCTCGACCCGCGCTTCCCGGCCCCCGCGACAGCGGCGGTGCTGCGGCTCTCCGAAGATGGCACTTATCGCAAGGTGTTCGAGGGTCCCGTCTCGAGGCCAACGCCCTGGCTGCGCTACCACTACGCGAAATTCGATTTCTCCCCGCTCAGAGAGCCAGGGCTGTACGTCATCGAATACGCCGGGCAACGGACCGATGTGTTTCCCATCGCGCAGGATGTCTATGGCAAGACCTGGCAGACCACCCTCGATGGTTTCCTGGCCGTGCAAATGGACCACGTGTCAGTGCGCGATGCCTATCGCCTGTGGCACGGCGTCGCACACATGACTGACGCTCTGCAGGCCCCGCCCAACACAACGCACTTCGACGGCTACTGGATGGGCTCCGACACCCAATCCCCCTTCAAGCCCGGAGAGCACATCCCGGGTCTGAACGTCGGCGGGTGGTTCGACGCGGGGGATTTCGACAACGATGCCTTCGGTCAATACGGGACCATCCAGAATCTGGCTCTGGCCTATGAGACGTTCCACATGAAGTGGGACGAGCTCTCGGTGAACGAGAAAGGCCGCTCGGTTGAAATGCACCGGCCGGACGGCATCCCCGATATCGTCGAGCAGGTCGAGCACGGCGTCCTGCAAGCGCTCGCGCAGATCCATGCGGTCGGACACCCTTTCACAGGACTGCAATCACCCTACCTGCAGTGGTACACCTTCGTTGGCGACGGCGCCTCACAGACTGGAGCCTACTCCAACAATCCGGACCCGCGCTGGGCGTGGACTATGACGTCCCCGAGCATGGAATACGCCGCGGCGGCGTCGCTGGCCATCGCCTCCGGTACCTTGAAGGGCTGGAACGACCCGCTCTCGAAGCAATGTCTCGATGCCGCCATCAGGCTCTGGAACGATGCGGAGGCTGACCCCGTCCACCGGCATCTGCCGAGCTATCTGGAGGGTGAAGGCGGGTATCGCGAGTTCGGCCTGGGCTCGCCGGAATGGACGGCGGCCGTGGAGCTGACGATCGCCACCCACGGCGCGGATCCCTACAAGAAGCGCGTCGAGAAGCTCTTCCCCGCGACGGGAAAGCAGATCGCCTTCGGCGGCTGGATGGCGGTCCGTGCCCTACCCTACCTCGATGCCGACTACCGGACCCGCCTCAGGGCGGCGGTCAAGACCTTCGTTCCGCAGTTGAATGGCTTCCTCGCCAGCACGCCCTTCGGGGTGCCCCCCTCGCAGGGCGCCTGGGGCGGCTCCTCCGAGGTAGCGGAGTTCGGCGTGCAGATGTACTTCCTGCACGAGGCGTTTCCCGATCTCATCGGGCCGGAATACACCCTGCGCGCCGCCAACTACCTGCTCGGGACGCATCCCGTTTCCAGCGAGTCGTATATCTCGGCGATTGGCACGGCCTCCAAGCTGCAGGCGTACGGCAACAATCGCGCCGACAACACCTTCATTCCCGGCGGCATGATCCCGGGCTACATCGTGATCAAGCCTGACTTCCCGGAATGCATCACCAACTTCGGGTTCCTTTGGTTCGAGGATGAATACACCGTGGACGCGGCGGCCACGTGGGTCCTGGAAGCCAATGCGGCGGACGCCCTCGTCAGGGAAGGGCCACAGGCCGCAGGCCCACGGACGTGATGGGCGGTTCGCTCAGGGACGGGCGAGACACCGCCGCACGAGGGACACCCAGAGCGCGACGCCGGCGGGAAGCGCGTCATCGTTGAAGTCATACCGCGCCGAATGCAGGCCGGGATTCTCGCCGGTGCGTGCCGCGCCGAGCCAAAGATAACTTCCCGGCACGGCCCGCAGCATATAGGCGAAGTCCTCGCCGCCCATGCTCGGCGGCGCGTCGGCGACCTTCAGGCCCGTCCCGCCTGCGACGTCGCGAAGGAGTTTCGCCGAGGCGGGATCGTTGATCGTGGCGGGGTAGCGCCGTTCATAGCGGACCGCGGCGGAACAGCCGAAGCCGGCGGCAATCGAGCTCGTGAGATTCGCCATACGCTCTTCGATGCGATTGCCGGTCTCCTCCTCGTACCAGCGCGTCGTGCCCCGGATGAGGCATTCGTCCGGGATGACATTCCATGTATCGCCGCTGCGGATCTGAGTCACCGACACCACCGCGGACTGGAGCGGATCGACGTTGCGGCTGACGATGCTCTGGAGAGCCGAGACGATCTGCGCCGCGGCGATGATCGGGTCCGTCCCCGCATGGGGCATGGCTCCATGTGAGCCGCGGCCTCGGATATTGATCTCGAAGGTTCCAAACGCGGCCATCATCGGCCCGTCTCGCGCAGCACAGGTGCCGACGGGCAGACCCGGCCAATTGTGCAGCGCGTAGACGCTGTCGCAGGGAAACGATTTGAACAGGCCCTCCTCGACCATGCGCCGCCCGCCGCCCTCGTTTTCCTCCGCCGGCTGGAAGATGAAATGTACCGTGCCGTCGAGGTCGGGCAGAGTCGCGCAAACGCACGCCGCGGCGAGCGCTATGGCCGTATGCCCGTCATGTCCACAGGCGTGCATCACACCCGGGACGCTCGAGAGATGCGCTGTACCGCTCTCCTCCCGGATCGGGAGCGCATCCATGTCAGCCCGTATCCCGATGCTGCGCCGGCTCGTGCCGCGCGTCAGCGTGCCGATCACACCCGTTCCGGCGAGACCGCGGTGGACCTTCAGTCCGAAGCGCTCGAGTTGCGAGCCGACGAAGTCCGACGTCTGCCGTTCGTTGAAGGCGAGCTCCGGATGGCGATGCAGATGATGTCTCCAGGAGACTGCCTCGGCCAGGAGATCCGCGCTGACGGCGTCCGCAACGTTCATTGCTGTCATGCTTCGCTCCCATACCAATCCAACACCCGCAGCGCGCGCAGCGTGTTCCACCGGCTCGGCCTGCCCTCCCCCGGGTCCGTCTCGATGGGCATCCGGCCGGGGTATCGGGTCTCGAGCGGCCACAGCCCGTCGGCATTGCGCTTCGATGCGACCAGGTCGATGGCCTCCGCCACGCGCTCGTCCGGAGCGGCGCCGGCGTGGCGCAGGTAGTCGAGTCCCCGAAGCACGTCATAGTGCCACCACGTCGGATAGGCGAATCGCGTCCAGGACATGCCGCTCTTGCGGTCTCGCTCGATGACCTCGCCGGTCGCACGGCGCCGGAACAGGCGGCGCTCCAGAAGATACTCCTGCCCCCGCAGGCGGGAGGCGGTCACCCTCTCATCCGCACCAGCCGCCCGCTCATACTCGAGCAGGGCCTCGAGCACGCAGATGGTCGTGTTGAATGACGACCGTGTCGATGTGTCGGGTGCATCGCAATTCCAACCGCCGTCGGCGAGCTGTTCCCCGAGCAGCCGCTCGATGAGCCCGCCGACATCCTGGCGAAAGTAAGCGCCGGCCGCCGCCACCTGACCGTTGATGCAGGGCTCCACCTCGCCCGCGAAGAAGCGGTTCTCGTCGGCTTCCCGCGGGCCGCAGCCCCGCCACGTCACGCCATCCCGTACGAGACCCACTGCGCGCCGTGCCGCCTCGCTCGCAGGCTCGAGGCCCATTTCGCGCAGCAGCGTGAGAACGTGCATCGTGGAGTCCCATCCCCGATTCCACGCCGCACCACCCCAGTTGCCATCCGCCCCCTGGAGGGCGAGCAGTCGCGCGCCGGCGCCCTCCGTCGCGACTCTTGCACGCTGGGCGGCAACTTCGCCGGGCGCGGCATCCGTCAGGTCGCGCATCACCTGCCAGCGGATGGAGGGATCGGAGTCGAGAAGCCACTGTATGGCGGAGCCTTTTGACTGCATGTCGGACCTCACTTAGACCCGGGCTCGAAAATCGCGTAAAACTTCGTGCACTCCTCGTGCACGGTCCACGTCCCTTCAAATCCAGCCGGCACGACGAAAGCATCGCCCGCGGAAAATGACTGGCGCTCCCCGGCGGTGCTCTCGATCGTCACACGGCCTGCGGTGAGGACACAGAGCTCGTTCTCCGTATAATGAACACGCCACTTGCCGGGGCTCGACGACCAACGGCCGCAGAAGAACTGACCGCCCGCATCGGTGAAGGCATTCCAGGCACGGTGGGCGGGCTGGCCTGCGACGATGCGATCCGCCACCGGATCGCATGCCTCCCAGGAAGCGGGCCCGTCCAGACGGACGATCGAGGCCGTCATGACGGATCACCCGCGGCCGCCGCCACCTCATTCCGGACCCGATATCGGAGCCAGACGGCACCGCCGTCCAGGACCTCGCAGCTCTCGAGCGACATCCGCGCGATCGGCGCTCGCAGCTCCGCCTCTTCGTCGCTCGAGTCGAAAACGCTCGGCGCGCCCCTCGCGCCGTCGACCGCGGGATGGATGGCGAGGCTGATCTCGTCGATGAGCCCGGCGCGCAAGAAAGCGCCGTTGCTGCCGCCGCCGCCCTCGACCAGCAGCCGCTTCACGCCGAGCTCGCGATTGAGGAACTCGAGCGCGGCCGCCAGATCGAGCTCCCGCTCGCCGGCAAAGAAATAGGAAACCCCATCCCTGCGCAGTCCCGCAAGATGCGCATCGGAGACCTGCTCCGTCAGAACGACGACGATCGGGTCACCGCCGATGTCCGCCCGACCCCAGGCGATCTTGCCGTATGCATCCAGTACGACGCCGTAAGCCCCCGCGCCGCGCCGCGCGATCCAGGGCTCTCGCAGATGGCTGCGCTCCGTTCCGGCCTCGTAGGCTTGCGCCTTTGCAAACTCCTGCCCGGTCACCCGGCCCACGACCCACGCGTCACCGCCGAGTTTGGTGTGTAGACGCTCGAAGAGCTCTCCCCCCTCGCGGGTCCGCGGACGCCACCTGCTATGCAGGATGCGTCCGTCGATGCTCGTCACCATGTGGCAGATGACGTGTGGTTTCATAGCGCTACCTAGACGCGCGGGCAAAGAGGCGTCGCCGGATTATATTGCCTGCGGAGGAATCTGCGCGATGGCCGCGGCGCTTCTTGCCGCGCCGCGGCGTGAACGACGGTCAGTGTGCGCTCACCACCTCGAGCAGGTCGCTCACCGACCGTCGGAGAATCTTGCCGCTGCCGCCCGCGGTGAGCCGGTGGGCCGCATCGTTCCAATGCAGATGCGTCACATAGCCTCCACCATGCTCGTATCCGTAGCTGACGCCGTCATCGTCATATAGATCGAACTCGGCATCGCGCCCGGGATACACCCGGATGCGCTCGATGGCCTGGGCCGTGGCCGTGCTCGCCACCACCGCCCCCAACGGCAGGATGGAGCCGGCCCGCACGAACACCGGGATCCGATCGATCGGGGCATCGACCGTAATGGTCCGGCCTCCCGACACGCGAACGTTGGTCCAGTAGTCGTACCAGTCCGCGCCCGCGGGCAGGTACACCTGCTTGCGCGTCTGACCCTGACTGGTGACCGGCGCCACCAGGAAATCCGGCCCGAACATGTATTCATCGCCGATGTTGGCGACCTGCGGATCGCGGGGAAAATCCATCCAGAGCGCCCGCATAAAGGGCGCGCCACTCTGGTAGGTATGCCGGGCCAGCGAGTAGATGTAGGGAATCAGCTGGTAGCGCAATCGATCGTAACGGGCGAGAATCGCTTCCGCCTGCCTGCCGTAGGCCCAGATCTCCGTATGCTTGCGCTCGCCGTGAACACGCAGCGTCGGCAGGAACGTGCCGTACTCGAACCAGCGAGTGAAGAGCTCCGGATAGTCATCGTCCCGGCCGACCACATCGCGAGCATCGGACGGGTCGATCAGCGGCGGATGCGTGGCGGAGGAGGTCTGCGGCAAGGGCTGCCAGCCGCCGATATCGTTGCCCCAGTAGGCGATTCCAGAAGCCGTCATGTTGAGGCCGGTTGGAATCTGCCGGCGCAGCGCCTCCCAGGAGGGGTCGATGTCGGATGACCAGAAGATCGCTCCCGTCCGCTGCGATCCGAGATAGGCTGCCCGCGCCAGGATCAGAACCCGCCTGTCCGGCCGGTAGCCGCGAATCCGCCGCGACATACCATCGACATACAACAATGGAAACACGTTGTGATAGCGGTCCCCGGAGCCGATCTTGAAGAAGAACCCGTCGGGGACCAGGTCCGGTTCCGTCTCATCGAGCCACAGGTAGTCGAAGCCATGGGAGAGGATATTGTCGCGGACATGGGTGAAGAACCACCCGAGGGCCCGGTCGTTGGTGGCATCGATCAGGGCGCCGGCGCGATCGGCGCGGAATGGCAGGCCATCCTGGGTCTTGCCGTCCTTGTCCTCGAGGAAGAACCCTTTGGCATCGAGCTCGTTGAAGTAACGGCAGTCGCGCTCGAAGCGCGGCCATACCGAGATCATCGACCTGATGCCGAGAGCATGCAGGTCGCGGTTCATCGCATCGGGATCGGGAAACTGCGCCGGATCGATGTCGAGCTGGCCCATGCGTGTCCAGTAGAACCAGTCGGTCACCATGATGTCGAGCGGATAACCCTTGCGGCGATAGGTATGCGCGACGTCGAGAACCTCCTGTTGGCTCGCGTAGCGGGCTTTGGACTGGATGAGCCCGAAGGCCGCCTTGGGCGGCAGGGGTGTGCGGCCGGTGAGCTTTGCATATCCGGCGTAGAGCGCATCGGCGCCGTCACCCAGGACGACGAAGAACGACACGCGCTCACCTACTTCGGATTGCCAAAGGGTGCGTCCATTGACGCCCGGGTAGACGTGAGTATCCGACGGGTTGTCCCAGACAATTCCGTACCCGCGGCTAGAGACCATGAACGGGATGCAGACCGTCTCACCGTGCGGCTCATCGTAGAAGTGCTTGCAATCGACCGTGCGGCCACGCAGGTCGAGAATGCCCTCCTGGTTCTGACCGAGGCCGTAGAAGTGCTCATCGGCCGGCGCCCTGAAACTGGCGCCCACCTGGTACGTATGCTCCCCGTTGATGACGTGCGGCGCCATATGCCAGCCGGTCATGGCCAGCACGGCTTCGCCGCGCGCGTTGCGGATCTCGAGCGCCACCGGCGGCAGCGCGGGTGCGAAGTAGCGCTCTGCGGGCGAAGGCGTGCCGGGACGGGGCTCGGGATCGACGTGCAGGCGCAGAGCGCTCGAGCGGAAGGTGTCGCCTCCGGAGTCCTCGGTGTGCGTAAAGCCATGCGGGTCGGGACCGCCGATGAACCCATAGCCCGGGGGCGCCACGGCAGTACCGTAATCGGCAGCGATCGTGATGCGCACGATATTGGGCGCATAGGATTCCACGGCAAGGTACGCGCCGTTGCGGTTCAAGACGACCGGCGAGGCGAGGCACGGCCCGCTGAGCAGCAGAGCCGCGAGACAGACGATGCGCTTGGCGGGCCTGACGGCCCGATGATGATTCCCGAGCAAGTGCCCCCCCCTTTTTCGAGTGCCGCGAGCCGCTCCAGGGCAGGCCTAGTATTGGTGCACTCGGGTCTGGGGACAAATAGACGTCTTGTCTGACGGTATACGAGCCTTTATATACGCGCCGACTTCAGCGCTTCAGCGCCCGTTTCAGCGCGTCGGCCATGATTCCGTTCCCCTGCGGCTCTTGCTTCCGGTGCACGTCGGTCTTCCCTGAAGCACCCTGAGGCGGACGAGATCGGCCTGCCTCCGATCGAGCACGTGGAGAGGTATCGCTCAGTCTCATGGTCAACGCAATGCGCCGGCGTTGCAGGTCGACCTCGAGCACCTTCACCTTGACTACATCGCCTGCCTTCACGAGCTCGCGCGGATCCTTGATGAACCGCTCCGACATCATCGAGATGTGCACCAGACCGTCCTGGTGCACGCCGACGTCGACGAAAGCGCCGAAGTTGGTGACGTTCGTCACCACGCCTTCCAGCACCATGCCCGGCGCGAGATCCTTCAGATCCTCCACACCTTCCTGAAACACCGCGGATTTGAACTCCGGGCGCGGATCGCGGCCAGGCTTTTCCAACTCCCGCAGGATGTCCCGCACGGTCGGCAGACCGAACCGCTCGTCGGTGTAGCGGCCGGGATCCATTTGCCGCAGGACCCGCGTGTCACCCATGACCTCGGAGAGCGGCTTGCTCAGATCGGCGAGAATGCGCTTCACGAGCGGATAGGCTTCAGGGTGCACGGCCGAGCGGTCGAGGGGATTCTCGCCATCGTTGATGCGCAGAAATCCGGCGGCCTGCTCGAATGTCTTGGCACCCAGCCGGGGCACTTCACGCAACGCTTCCCGGCTGCGGAAAGCGCCCTTCTCGTCGCGGTGACGGACGATCGCATTCGCGAGCGATTCCGACAGTCCCGAGATGCGCGCGAGCAACGCAGGTGATGCGGTATTGACATCGACGCCTACCGCATTGACACAGTCCTCGACGACGGCATCGAGCGACCGCGCGAGCTTGCTCTGATTGACGTCGTGCTGATACTGCCCCACCCCGATCGACTTCGGATCGATCTTGACGAGCTCGGCCAGCGGATCCTGCAGGCGCCGCGCGATGGAGACAGCGCCTCTCAGGGTCACATCGAGTCCGGGCAGCTCGCGGGATGCGAGCTCAGAGGCCGAGTAGACCGACGCGCCCGCCTCGGACACGACGATCTTCGTCAACTTGAGATCCGGGTGGCGCTTGCTCAGATCGCCGGCCAGCCTGTCGGTCTCCCGCGAGGCGGTGCCGTTTCCGATACTGACGAGGTCGACGGCGTGCTTCTTCGCCAGCGATGAGAGCGCATGCAGCGCCCCATCCCAGTCATTGCGCGGCGCGTGCGGATAGATGGTCGCCGTCTCCAGGACCTTGCCCGTGCGATCCACCACCGCGACCTTCACTCCCGTGCGCAGTCCGGGATCCAGTCCCATGGTGGCCCGGGGTCCCGCCGGGGCCGCAAGCAGCAGGTCGTGCAGATTGCGCGCGAAGACGCGGATGGCCTCTTCCTCCGCGCTCTCGCGCAACTCCGCCAGCAATTCGCCCTCGAGCTGCCAGGCGAGCTTCACCTGCCAGGTCCAGCGCGCCGTCTGCAGCAACCAGGCATCGCCGGGGCGGCCGCGGCTTGCGATGTGGAAGCACGCCGCGATCTTGCGTTCGCACGAATTGAGCGTGTCACTCGCTCCGGCTGGCTGCGTGGCGGCCTCGAGCTCCTCGGGCAGCTTCAAGGCGAGCTGCAGGATCTCCTCTTTGCGCCCGCGAAAGAGCGCCAGTGCGCGGTGTGAGGGAATCGCCGCCAGCGCCTCGCGATAATCGAAGTAATCACGAAATTTGGCGCCGGCTTCCTCCTTGCCTTCGGCAAGCTTGGAAACGAGCTGCGCGCTCGCGCGCAGGTGCTCACGCAGCTCGCCCACCAGCGCCGCGTCCTCCGCGAACTGCTCCATCAGCACCTGGCGGGCGCCCTCGAGCGCGGCCTTCGTATCGGCGACGCCGGGATTCTCGCCCTGCTCCGTCGTGAATGGCGCCTTGAGGTATCGCGCCGCCTCCGCCTGCGGGTCGAGTGTTGGATCGGCGAGGAGCGCACGAGCCAGCTCATCGAGTCCCGCTTCGCGGGCAATCTGCGCCTTGGTGCGCCGCTTCGGCCTGAAGGGAAGATAGAGATCCTCGAGCCGCTGCTTGGTTTCGGCGGCTTCGAGGCTTCCCTTGAGAGCCGGCGTCAGCTTTCCCTGCTCCCCGACACTCTTCAGGATGGCGGCGCGCCGCTCTTCGAGCTCGCGCAGGTAGGTCAGGCGCTCCTGCAATGCGCGCAGCTGCGCATCGTCGAGCCCACCTGTGGCCTCCTTACGATAGCGCGCGATGAATGGCACCGTCGCGCCGCCATCGAGCAGTGCGACGGCAGCCATCACCTGCGGCGGTTTGACGTAGAGCTCGGCGGCAATGCGCGATTCGATCGTGATCATCGGCCGCACTATGCGGAAACATCTCGCTCGCAACAAGACTTGCGCGAGCGCGCCGATTTATATAGCCGCGGCACCGCATTACCTCGCGGTCCGCGCCGTCGCTGTCCAGCGTGCGCCATGCGACCAGGCCGGCAGCCGCACTTTTGCTGCAAGCTCGAGGCTTGCGGCCGAGTCGCCGACCCACACATCGTAGGTACCGGCCGGCCGACGCCAGCGATCGTGAGCCGCGTCGAATACCGCGAGCAAACGCGGGTCGATGTGAAGCGACAGTGTGGCGGAACCGCCGGGCGGCAGCGTCACCTTCGACCAGCCCCCCAACCGCCGCGGCGCTTCCCACCCCCCAGCGGCGGGTCCCACGTAGACCTGCGGCACGGCGGCGCCGCCCGCACTTCCAATGTTGGTAACTGTAAGTGAGACAGTCAGCTGCCCATCCGAGATGTGCGTGCGCAGCGCGCTGAAGCGAAAACCCGTGTAGCTGAGTCCGTACCCGAAGGGGAAGAGCGGCTTCAAGCCGCGCTTCTGGAACCATTTGTAGCCGACTGCGGCTCCCGCGGTGTAGTCGACGTCGAATGGCCGGCCGGCGGGGACGCCCGAGCCGGGCAGGACGGGATGCGGCAGCTGGTCGAGCGATGCGGGAAATGTCACGGGCAGGTGACCTGACGGATCGACCTCGCCAAATAGCACCCCGGCGATCGCCGGACCACCCCCGCTGCCGGGGTACCAGGCCTCGAGCACCGCGGCGACGTTCGCGAGCCATGGCATCAGCACCGGCCCGTTGCTTTCCAGGATCACGACCGTGCGCGGGTTGGCCGCTGCCACGGCCGAAATCAACTCGTCCTGATCGCCATCCAGCTTCAGCGCAACATCCTGACTCTCTGCTGCCCATTGCGTGGCGAAAACGATGACTCGCTCGGCCTGCGCGGCCGCACGCGACGCGGCCGCGATGTCATGTCCGTCCAGATAGCGGATATTGGCCTGCGGGACCTGACCCATGATTGCGCCGAGCGGCGCCGAGGGCAGAAAGACCTTCGGACCCGGCCATCCCTGCGCCGATCCCGGCACCGCATTGCCGCCCACGGGATATACGGTCGAGGAGCCGCCGCCCGAGAGCACGCCGCGATCCGCATGGCCCCCGATGATCAGCAGGCCTTTCACGCTGCGCTGAAGGGGCAGAATCGCTCCCGCGTTCTTCAGCAGGACGATGCCCTCTTCCTCGTCCGCCTGCGCCACCCGCGCATCGGCGGTGAAATCAATCGCCGCGGGGACACTGTCATCGCGACCAACCACGACTCCGGCCGCGAACATCGAGCGCAGAATGCGCCGCGCCATGTCATCGAGACGCGCGGCCGGCACGGCGCCGGAGGCCAGCGCCGCGCTCAGCGCCGTGCCGAAGTACGGCTCGCTGTCGAACGAGTAGGCCGATTCCTGATCCAGGCCGGCGAGCGCCGAGCCCACCGTGCTGTGCACCGCGCCCCAGTCGGACATGACATAGCCGCGGAAGCCCCAGTCCCCCTTGAGCACCCGCCCGAGGAGCCATTCGCTCTCGCACGCATACACGGCGTTCACCCGGTTGTACGCGCACATCACCGCGCCCGGCCTGCCCTGCTCGACGGCGAGCTCGAAGGCCAACAGGTCCGACTGCCGCGCCGCGGCCGCGGAAATGTTGGCGCTGAGGATGTTGCGGCCCTTCTCCTGATCATTGAGCGCGTAGTGCTTCATGACCGCAATGACGTGCTGGGACTGAATGCCGCGGATCTGCGCACCCGCGATGACTCCCGCCAACAGAGGGTCTTCTCCCGCGTACTCGAAGCTTCGTCCTCCGCGCACCTCGCGCACGAGATCCAGGCCGGGACCGAGCAGCACGTTGAATCCGGACGCGCGCGCCTCCGCTGCGATCATCGCGCCGCCCTTTTGCGCCAGGGCCGCATCCCAGGTTGCGGTCGTGGCCAGTCCGGAAGGCAACGCCGTGCGCTCGCGGTATGCATAGAGCGAGGCTCGTTGCGTGGCGACGCCCAGACCTGCATCGGTGAGCCATTGCGGCGGCAGGCCCAGGCGCGCGATGCCAGGGACGAATCCGGCAGACCCTGGCCGTGCCTGCGGCGGCGGCATGTAGCCCTTGTTCGGCATGACGGAGCCGAAATAGCCGAAGACAAGAGACAGCTTCTCCGCGCGCGTCATGGCCTGGAGCGCCAGGTCCGCGCGTCTATCGGGTGACAGGCTCGAGTCGAGCCAGGGCCGCGGGGCGGCCGCGGCGCCCGCCGCGCCGGCCGGGCACATCGGCAATGACAGAACGAGCAGAGTCAGGACGAGCGGAACCGCTCTCGAGTGGCGCATCGCATTCTTATCCGAACAGGGGGTCCGCGGATATGGTAACTTGCGCTCGCAGCCGAGAGCGAACCCGTGGCGAACACACTAATTCACGAGAGCCGGCGCCTGCAGTTTCCGCTCGATACCCTCGTGGACGCCCTCATCGAGCTGGAAAACAAGCAGGGACACTGGCCGCCCAAAGCCACCGTCGTCGGCGCCAGCATCGACAATTCCGTTGAGAGCGACCCGAACGTCATTCTCTCGATTCACCGGGCGGAAGGCGGCGAAGTCATCGAGCGCCGATATGGCTTGTCCAAGCTCGCCGCCGCGATGGTCAACTACTGCCTCACGGTGCGGGTCCCCATCCCACGCAATTCCACCAAGAGTATTCAGCTCCTCCGGGACGGCGTCGCCCTAGTGCTGGAGAACACCGTCATGCTGCAGAGCAGGCATGAGGAGCTTTCCACCCTTCCGGCGGGCAGCGTGCAGATCGCATCGCCAGCCGTCGACCCGGACGTGGAAGCCGACATCTCACCGGCCGCGGAAACGTCGGCGGCCACGCAGGGTGCAGCGCCCGACGGTAACCCGCCGGCGGCGGAAGCCTCGCCGGCCGCAGAGCACCCGCCTGCCGGGGATTCCAAACCTTCCGAGTGAGGCTGTTTGGCGGCGGGCTCAGCCCAACCGCCGCCGCGGCGAGATGGGCACCGGCCGCAACAGGTACACGGCGCCCAGCACTCCCGCGATGACCAGCAGCGAGCCGACCGGGTGCCGCCTGAGCGCGCGGCCGCCCGCCGGAACCAGCCGCGCCCCGAGCCTTGCGATGGAAATGGCTGCGGCCACGCGTCCCAGTGTGGGACTGGCGGGTCCGACCGCATGTGCAATCCTCTCGAGGAGATGCCCGGCATCGGCCAGGGTGCCGCCAGACTTGCCCAGATGATCAGGATCGACGGTCATGACTTCATCTAAATGGAGCGGCCCGCGGCGGGTTCCGATCGCAGCGCGCGTTCTAGCTCGTGCTGCCCCGCCGGATCCGATCAATGCCAGCCACGAGGTGATGAAACGCTTCCAACAGCGGCAGTGACAGACCGAGATCCGCGGCTCTGCGGATGGCATAACCGAAGGTCTCCTCGACCTCCAACGGCCGTCCCGCCTCCAGATCCTGCAGCGCCGACATCCGATGATCCGGCGCGCGCGATCGCATTTGCTCACCAGCGGCGCGAACTGCCTCGATGGAGTCCTGCTCCGATGCCTCGAGGATCGTCCGCAACGGCATCCCCGTTGCGCCTTCGACCAGGCCGATTCCCTGCGCTCTCGCCACCGCCGCGACCTCACGGACGAGCCGCACGAGCATGCGCGCACAATCCTCGTCCATGAGATAGCGCCAGCTCACGGACCGCATCGTCACGGCCATGCTCATGAGCCCCAGCCAGGCGGTGAATTTGCTCCACTCCATGGAGACGATGTTGTCTACGGCGGTCGATCGGACCCCCGCCTGATCGATCAGGCCCGCGATGCGCCGCGCCCGCTCGCTGATGCCCCCCGCTGGCTCACCGAGCGGCAGATTCACGTTGCGGGTGAACAGGACTTCCCCCGATGGCAACAGCTCGCCGCTCGTATCCGCGAGGGCGCCCAGCACCCTCTCGGCGCCGAAGGTCCGCGCCAACAGCTCGTTCTTCAGCACACCATTTTGAATGGATAGCGCCGCCTCGAGGCGCACGTGCCGCAGCCGCTCGAGCGCGGCTTCGGTGCCATGCGTCTTCATCGCGACGATCAGCGTGTCGGCCGCCTGGAGCCGGGCGGGCTCGGTGACCACTTGCACGCGCGCGGCGAAGTCGGCAAGGCCTTTGATGCGCAGCCCGTCCCGCTCCAGCGCACGCGCTCGATCGCCGCGCGCGATGACGATCACGGAGTGGCCGGCGCGCGCCAGGTGCGCAGCCAGGATGGAGCCTATGGCCCCCGCGCCGAGTATGGCGAATTCAGCTCGAGTCACATCTGCGCCTCCTTCGAGCGCGCAGTATACCGCCCGTAGAAGGCTGTCGGGCTCGCGCTGGCGGGACTAAGCCGGACGCAGCCGGGAAAGCACCGTGCCGAGCAGCCGCACCTCCTCCAGGGTGTTGTAGTGCACCGCTGAAACGCGCACGGCACCGCTTTCCGGGGCGAGACCCAGGCGGCGCATCAGGCGCGGCGAGTACAT
>Ga0134125_10003812_pt1 | contig 17331 bp, 12 predicted proteins | sample KB31751_FD_96464 | JGI IMG/M metagenome (GOLD analysis project Ga0134125, IMG submission 96464) | Terrestrial soil microbial communities with excess Nitrogen fertilizer from Kellogg Biological Station, Michigan, USA - KB3-175-1 | ecosystem: Environmental > Terrestrial > Soil > Unclassified ...
GTCGGCACGTATCGCTCGACCGACGGCGGCAAGACGTTCGAGCAGCGCCAATTTGCCCGGGGCGATTCGCACGACCTGTGGATCGATCCGGACGACGACAACCACGTGCTGCACGCGGCAGATCCCGGCGGCGACATCACCTTCAACGCGCTCGCCGACCAGCCGACGTGGTCGTCCGTGAATTATCCGACGGCCCAGCTCTACCACATCGTCGCCACGTCGAACGTGCCGTTCTACGTCTGCGGCTCGCAGCAGGATGAGAGCGAGACATGCGTATCAGCCGCGCCGCCCGCAGGCGGTGGACGCTTCGGCGGCGGCGGCCGCGGCAACCAGGCGGCCAACGAGTTCAGCCCGGGCGGGTCCGAAGACGGCTACATCGCCCCCGATCCGCGCGACCCGGACATCTTCTACTCCGGCACGAACGCGAACGGCGGCGGATTCCTCACGAAGCTGAATCGCCGCACCGGCGAAGTCACCGAGGTCAGCCCGTACCCGCGCATGTTCTCCGGCGAGGAATCGGCGGTGCTCAAGGAGCGCTGGCAGTGGACGTATCCGATCATCTTCTCGCCCGTGGACGGCAAGACGCTCTACGTGGGCTCGCAGCACCTCTGGAAGACGACGAACGGCGGACTGAACTGGACGCGCATCAGCCCCGACCTCACGCGCCACGATCCGAAGACCATGGGCCCGTCGGGCGGCCCGATCACGCGCGACATGAACGGCCCCGAGGTGTACGGCACGATCTTCTCGATTGCGCCGTCGAAGCGCACGACGAACGTCATCTGGACCGGTTCCGACGACGGCCAGATTCACGTGACCAAGGACGGCGGTGTCACCTGGGCGAACGTCACGCCGAAGGACATGCCGGACTTCGGCCGCGTCTCGCTCATCGACGCCGGCGCGCACGACTCGGCCACCGCGTACGTCGCGGTGAAGCGCTTCCTGCTCGACGACAAGGCGCCGTACATCTATCGCACGCACGACATGGGCAAGACGTGGACGAAGATCGTGAACGGCATCGCCGGGAACGACTTCGTGCACGCGGTGCGCGAAGATCCGACTCGTAAAGGCTTGCTCTACGCCGGCACACAGCACGGCGTGTACTTCTCGTACGATGATGGCGACCACTGGCAGTCGCTGAGCCTCAACCTGCCCGCCGACATTCCGGTGTGGGATCTCATCGTCAAGGATGACAACCTCGCCATCGCGACGCACGGCCGAAGCTTCTGGGTCCTCGATCACATCGAGCCGCTCCGCCAGTACAGCGACAAGCTGCTGGCAGGAAACGATCCGGTGCTCTTCCGTCCGGCGCCGGCGATCCGCGGATCGAACGAGCCGGCGACCATTCAATACTTGCTGCGCGCGCCCGCGCAGATCGTGCGCATCGACGTGCTCGACGCAAAGGGCGCGCTAGTCCGTACGTATCCCGACACGGCGAACGCTGCCGAAGAGGGCCGTGGCGGCGGCGGTGGCCGCGGCGGGCGTGGCGGCGGTGCCAACGCCAATCCCGGAAAAGTCGCGGGAATGAACACGTTCGGATGGGACCTGCGCTGGGCTCCGCCCGTCAGCTTCCCGGGAATGATCCTCTGGGGCGGCTCGATGACCGGCCCTGAAGCTGCGCCGGGCAAGTACACGGTGCGCCTCACGGTCGACGGCCACTCGACGTCGCAGCCGCTCACCGTCAAGCGCCATCCGCTGCACGCTGCAACAGACGCCGACCTCGAAGCACAGACCGCACTCGGCCTCGCGATTCGCGACAAGGTGAATGAAGCGAACTCCGCAGTCATCAAGATTCGCGATCTCGACAAGCAGGTCGCCGATCGCCTCACCAAGTCGGGCGATCCGAAACTGAAGGCAGTCGGTGACTCGCTCACCGCGAGGCTCGACGCGGTGGAAGGCGAGATCTACCAGGTGAAGAACCAGAGCGGGCAGGATCCGCTCAACTTCCCGATCAAGCTCAACAACCGCCTCGCGTCGCTCATGGGTGTCGTGACACGCGGCGATACGCGGCCGACGAGCAACGCCGCGCCGATCTTCACGGATCTCAAGACCGAGCTGAAGGTGCAGACGGATCGGATGCAGCAGGTGATCGACAAGGATCTCGCCGCGTTCAACGCGGAGCTCAAGCGGCTTGGGCTCGCACCGATCAGCCCGACGGGGAAGCCGATCGCGTAACGCAGGTCACATTGTTCTCTATAGGGAACAGCGGGGCGTAGGCGTAAAGCCTACGCCCCGCTGTCCTTCATCAAACCTTCATTCCGCGAATTGGAACATCCGGTGCGGTGCGGTAGTGGTACGGAGAGGATCGAGTCCCGCTGATCGCTCTCATCACCGCAACCCAAAGGAGTTACCATGCGCAAGCTTGCCTTGATCATGGCCGTCGTCGCGATGTCCGCGTGCGATCGCTCAAAACCAGAGCTCGAGAAGACGCTCGCCCAGGTACAGCAGGTTTCTGCAGAGAAGGACTCGCTCTTGCAGGACGTAATGGCGACGACGCAGTTCATCGCCGACGCGAACACGGAGCTTGCCAAGGTGCGCATGAACGCCGCCTGGAAGCCGAAGGCTGCGACGGCCGGCGAGAATGAGGGCAAGCAGTCGCCCAGCGAACAGCGCGCCGCGCTGCTCACCCGCATCAAGGGGATCACTGCGAGCCTGAACGAAGCCGAGTCGCGTCTCTCCGCAAGCCGCAAGCGCGTGTCGATGCTCGACACGAACAACACGAGCCTGAAGTCGCAGCTCGCGGCGTATGACTCGACGGTCACGTCGATGAAGTCGATCATCGAGAACCAGAAGGCGCAGGTGCTCGACCTCACCAACCAGGTAAACTCACTGACGACGGAGAACACGCAGATCAAGGCGTTCAACGTCCAGCTCACGACGGACAAGACCAACCTCACCGATGAGAACGGCAAGCTCACGACCGAGAAGAACACGGTCTACTACATCGTCGGGACGAAGAGCGACCTGATCAAGCGGCACATCATCGTGCAGACGGGCGGCATGCTCGGCATTGGCAAGACGCAGGTGCCGGCGCGCGAACTGAACGCCGCGGACTTCACGAGCATCGACAAGACGGCCGTCTCGGAGATTCCGCTTCCGAAGGCCGGTACGGAGTACAAGATCATCACGCGCCAGGACGTGAGCGCGCTCGACGCGGCCGATCCGAAGAACGCGGGCGTGGTGAAGGATTCGATTCACATCAAGGATGCAGCCGCATTCTGGGCCGCGTCGAAATATCTGATCGTCGTCGAGCAGTAGGAGTCAACATACTGCGAGAACGTCAACATACGACGAGTTAACGGTTTTCGGTTGGTCGGTCAACATCGGTAACGCAATCAGTCCTGGCCACGTGGCGCGCAATTTCGCTCGTGACCAGGACTGATTCTTTAACCGATGCTAACCGACCAACCGAAAGCCGTTAACTCGCTTTACCCGTCTCGTGCAACGAGTGTCGCCGCGACCAGATCCCCCGTCACGTTCAGCACCGTAGCGAACGTATCCGGAATCGCATCCACCGCGATCAGGATCCCGATCCCTTCCACCGGCAGCCCGATTGCCGCGAACAGTGGCGTGAGCATGATGAATGCGCCGCGCGGGATCCCGGGCACCGCGAACGCAAGGAACACCGCAGCGAACGCGATCGTGCCGAGCTCACGCGCGTGCAGTGGCACGCCGTAGAACCAGCCGACGAACAGCGCGCCCACCGTCCACGACACCGGCGCCGCGACCTTGAATGTTGAAACGGCCAGCGGCATCACGAAGCCGTTCACCGCGTTCGGGAGCTCGAGCTGCTCGCCGCTCTCGATGAGCGCGGGGAGCGACGCCACGCTCGACGACGAGCTGAACGCAATCAGCTGGGCCGGAAGCGCCGCGCGCGCAAACGCGGCGATGGGAATCCGTGCGACAAGCGCCACGACCGGATACAGCAGCAGCACGACCGCGAGACACGACGCCATGTACGCGATCACATAGAACCCCATCGCGCCAGCGAACGCGGCCCCTGCATGAGCCGCGAGCGGGACGACCATCGCGAATATCCCAATGGGCGCGGCGAGCACCACCCAGCGCACCATCACGAGCATCGCGTCGCCGAGCGCCTGAAAGAATCCCGTGAGCGCGGCGCGCGAACTCTCCGCACTCTTGGCGATCGCGAGCGCGAGCAAAATCGTGAAGATGATCAGCGAGATCATCTGGCCGTTGGCGGCGGCCGCAATGGGATTCGACGGAATCAGCGACGTGAGCCACGCGCCGAAGGTCTGCGCCTGCGCTCCCGCAACGAGCTGCCCGGCCGCGTCCGCAGCGCCGGGCGGCAGCGTGGGCCGAACTCCTCCGCTCGGCAGGAGCGCGAACAGCGACGGAATCAGCGGGATCGCGACGATGGCCACGCTCATCGAGAGCAGGACGAACACGACCAGCGTCCGCCCGCCCAGTTTCCCGATCGACTTGATGTCGCGCGCCGACGCCACGCCGGTGATCAGCAGCGACACGACGAGCGGAATCACCGTCATGCGGATCGCGTTCACCCACAGCGTACCGATCGGCGCGATCGAATCCGCGGCGTGCACGAGCGATGCGTTGCCGCTCAGCGACACGGCCGATCCCACGGCGAACGCCGCGCCGAGCGCGACGAGAACTCTGGTGGGTTCTTTCATCTACATCATCAGGTCGCCGCCGTTGATATCGAACGACGCGCCGGTGATGTATCCCGCGGCTTCGGAGGCCGCGAAGCAGATGAGATCCGCAACTTCGAGCGATGTGCCAAGACGAGGAACGGGATATCCCGCGGCGAGCCGCTCAAGCAGTGCGTCGGACGCACTCTCGCGTGTCAGCTCCGTGTCGATCATGCCGGGGCAAACGGCGTTGACGGTCACGCCGAATTTGCCGAGCTCCTTTGCCGCGGCGCGCGTGAGTCCGAGCAGTCCTGTCTTCGACGCGGTGTAATGCGCGCCGCCGAGCGTGCTCACCATGCGGCCGGCCGACGACGAAATGTTCACGATGCGCCCGTAGTTCTGCGCCTGCATGGCCGGAAGCACGGCCTTGATGAGCAGGAACGGCGCCGTGAGGTTCACCTCGAGCGCCTCGCGCCATTCGTCGGCGTCGAGCTCGGGGAAGCGCGTGGTCTGCGCGAGCGCCGCGTTGTTCACGAGAACATCGATGCGGCCGAACCGCTCCAGCGTGCGGCGCGCGATCTCCTCCGGCTTTCCCGCGGCGGCAACATCACCGGGCACCGCCAGCGCGCGGTCGCCGAGCGAGCGTGCGACCTCCTCCGCGCGGTCGATGTCCCGCACGTTCACCGCGACGCTCGCGCCGCGCTCGTACAATCTTGCTGCCGCCGCCCGCCCAAGCCCGCGTGCCGCGCCGGTGACGATCGCGACGCGGCCTTCGAAATCAGCGGGCATGAATTCCCGGGTGCGCCGCGGTGACGTCGCGCCGCATGCGCATCCAGATGAGCCCGAAGACAAAAATGCCGATTGAGATGACCTGCGCCGCGGAGAGCCCGCCGAGGAGGCCGCTGATGCGGTCGTCCTTGGCGCGCAGGAATTCCACGAGGAAGCGCTCGACTCCCGCGTACACGGCCCACACGCCGAACAGCCAGCCTTCCGCGTGTTTGTGTTCGCGGAGGCGCCACACGAGCAGGAACACGACGAACCCGAGCAGCACTTCCAGCAGCTGAGTTGGGTACACCGCGATCACGTCCAGCGGGTTGGTTCCCTGGGGGAAATGCACGCCGAACGTGCTCGACATGTTGCCGGCCGTCGAGGGCGGCACGCCCTCGGGGAATTTCACGGAGAGCCAGCCGCCGGGCCACGGCTTGCCGTAGTCGTCGCCGACGGCCCAGCAGCCCGTGCGGCCGACGGAGTAGCCGCCCGCGAGCCCAATGCAGAACACGTCCGCGATCTGCCAGAAGCGCAGCTTCTTGATGCGGATCATGAGCGCGCCGGCCGCGACGCTGCCGGCGAACCCTCCCCAGAACACGAACCCGCCGCGCGTGAAGAGCGAGTCGAGGCTGTGCGTCAGCACGGCGTAGTAGATCTTGGCGCCGATGATGAACCCGACGAGCGTCGCGGCGACGATGTCGGGCACGGGATTGGAGTCGAGCCCGCGGCGTTCCATTTCCTTGGACGCAACCATCTGGCCGAGTACGAACGCAGCGGCCACGGCGATGCCGAAGCCGGTGATGGTGAGCGGCCCGACGGCGATGTTCAGCGCGTGGTGGACGGTGGCTTCAGAAGCGAGGGGCATGGCCAGAAGAATGTACTCCGCGGACGCGGGCGTCGCCTCCGCTCAGCGCGCGCACCCGTCGATCCGGAATCCGCCGATGCGCGTGGAATAGGTCGTTGCGTCCTTCTTGTAGTAGTCGCCGACATACCAGAATGTGCAGTCGTCGCTCGGATCCATCGCGAGCGTCGTGTAATCCTCCCAGCGCAGCGTGTTCGTCTGCGACGCCTCGCCTTCGGCCAGGACAGTCTCGCGGAACGTGAGCTGACCCGGCGGATCGTTCGCGAGCCGCGCGGCAAACCGCTGGCCGGCAAAGTTCGGCGTGCCGCCAAACGAATACCCGATGCCGATGTTCCCCTTGCGATCCATCCCGATGCTCGGCATCCACCGATAGAAACTGTCCGGCGCGAACGTGCCTTGCTGGTAGAGCACGGGATCGCGCTTCTTGTCGAGGCGGAACTCGTACCAGCGCACGCCGCCGCCTCCGGCAGACGAGTTCACCGACTGCAGCGCGAGAATGGATTCGTGCCCGTTCACGCGGCGGTACACGAGGCGTTGCATGATTTTGTCGCCTTGTGCATCTAATTTGCGATCCGTGCCCGGCTGCGGCACGCAGCTCGTGAGCTGGCCGTCGCAGAGGTAGTGATACGGCGCGACGGGAATGTCGAACGGGCCTTCGAGTTTGGTCTTGGTCGTGTCCTTCCAGTCGACGTGAAATTTCCAGTAGCGGATCACGGAATCCTCGAAGACTTTCTTCAGCTGCGCGCCGCCGGCCGCCATCATGATGTTCGGCGCGCCCTTGGGCGGAACACCCTGGCCGTCAATGTCGGCGTTGTTCAGGAAGTTCACGTCGTCGATGATGAAACACTGCTCACGCGCCGGCAGCCCCTTCAGCATCTTGTCGCGCTCGGCCACGCACACGTGCTTCTGGATGATGTTGTCGCTGGTGCTCGTGGGCAGGTAGTAGCCGTCGGGCCACACGGCCGGACGCGGATAGTCCGGAAAGAGCGGACGCTTGAACTCGTATCTGTTAAAGGGGCCCGACGGATCAGAACCCTGACTGACCGCGTAGCACATCGAATACGGCCCCGTGGAGTCGTTCGCGGGCCGCCGAAAGATCGGCATGACGTAGAGCCAGCGGTTGGCGAGCTGGTCGTAGCGTACGACCGCGTCGCCGTTGTTGCGCGCTTCGCACTGCCCGCCGAACCCCGCGAAGATCGTGTTGGTCGGGACGGCGCCGTAGATGAGCTTGCCGGTCGTGTCGAACATCGCGCCTTTTTTCGTGAAAATCGCGAACCGCGAGTTCACGATCTGCACGATGTGATTGGGGCCGACGGCGAGACTGTTGTCGGACGGGTTCCTGCCGTCCTGCGAGGGCTTGAGGCTCGTGAAGCCGACGCCGAGCCCGTCGAAGCTCGCGACGATCGGGACGGGCGGGCGAGTGCCCTGGGAGGTCTGTTCTATTGAAGGGCCGGCTTGAAGCGCAGCAACGGCGAGGAGCGCGAGGGCCACGGAAAGAGTTTTCATCGTGACCTCGAAGTTACGACAAGGCTATCCTTCGCGCTTCATCTTGTATTGGAGGGCGCCGGAGGGGCAAAGCGCGACCTGCGCGGCGACCTGCTCCGCAGTGGCGAGCTCGGGGCGGATCCACCGCTGGCGCTTCACGTCGAAGACTGCGGGGAGGCCACGGATGCACACGCCGGTGTGCTTGCACACGTCTGGGGCGAAGGTGACGGAGATCTCGTCGGTTTCGTAGAGTTGGAGGCGGTGGGGCATGAGTTCAATAATACAACAACAAACAACTAACGCTTGAAGCTGACAAACAACTAACGCTTGAAGCTAACAAACAACTAAACGCTTGAGGCTGGCGGCGACGGCCAAAGCTGGAAGCCGCCAAGCTGTTGGCTGCCAAGCTTGAGGCTAACAAACAACTAAACGCTTGAAGCTGACAAACAACTAAACGCTTGAAGCTAACAAACAACTAAAGGCTTGAGGCGATGGTCAGGCGTGCATCCGCTTCGACTTCGACTCTTGAGCGAAGCTCCAATGTCCCAAATCGTCGACGTTCAGCTTCAAGCACTTAGTCGTTTGTTAGCTTCAAGCTTAGCGGCCAACAGCTTGGCGGCTTCCAGCTTTGGCCGTCGCCGCCAGCTTCAAGCGTTAGTTGTTTCTCGATCCGTCCCTCCCTCCGCGAATGTTCGGCGGAGTTGGTGCGCGAGCACGTTGCGGCGGGAAAGGGGAAAACTTCTTAATGGTTTGAGGTTTGTGGTTAACTAGTGAGTGGTGTGCCGCGCAGTGAACCACTCACCAGTTAGCCGCAATCCAAGAACCATTTTGCCGTTAGGGCTTCTGCCCCCCAGGCAGCACCAGCTCCGGACTCCACAGCTTCAGGTAGATCCCGGATATCGCCGTGCTTGCCATGCTCACCGCGTGCGTGCTGGTCATCGCCGACGCCGTATCGCCGAAGATCGCAACCGGCGGCCTGCTGACCACGCCGTTGAACGCGAAGGTGAAGTTCGCCCGCTGGCACCGCGCAAACGGCATCACGTCCGGACGCGGCGCGCTCGCGGAATCCGTCGGCAGCGCGCGGCACGGGTCGCCCGTGGGCGCCACGCTGTCCGTTTGAATTCCGCTGATGCCCCACCACGTGCGGTGGCGGTCGCGGTACTCGAGGTGCGCCGGGATCGGGCGGAGCAACACGGCATGCACGCTCGAGTCGGAGTCCGCCAGCGTGCCCATCGCCGTGCCCATTCCCATCGGCGTCGCGGTGCCGGGACGATAGATCGGAATCGGGATCCCGATCGCGCCCGAGTCCGCGCTCGCCACCAGCATCACGAACCGCGTCGGCGCGGTGGGCGTCCACGCGAACAGCGTGCGCGTGATGCGCGGAATTCCCCACGGGCACACGAACGCCGCCGCCGCACCTGACGCCATCGCGGGCACGGGGCATGCGATTTGTGGACCTGCAAAAATTTCCTCGGCGACGGCCACGGCGTTCATTGTCGTCGCCGTATCGTCAATCATGATCGAAACCGATTGCACGGTCGGTGACTGCCCGATCACCGCCGCGGCCCCGTAGAACGGCGCGGCATCGTCCGCGGTTCCGCCCGCGGCGCGAATTGAATCACCCATCCTGTTGAACTGCGCGGCGACGGAGTTGGATGGAATGACGTCGACCGGCGAGGTGGAGAGGTCGCTGCGTGCACAAGCGACCGCGGCCAGGCCCGCGAGACACGCGGTGCCGGCCAGTGCAGCTGCCTTCGGGATCATGTGGCCTCCAGCCTGATATTCAGTCCTACAGACTGATTTTACCGCCTCAGGCCGGGGAAAGTTCGTGCGCCGCAGCGCACGTCGGTGCCCCTCCTACTCGTACCGGAGCGCGTCCACGGGATCGAGGCGCGACGCCTTCAGCGCCGGCAGCATCCCGAACACGATTCCCGTCAGCGCGCTGGACCCGAGCGCGCTGATCACCGCGAGCGGCGGAACCGACGCCTGGATCGGCGTCGCCTTGTTCACGATGAGCGCGACGATCCAGCCGACCACGAGCCCGATCGATGCGCCCGTCGCCGTCAGCGTCACCGCCTCGACGAGGAACTGCCAGAGAATAATTCCGCGCGTCGCGCCGAGTGCCTTGCGCACGCCGATCTCTCGCGTGCGCTCCGTGACGGAGATCATCATGATCGCCACCACGCCCACGCCGCCCACCAGCAGGCCGACGGAGCTCAGCGCGATCATCACGAGGAAAAACATGCCGAAGACCTTGTTGTACACCTCGAACAGCTTGTCCTGCGTGATGATCGCGAAGTTCGATTCATGGCTCGGCCGCAGCCCGCGCTGGCCGCGCAGGCTCGCCGTCACGTCGTCGATCGTCTCGCCCTGCGCGGACGCCGCCGTCGGCTTCACGACGAAGCCCATGTATTTCGTCTGCGCGCCCAGCTTGCGCGAGAGCGCATAGATGCTCGTGTAGATCTTCGGGTGGTCGCCGCCCGAGAGGAAGCTCACGTTGTCGTGGAACACGCCGATCACGGTGAAGCTTCCGCCGACGTTGCCGTTGAGCGCGTTTAGCGTGATCTCCTTTCCGATCGCGTCGTTGTCGCCGAACAGCTGCTGCTTGGCGTTCGTGTTGAGGATCGCGATGGGCGCCGCCGAGCGCGACTCCTGCTCGGTGAACACGCGTCCGTCCGTCATGTCCGGCGGGTTGATCTGCGGCCAGTCGCTCGTGACGCCGACGATTTGCACCTGCGACAGCAGATGGTCCCGGTACCGCGCCGAGACGCTCCATCCCTGCTGGATCATGATCTTGTCCACGCTGCTCAGCCGCGAGAGCGCGTCGAACTCGGCGAACGTCAGCCTCGGGTTCGAGAGCCATTTGCACGAGTCGCCCGAGTCCGAGCAGTTCTCGAACGAGATCGGGTAGCGGTTCACGAAGAACGTTGTCGGGCCCGCGGCCTCGAACTGCTTCGCGACGCTCTCGTTGATGCCGTGCACCGCCGCGGAGATCACGACGACCACGAACACGCCGACGGCGACGCCGAGGATCGTGAGACCGGCGCGCACCTTGTTCGCCTGCATCGCGTCGAGCGCGATGCCGACGCCCTCGAGCGACATCTTGACCTTGTCGATGAACCGCATCTTGGCCATGGTGCTATTCCTGGCGGAGGGCGGCGACCGGGTCGAGCAGCGATGCCCGTCCCGCCGGATACACGCCGGAAATGATGCCCACGCCGGCGCCGATCACGACGCCGAGCGCGATGGACCATGGCGCGACGTACGTGGGCATCGGCGTCACGGAGCGAATGATGATCGCGAACATCGCGCCGAGCGCGATGCCCATGCCGGCGCCGATCGTGCTGAGCGTCGTCGCCTCGATGAGGAACTGCGTGAGGATGTCTCGTCGCTTGGCGCCGAGCGCCTTGCGAATGCCGATCTCACGCGTGCGCTCCGCGACGGCGACGAGCATGATGTTCATGATGACGATCGCGCCGACCACGAGGCCGATCGCGGGAAGCGCGATGCCGGCGAGCTCGAGGTATTTCTGGATCTTGTTCCAGAACTCGAGCGCGGAGTCGGAGGTCTCGAGGGTGAAGTCGTCCTTCTGCCAGCCGTGCAGCTTGTGCCGCGCGCGCATGACTTCGCGCACGCGGTCCTCGGCGTCGTTCAGCGCTTCCGGCGTGGCGACCTGCACGATCACGGCGTCGATGACGTGCGGCGCGCGGTTCAGCAGGCGGTGCACGGGCGAACGGAACGGCGCGTAGATGTAGTTGTCAAACGACTGTCCGAATGCGCTGCCGAGCGATTCGCCGATGCCGATCACCTTGTAGATCTTCCCTGCGATCTTCACCTCGTGATCGATCGGTGAGACGGTCGGGAAGAGGCGCTTGACGAGATCGGGGCCGAGGATGACGACGCTCGAGCCGTTGGTGAGTTCGTCGGGCGTGAACTCACGGCCTTCGGTGACGTCGAACTTCTTGATCTTGAAATAGTCGCCTTCGAAGGCGGTGACGTCGGCGGTGCGCGGCTTGGAATACTGCGACTCGACCTTGATGCCGTCCGAGGAGTACATCGCCCAAAGCGTCCCCGGGCCCAGCGCGTCCACGACAGGCTGCACATCGGACTCCATGATGCGCTGCCGGCGGTTGTACTCCATCCACTGCTCGCGCGACACGTCGCCGATGTTGATGTTCGGGCGGCTGCGCAGCTCGAACGAGTTGAGGGCGATGAGTTTCCCGACGAGCTCGTCCTGCATGTATTTCCCCATCCCGTTCACGATCGAGACGACGGTGATGAGGAACATCACGCCGATGCAGACGCCGAGCGTGGTGAAGAAGCTCTTGAGCTTCTGCACGCGGATCGTGTCGAGGGCCAGGCGGATGGCTTCGAAGAAGTGCATCTAGGTTGTACGAGCGACGCTGGGGTACGGTTTCAGAAACTACAACGACTTTGACCGCGGATTTTCGCGGAACTGCAACAACAACCACCTTCACCGCGGATTAACGCGGAAAATCGCGGATGACCGACAAAAAAATTGGGGGAACTGCGACTACCCGTAAGGTAAGTGCAGTTCCCCCAAAGTCTTAATCCGTGGCTACTTCCGCGAAATCCGTGGTAAGTAGTTGCCCGATCCCGCAGTTATCCGCGGTACAATCCGCGCAAATCCGCGATAAGGCAGTTGCCGTTAGCCCTTTCTCCCCACTCCCGTGAACGCCTGGTCGAACACGTCCAGCGCGAAGTCCACGTCGTCCGCCGTGATGCAGAGCGGCGGCTTGACCCGCAGGACGTTGCCGTCGAGCCCACCCTTGCCAATGAGCAGGCCAAATTCGCGGCAAGCCTCGACAATGTCGCCAGTCTCTGCCTTTGCTGGCGCTTTAGTGGCGCGATCAGACACGAGTTCAACCCCGATCATCAACCCCATGCCACGCACGTCGCCGATCAGCTTGTGCGACGCTTTCAGCTTGTCGAGGCCGGCGCGCATGCGCGTGCCCATCGCCTTGCAGTTGGCCATCAGGTTCTCTTCGTCGATCACGTCCATCACGCCGAGCGCGGCGGCGGTGCTCATCGGGTTGCCGCCAAACGTGTTGAAGTGGATGCGCTGCGTGAGGGCCTGCGCGATGTCCATGCGGGTCGTGACTGCGGCGATCGGCGCGCCGTTGCCGAGGCTCTTGGCCATCGTGACGAAATCGGGCGTGACGTCGAAGTTCTGGAATCCCCAGTAGTTCTCGCCGGTGCGGCCGAAGCCCGTCTGCACTTCGTCGGCGATGCACAGACCGCCGTGCTCGCGGGTGATCGCGTACGCTTCCTTGAGATAGTTCTTCGCACCGTGCGTGACGCCGCCGGCGCCCTGGATCGGCTCCATGATGAACGCAGCGACTTTGCCTGGCGTCGAGTAGCGAATCAAGTCGCGGATGTCGTTCGCGCTCATCGTCGCGATTTCTTCCGGCGTGCCCTTGAACGGCGAGCGGTACGGATCCGGGTTGAGCGCGTGGTGCACCGAGCTGCCGCTGCCGAGCGGGAACTTCCACGTCGAGAGCGACGTGAGCCCCTGCGCGGCCGGGCTGTTGCCGTGGTAGCCGTTGCGCACGGCGATCACGTCGGAGTGGCCCGTCTTGAGTCGCGCCATCGAGATGGCCAGATCGTTTGCTTCGGTGCCGCTGTTCACGAAGTAGGTGACGTCGAGCCCCTTGGGCATCTTCGACGCGATTTTCTTCGCAAGCAGCGCGATGTTCGGGTGGAGATAGATGGTCGTCGCGTGCTGGAGCGTGTCGGCCTGCTCCTTGATGCGCGCCGTGATCTTCGGATGGCAGTGTCCCGCGCCCACGGTCACGATGCCGGCGAGGAAATCGAGATAGCGGCGGCCGGTCTCGTCGAACAGCCACTGCATGTGGCCCTCGACGATGAGCAGCGGTTCCTTGTAATACGTGAAAATTGCGGGATTCGTGAACTGCTTCCGCATCGCGATGATCTCTTCGCGCGACGGACCCGTGTATTTGCGCGGCACGTAGTCGGAATGGGGCATCGCGAGGCGAGTTTTCGCCGGGGCGGTCATTGTTGCCATAAAAGCCTCCAGTTACAGCAATAGTTTATGGTCGTACGGTCTTCGCTATCGGTCCTTCGATCTTCGATCGTCGATCGCAGTTTCGGTCTTCGGTCCTCGGTCCTCGGTCGTCGGTCCTCGGTTGTCGGTCCTCGGTCTTCGGTCCTCGGTCGGGCGTCGCGAATCCAGTCCCCAGTCGCCAGTCCTAAGACATCCAGTTCACCCCCGCCTCACTATTCCACTTCGTCGTCATCTTCTTCGCCTGCGTCCAGAATTCGATCGACCCTCTGCCCGTGATATCTCCCACTCCAAACCGCGACTCGTTCCACCCGCCGAACGAGAACGGCTCCCTCGGCACGGGCACTCCCACGTTCACGCCCACCATCCCCGCCTGCGCGTGCTCCATCACATGCCGCGCGATCCCGCCGCTCTCGGTGAACACGCTCGCCGCGTTTCCATAGGGCGACGCATTCTCCACGCGCAGCGCGTCATCAACGTTGGAGGCGCGAATGATCACGAGCACCGGCCCGAACACCTCCTCCTGCGCGATGCGCATTTCGGGCTTCACGTGGTCGAGAATCGTCGGCCCGAGCCAGTAGCCCTTCTCGCGGCCGGCGACCTTCGCCTGGCGGCCATCGACGAGCAGCTTCGCCCCCTGCGCGACGGCCTCTTCTATATAACGGATGATCCGGTCCTTCGATTCCTGTGAGATCACAGGTCCGATGTCCGGCCCGGGGACCATCGCCTTCGCCTTGGTGATCATCTTCGCGATGATCGGATCGGTGTCCGCCACGGCGACCATCACCGACGCCGCCATGCAGCGCTGCCCGGCGCAGCCACTCATCGACGCGATCACGTTCCCGGACGTCATCTCGACGTCGGCGTCCGGCATCACGATGAGATGATTCTTTGCGCCGCCGAGCGCGAGGCACCGCTTCAAGGTCGCTGTGGCCCTGCGATAAACAATTTTCGCCGTCTTGGTCGAGCCCACGAAACTCACCGCCGCGATCCCCGTGTGATCGCAGATCGCCTCGACGACTTCCTTGCCGCCGTGCACCACCTGAAATACCCCTTCGGGCAGCCCGGCCTCGCGCAGCAGCTCGGCAATTCGTATGGAACTCAGCGGGACAAGCTCAGAAGGCTTCAGGATCATGCAGTTGCCGAGCGCGATCGCGTTGGGCATCGACCAGTTCGGCACCATGATCGGGAAGTTGAACGGCGTGATCGCGCCGACGACTCCGAGCGGGAAGCGCTCGATCCGGCACTCCACGCCGCGCGAGACTTCGAGCACTTCGCCGGCGGTGATCTGCGGGAGCGAGCAGGCGAACTCCGTCAGCTCCGCGGCCTTGAGAACTTCGGCGCGGGCTTCGCTGTCGATCTTGCCGTTTTCCTCGGTGATCAGCGCGGCGAGCGACGCGATGTCGCGCTCGAGCAGGGTCTTGTACCTATAGAAGACCTGGACGCGCTCCTTGATGGGCGTCGCGGCCCATGCGGGCCAGGCTTTCTGTGCGGCTTTGACCGCGAGGTCGATCTCATGGTGCCCCGAAACCGGCACGCGCGAGATGACGGACCCGTCGGCTGGATTGTAGACGTCGAGGGTGGGGAGTGCGGCTGAAGCGTCCTTCGGCGCGCCCGCGATGACGTTGGAGATGGCGGGGTGTTTCATACCGCTAAAGCTACGAGAAAGTGATGTTCGAGAACAACACGACTACAGTGGTGGGTGGTGAGGCGCCAGTGTTCAGTCTTGAGTGACCGCTTTCACTCAGTACGGAGCACCGGGACCTCACCGCCCACCACTGTAGTTCACGCGTTTTGCGGCTCCTGCCGCAAAAGTGGATTACAAACCTGAAATTCGCCTGTACGGGTTTCTGTAAAGGTCCGTCACGTTTGACGCCTTTCTATCACTTCCTGTCATGCCGAATGCCGAGGCATCGCGTGGCACGCGACTTGACTTACATGGCCCTCGACAACGGAGGTAAGACCCACCCAACGCCACATCTTTCACAGGAGCTTGCGATGCCGCAGCACAAGAGAGGTTTCACCCTTATCGAACTTCTGATCGTCGTCGTCATCATCGGCATTCTCGCCGCGATCGCGATCCCGAAGTTCGCGAACACGAAGGAAAAGGCGTACGTCGCTTCAATGAAGTCCGACCTGCGCAATCTCGTCACCGCCCAGGAAGCGTACTTCTCCGACTACAACAGCGTGTACGCGCCGAGCACCACCGCGATGGGCACGAACTATCAGGCGTCCTCGGGTATCACGGTCAAGATCAACTCCTCGGGCGGAACGGGCTGGACCGCGACGGCCAAGAGCGCTTCGACGGCGAAGACGTGCGCGATCGCGCTCGGCAGCGGCGCGACGAACGAAGGTGATCCGATCTGCAACTGAGCGCGAGGGACGCGCACCAACAACCGTTAACCACAAACAACAAACCATTAATGGTTGTTGGTTTGTGGTTAACGGTTGTTGGTGCGTCAATCAGTCTGCAGCGCGACGATCGGCGATACCCTCGATGCTCTCAGCGCGGGAAGGAGTGATGCGATCACTCCGCTCGCCGCGAGCACGCCAAGTGCTGCAGCTATGGACGGCGGGTCAATCGTCTCCACTCCGTTGAGCTGTGACGTGAGCAGACGAACCGCCGCGAGCGCGAGCGGGAGGCCGATCAGCATGCCGGCGGCGACGAGCCGCAGCGATTCGAACAGCACGGAGCGCACGACATCACCCTGGCGCGCGCCCAAGGCGACGCGCAGGCCGATCTCTCTCGTGCGGCGCGATATCGCGTAGGTCATCACGCCGTAGAGCCCGACGCTGGCGAGCAGCAGCGCGAGCACGCCGAACGCGGTCGAGAGCTTCGCCATGAGGCGCTGCTGGAGGATCGACGCCTCCATGAGCAAGGCGAGCGGCGTGTTGCCGTCGATCGGCAGCAGCGGGTCAACTGCGACGACCGCGGCGCGCACCTGCGCCGCGACCGACGCGGGCTCGCCCTTCGAGCGCACCAGAAAGCGCAGCGAGCCCGGCGCGTCGACGCCCGGGCCGGTCTGCCCGTAGGAGAAATACACGCGCACATCCGCTTTCCTGGTGAGCGAGTGATCGCGCGTGTCCGCCACCACGCCGATGATTTCGACGAGCGTCGTGTCGTCGAGATGGATGTACTTCCCGACGGCCCGCTGGTTCTTGAAATAGGTGGCGGCGAACGTCTCGTTCACGAGCGCAAGCCGGCCCGCGCGCCCCTCGTCGCTCGCGGCGAAATCCCGCCCGTCGAGCAAGTGTCCGCCGATCCCGCGCACGTAGTTCGCGCCGACCACGTCGTAGTACGTGTTGGTGTCGCCGGGCGAACGCGCGACGAAACCCGGGATCTCGAAGTTGGTCCCGGAGTCGGTTCCCGAAAATATTCCATTTTCGGAATAAGTCACCGCGCTGACGCCGGGGATCGCGGCGATGCGATCGCGGACCGTGTGAGCCAATTGCTGGAGCCGGTCGCCCGAGTATCCGCGCGCGTTGATGTCCACGTCCGTGATCAGCAGGTGATCGCGGTCGAGCCCGACGTCGGCGGCCTGCACATTGCGCAGGCTGCGCAC
>Ga0134125_10003813_pt1 | contig 17331 bp, 16 predicted proteins | sample KB31751_FD_96464 | JGI IMG/M metagenome (GOLD analysis project Ga0134125, IMG submission 96464) | Terrestrial soil microbial communities with excess Nitrogen fertilizer from Kellogg Biological Station, Michigan, USA - KB3-175-1 | ecosystem: Environmental > Terrestrial > Soil > Unclassified ...
CCCACAAGCGCCGGGACAACGCCCTCGCGAGGAGAGGGTCGACTTCGAGAGCTGTCAGTCTGGCGACACGTACTCGCAACAAATCGGTTGCCAGCCCCGGACCTGGCCCAATTTCAAGGGCATCGTCGCCGATGGATGCGTCTTGCAGAATCCAGGGAATAATGTCGCGCTCCAGCTTTCGCTTCCAGATTGCAGAACTGCAAATGATGCGATGACATCTGTTCAGGGCTTTACCTCAACACCGCGACGGGACCGAGGAGACCGCGCGACGGTGCTTCAGTCTTGACAATCTCCGAAGACAGGCCGCGGCGCGATGCCATCTGCCGTCCCATTTCGATTTGGTCGCTAGCCGAAAGCACCGTAGCCGCGATCGGAAATATCTCCTTATCTTCGACCGCGAGATGGCGTTCGTAGAGTTCGGATAGCGCGTCCAGGTTCGCCTTAAGGCGATCTGCGTCTTCCGCGTCGATAACACCATCCTCGAGCCACCTGACTCCGATACCATCGACAATGCGGTGGGCGACATCGGCGCGCTCATGGTCCTTCTGTAACTGCTCGATCTTGACCCAAGCCGAGTGCAGGCGCTCATCATTCATCGCCCTCAGACGCGGGAACAAGGATTCCTCTTCGTCGGCAGTATGTCTCGGGGCGCTCTCACGGAAATATCGGAGCGCGCGCTCCAAGGCAACACGTCGATCAAGATCGAGAGTCGCGTTGCTGGTCCCCTCAGCCAGACGCACGAGATCTTTTAGGAAATATTGGATGCGTTTGTGGCAGTCACTGAGCGTTCCAAGGGGCTCGGAGAAATCACTCTCGGGCTTTGCTCCTATTTGGGTGAGCATATTAGGCGGTCCTTGCTTCGGCGGAGGTCGCAACGAGTGCGTGCGGCTTGTTCGCTGGCGCAATCCTTGTTATTCGAATCCGGAAGTTACCTGCACTGCGCTCGATATACTCCCACAGCGCCTCACCTGGCCGTAGCGTATTGAACTGATGGCTTAACGGGATTGGGTCGTGGTCGTTGAGCAGTCTAAGCGATGCGCCGGGAAGCAGTGCGTCGAATTTAGCGAAGATCATGGGATGCCGTTGCGGCCGCGGAACATTACGGAGATCAAGCTCTTCAGATTCGTCAAGAGGCGCCTTACCCGACTCTTTGCCACCCGTGGCCAAGACGAAAATGACCGAATCTTCCAGCCCTTGTACGCTGTGCTTAGCGCCTGGAGCAATGGACACGACCTCGCCCACATTCACGTCGCACGATGCTTCGCCTTCAAAACACCGGATGCGCCCTCGCGTCACGTAGATTGTCACGGTTCCTGGAGTTGTGTGCTCGGAAATCGACTGGCCGGCAAGAATGCTTATAAGCACCATCCGGTAACCCGACTCGTTGATTACGACCTTAGGGTTGAAGCGATTGGGGTTAAATTCAACAAGATCATTGAGGTTATGCTTCTCCATTGGACCGTCCTTTTCCGATCGTTCTAGGTGTTTCATTTCCGAAAATAGGCCATGCTGGCGCTGTATGCGATGACTGAAGTCGTAAAACACGGTCGGTATGGCCCTCGTAAGGAATAGGGGCCTGTTCCAAACGTGCTGATCTCCCGCCAGGAAGTCCCCTGAAAGTAAAGATGTGAGCGATGGAGACCATCGAAGGTATTGCCAGGTCCAGAAATATTGAAAGTCCGATATCTGGCCTGGATCTGTCCTTCTGCGGTGGGGCCACTGACCCTTCCAAGTTTTAGCGGCCTTCGGCCATCCGAATTAATGGCGGATCAATGACAGCTCGTGACGCGCTTTGTCGTTCCAGACTTGCCTGCGCTAGCGGCATAGGTCCTGAGAGCACGCAGATCCGGAATGATAAGGGAGCGTCCTTTCCGCGCAATTAGCCCTTCCTCTTTCAGCCGGGCAAATGCACGCGAGACCACATCCCTTACCGAGCCGATGCGGCTGGCGATTTCCTGGTTTGATAGGACAAGCTGAAATGCAATTCGACCCTCCGTCGGCCTGCCACCATATTGCACTTCTGTAACCAGGAAGGACGCAAGCCTATGCCCGACGTCATGGAACGATAACGCCTTAACCAGCTGAGCATGTCTCCTTACGCGCGATGCCATCAACCGTAAGGCTGTTAGCGCAAGGGATGGATATCTGAGACAAAACTGATGCATGTGGCTTTTTTCGATAAAAAGCACCTCCGCATCCAATTCCGAGACGGCAGACGCTGGGTAGGGTCCGTCATCGAATACCGGAACGTCAGCAATAACACAGCCAGCGGTATCGGTATGCATCACCTGCTCTCGCCCCTCTGAAGTCTGTTCAAAGACACGTATCTTCCCGCTTACAACCACGAACAGCCCCTTTGCATCCTCTCCCGAAAAGAACAACATCTCCCCTTGTCTAAACCGGAGTTCCGTGGCTCGCTCCGCAATGTCCGCGAGTTCTTTCTCAGGGAGACTCCCGAAGAGGAGCGTGCGTTGAAGGGCTGCTATTCGTTTCTTTTCCACTGCGCTCTCCGAAGGCGATGTAGCCATATTATGACCTTCGTCATAGCATACGTCTCGATACGGGCCTATTGTGTCGTTAGAGTGGCCGCACAATCTGCTTGAGAGAGATGGTCGCGATGCAAAAGCATAATCTAAACGTGCTGATCGAATACGACGATGAGAGATTCAGGCTTAGAGTTCTGATGGATGAGCCTGGATATCGCATGGTGCTGCTGAGTATGCGTGAAGGGCAACGCATCCCTGAGCATGCAACGCAAGGAATGGTCACTGTGCACGCCATCCTTGGGCACGTCACGGTATATGCGGGGCTCTTCCCTGACGAACTATATGCCGGGGAGATCATGTGCATTGAGAGCGGCGTTCCGCACCGAATCGAAGCACTCGAAGATTCATCTCTACTTGTTCTCTCCACTGGCGGTACGGGTTCCTCTACAGGAAACGTAGAAGAACTGGATTTGTGCAAGCTTCCGAGATCACAGCGTCATGCTCTGGTATTCGAGAGATTCGATACGTTGGCGCTCGGGGAATCGTTCGTACTCGTGAATGATCACAATCCCGTGCTATTGGAGAGGGAGCTTGAAAATACCCGCCCTGGGGAGGCGGCCTGGGAACGCATCGACCGCGGCCCAGAAACATACCACATCCGAATCAGACGAATTGCGCTGCCTCACGGGTCCGAAAATCTGGAGGTCGCACGGCCAGAAGAGCTCGTCCATGAAATTCACGATGTTTGAGGGCATACCTCTCGACACTCACGCTCAGTGCTAGCACGGAGACCGCAAATGGCCACAATGCCGCTCGAAGTCGCAACGCTGCCTGCGAAGAGCTATTTGAATAGTGAGTATGGCCTCAAATCGTGGCTACTGACTCAGGACCACAAGCGCATCGCTCTCCTCTATTTGTTCGCCACAACGTTCTTTTTTGTGATCGGCGGCGCGATGGCGGCGCTGATTCGGCTCGAACTCCTGACCCCTGCCGGCGATCTGGTGGCCTCGGATACCTATAACAAGCTCTTCTCCATTCACGGCATCATCATGGTGTTCTTCTTTTTGGTGCCGGTAGCGCCAGCCGTATTGGGCAACTTTCTGATACCTCTCATGATTGGTGCCCGTGACGTAGCCTTTCCCCGGCTCAACTTGTTCAGCTGGTATCTCTTTGTGACAGGCGGTTGCTTCGAGCTATACATGATGCTCTTTGGCGGGGTCGATACCGGCTGGACCTTCACGACGCCGCTCAGCACACATTATGTAAATACGAATGTTGTCGCAGCCGCAATAGGGATTTTCATAGCCGGCTTCTCCTCCATTCTTACCGGCTTGAACTTCATCGTAACAATTCACCGGATGCGTGCTCCAGGAATGACCTGGTTCCGGATGCCGCTGTTCATCTGGTCGTACTATGCGACGTCGATCATCTTTGTTCTGGCCACTCCGGTCATCGCTATCTCGATGGTGCTTATCGTGCTTGAGCGGGTTGTCGGAATCGGAGTGTTCGACCCAACGAAGGGCGGAGACCCATTGCTGTTTCAACATTTATTTTGGTTTTATTCCCATCCGGCCGTGTACGTTATGATTCTGCCCGGCATGGGCATTATTTCCGAAGTCATCGCATGCTTCTGTCGAAAGAGGGTCTTCGGATATACGGCGGTTGCGTTCTCCTCCGTATCCATTGCAGTCTTCAGCTTTTTTGTCTGGGCACATCATATGTTCATTATGGGCATATCCAACTATTCGGCGTTGGTGTTTTCCATCATGAGCATGCTGGTCGCCGTGCCTTCCGCCATCAAAGTATTCAATTGGTCTCTCACCATGCAGAAGGGTTCAATTACTTTCGCTACCCCCATGCTTTACGCGCTCGGCTTCATTGGGCTCTTCACCATGGGCGGAATGACCGGGATCTTCCTCGCGTCATTGGGCATGGATATCCACTTGACTGAAACGTATTTCATTGTGGCCCACTTCCATTACGTCATGGTCGGAGGCATGGTAAGCGCGGTCATGGCAGGCCTGCACTTCTGGTGGCCGAAGATTACTGGGAGAATGTACCCCGAGTTTCTAGGCAAGCTCGCAGCGGTCATTCTGTTTATAGGCTTCAATCTGACGTTTTTCCCACAGTTCATTCTCGGCTATCTGGGGATGCCGCGGCGCTATCATTTCTACCCTCCTGAATTTCAGGTCTTGAATGTTCTCTCAACCGCAGGCGCATCCATTCTCGCCATTGGCTACATACTCCCAGCGATGTATTTCGTGTGGTCGCTAAAGTACGGCAAGGTCGCGGGGGCAAACCCATGGCGCGCTGCCGGATTGGAATGGAAAATACAATCCCCTCCTCTGGAGTGTAATTTCCTTGAGATACCAATTGTGACGGAGGAAGCGTACGCCTATGGGGACATTGATCGCCCAATCGAGGTGACTGGTTGAATGGCTCACAGGACTACGAAGTCCGGCCTTCTTTGGCGGGTGCTGCAAGTCGCCTCTGGCATGCGCGGTCAGTCGCATTCGTGATCTCGATGGAGTCAGTTTACTTGCATTGGATAAGGAGTTAATAGTGGCATTCGTCATTGCTGAGCCGTGTATCGGTGTCAAAGACACTGCCTGCGTTACTGCTTGCCCCGTTGATTGCATTCATCCGCGAAAGGACGAAAGTGATTTCGCAACAGCCCCGATGCTCTATATCAACCCAATCGAATGTATTGATTGTGGCGCATGCGTTCCCGTCTGCCCGGTACAGGCGATTTATGCGGAATGCGATGTCCCCGAGAAATGGGCACACTTTACACAGCTCAATGCAGCAAATTATGAAAAATGAGGCTGGAGACTTGAGATGCTGGAACGGTGAATGCGCCAGAAATGGGGCTGATCCTGAGCGCAAATAATTTGATGGGTTGGGGAGCCACGAACGGAGGGCAACAATGATGATCAACACAAAACGGGCGTACGAGGCAGTCGGGAGCACCGACGGAACTCGGTTACTCGTTGAGCGCCTGTGGCCAGGGGGGTAAAAAAGTCTTCGCTGAAAATTAATGACTGGCTCAAGGATGTTGCTCCTAGCACCGAGCTGCGGCAATGGTTTAGTCACGATCCAGCCAGGTGGGACGAATTCCGCCGCCATTATTTTAGTGAATTGCTGGATAATCCGGATGCATGGCGGCCGATTATAGAGGCTGCGCACCGCGGAACTGTAACCTTTATATACAGCTCGCACGACGAGGAGCACAACAACGCAGTCGCGCTCAAAGAGTTCCTAAAGGCACATCAGTCCAAATAGAAGCGCGGGAAGGCGTGGATTGTATGCATTCGCAGCACTGACTGCGAACATTTCCGGCGGGACGTCACACCTAACCGGAAGCTAAAGGGAGGACTTGATGCATCAAGATAATGAAAGTGTTCTTAGCCGTAAGTCTGAAAGGCCGAAAACAAAGATTCTGGTTGATGGCGGAGACCCAGAAGAGACATTGCGGATGAAGAACCTCGTGGGCTTTGTAGATGGACAAACGACGAATCCCTCTTTGATTGCTAAGAATCCGGACATCATCAAACTGGTGGCATCGGGAAACAAGTTGAGCGAACAGCAAGAAAATGACGAGTACAAAAAGATCGTGCAACGCATTGCGCCCTTGGTTGGTGACGCCGGGGTGTCGATTGAGGTCTTTTCCGATTTGGACACCAGCGCCGAACACATGTTGAGACAGGGAGAAGAAATGTACGGGTGGATTCCAAACGCTTACATAAAATATCCCTGCACTTCGGAAGGTCTTAGGGCGGCGCATCTTTCTGTCGCGCGAGGGATAAGAGTCAACATCACTCTTTGTTTTTCTCAAGCGCAGGCAGCAGCCGTTTATGCCGCTACGAAGGGCACCCAGACGCCCGTCTACGTTTCACCTTTCATCGGGCGTCTCGACGGTATCGGCCAAAATGGCATGGACCTGATTAAAAGCATAAAGCGAATGTTTGCTAAGGGGGATGGGCATGTACTGATTCTGGCAGCAAGCATCCGGAGTCTTGAGCATTTGCTTTGTTGTTTTTTTCTTGGGACAGAACTTGCGACTGTGCCTACTAAGATTCTTGAACAGTGGGCCGCGAAGAAGTTCCCGATGCCTGGACCCGATTTTGTATATAGATCCTCTGGGATACCCATCGGCTATGAGGATATCGACCTAGAACAACCATGGGAGAACTTTGCTATTGAGCATGAGCTTACTCGAACAGGCATCCAGAAGTTCGTGGCCGACTATCAAGCGACGCTCGGCAGGCCTGGCTAATCTACGGAAGGCATTTGGACATCCGATGGTCGCCCGCTTACAGGGGTGGATTTCCTATCCTCAACCTCCTTAGCGAGGTGCGCTGATGATTCCGTTTGACGCAGCGCATAAAGCGGTCCACTATCCGGAAGACCGCCGCCTTCGCACCTGGATCAGCCCACGCGCCTTATGAACCAAATACGCAACATCAGTCTGGCAAATGTGACCTATATCACCCGAAGATGCATCCTTAATGAGTATCATTCCCTTCTTGGGTAAATATGTCTCTGGAAACCATCGTCTCAAGCACGCTGTCTCCGCATATGCTCTCAGCCTTTGCTGGCTTTGTGCTGCCGCCGGGTTCGACGAGCATCTTCAACCCCGCGGGGACTCCTGCGCATTCGATCTTTTCTCTGTCGATGCTGGTGTTGAGCATTACGGGCGGAGTCTTTGTCGTAGTAGGTGGCCTGCTCCTGTATGCGCTATTGCGCTACCGCCACCGGACGAACGATCCAGGCAGCAATGAAGAACCCCAGCAGATCTACGGCAGCACACAGATTGAACTGTCCTGGACGGTGATTCCCGTCCTGATTGTGGTCATGCTTTTTCTGGCGACGGCGCGGATCATTTTCGCCACGCAAGATGCGCCGAAACCGCAGAACGCACTCGACGTGACGGTGGTGGGGCATCAGTTTTGGTGGGAGTTCCGTTATCCAAAGTTCGGCGTCGTGACAGCGAACGAGCTGCACATTCCGGCCAGCGATGCGCAGACCCATACGCCGGCCTACCTGAGCATGATCTCGGCCGATACCGACCACAGCTTCTGGGTGCCGCGGCTTGCGGGCAAGACCGATGTGATTCCCAACCGCGTGAACACTATGTGGATCGATGCGGACACGCCTGGCCTTTACCTCGGCCAATGCGCGCAGTACTGCGGGCTGGAGCACGCCAAGATGCTACTGCGCGTGTATGCGCAGACACCCGCGGACTTCGCCGCGTGGGTTGCACACCAGCAGCAGCCTGCGCTCGAAGATCCTTCAGTCGCTGAGGGCCGCGCGGTCTTCGAGCACAATGCCTGCATCAGTTGCCACACGGTGCGCGGCACCGTAGCGACCGGAACTTTTGGTCCAGACCTGACCCACCTTGCAAGCCGCGATACTATTGCTTCCGGTTCGGTGCCGCTCACGCGGGACAATCTTCATGAATTCATCGCGAATCCGGCGAGCTTCAAACCGGGCGTGCTGATGCCGCCCATGCATCTGAACGACCACGATCTGGACCTGGTGACCGACTATCTGATGACGCTGAAGTAACTCAAGCCGGAAGGAACCGCCATGGCCACACAAACCGCACCGCTACCGCTTACCGAGCCTTCGCGAAGGCCCGCGACCGCTGTGCTGCACGAGTGGATCACCACGGTCGACCACAAGAAGATCGGCCTGATGTACATCGGCTACGCGCTGCTGTTTCTCGTGGTCGGCGGCGTGGAGGCGATGCTGATGCGCATCCAGCTCATCCGGCCGGAAAACCACTTTCTTTCGCCGCTGGTCTTCAACCAGCTCTTTACCATGCATGGCACTACGATGATATTTTTCGTCGCGATGCCTGTGCTGTTCGGGTTCGGAAATTATCTGGTCCCGCTGATGATCGGGGCTCGCGACATGGCCTTCCCGCGGCTGAACGCATTCAGTTTCTGGGTCTCGGTGTTTGCGGGATTTCTGCTCTACTTCAGCTACATCGGCGGCAACGGGCTCTACGGCGGAGGCGGCGCCCCGGACGTGGGCTGGTGGGCTTATGCTCCGCTCACATCAAAGGTATTCTCCCCCGGCCATAGTTCCGACTACTGGACCCTTTCGATCCTGCTCGCCGGCATCGGCAGCATCGGCACAGCAATCAACATCATCGCCACCGTCGTCTCCATGCGCTGCCGCGGCATGACGGCGTATCGGATGCCTCTGCTGGTCTGGCTCTATGCGGTCATGTCGGGGCTGGTCCTTGTCGCCATTAGCCCACTCACCGCGGCGCAGATCATGCTGCTGCTGGACCGCTACCTCGGCTCGCACTTCTTCGATACGCAGGCCGGGGGCTCAGCGGTGCTGTGGATGCACTACTTCTGGATATTCGGCCATCCGGAGGTCTATGTCCTAATTTTGCCGGTGTTCGCGTTCATGAATGAGATTGTTCCGGTCTTCTCGCGGAAGGCGATCTTCGGCTATCCGGCGATGGTCGCTGCGTCGGTGGGCATCGGGTTCGTAAGCGTAAGCGTATGGGCGCACCACATGTTCACGGTGGGCATGACGTCCGCGGGCAACACGTTTTTCGTTCTGGCCAGCATGGTCATTGCCGTCCCCACAGGAATTAAGATTTTCAACTGGCTGGGGACCATCTGGGGCGGCAAGGTCCAGTTCCGCGTACCAATGATGTTCTCGATCGGCTTCCTCTTCCAGTTTCTCATCGCCGGTCTCACCGGCATTATGCTCGCCGTCGCGCCATTCGACTGGCAGCTCAATAATTCGTATTTCGTCGTCGCGCACTTCCATTACGTCATCGTGGGAGGCATCCTGTTCTCGCTCTTTGCGGCGTTCTACTACTGGTATCCCAAGATGACCGGTCGCATGATGAGCGAGCGGCTAGGCAAGTGGCACTTCTGGCTCTTCCTGATCGGCTTTCACGCGACGTTCGACCCGATGCACTTTGTCGGGCTGGACGGCATGGTGCGGCGGACCTTCACTTATCCCATGGACCGCGGGTGGGGACATCTGAACGCGGTGATCTCGATCGGCGCGTTCATTCAGGCGATCGCTACGCTCGTATTTGTCTACAACCTGGTGCATTCCTACTTCAAAGGCGCGCCTGCCGGGCCGGACCCATGGGACGCCTGGACCCTGGAGTGGTCGACTCAGTCGCCGCCGCCCGCGTATAACTTCGCCGTCGCTCCCACGGTCGAGAGCCGCCGTCCACTGTGGGACCTGAAGCATCCTGAAGACCCGGACACACTATATGAGTGACGCCGCCACCATCCCGCAGAATGAAACATGGACCCTGCCCTCCCGCGGCATTGTTGGCATGGCCTGCCTGATCACAGCCGAGAGTGCGATCTTCCTCATCTTCGTGGTCGCGTACCTGTACTATGTGGGCAAAAGCCTCACCGGCCCCATGCCGCGCGAGGTGCTCGACCTGCCCATCTTCACCTCCATCTGCCTCCTCTCGAGCTCAGCCACCGTCCATTTCGCGACCTCCGCGCTGCACCGCGCAGCGCGCAGCGCAACGACGTTGTGGCTTGCCGCAACCGTGCTGCTGGGCGCGATCTTCCTGGGCGGCACGGCGGTTGAGTGGTATCACCTGATCGTCTACGACCACCTCACTATCCAAACCAACCTCTTCGGCACGACCTTTTACTCCCTGGTGGGACTGCATGCTTCGCATGTGATCGTGGGGCTGGTCCTGCTCTCGCTCGCGCTGATCTTTTCGGCTAAAGGCGCTCTGACGCGCGAACATACCAACCGGCTTGAAGTGATCGCTCTGTACTGGCACTTCGTCGACGCGGTCTGGATCGTCGTCTTCACCGTCGTCTATATCGTGGGCAGGTAGAGGGGGAGGAGAACCATGCACGGCGATTCCCATCGCAGCGATACGAATTCGGTTGTTCTTCCTCGACCCACGGTGTGGCCATTCGTGATGGCCCTTGGCATCACGCTTGCCGTTGCCGGGCTGGTGACGGACGCTGCGGTATCGATTCTCGGCCTCGTTCTCTTTTTCGCGTCGGCGGTCGGCTGGTTCCTGCAGCTTTTTCCGCAAGAGGCACATGAAGCGGTGTGCATAGCGGATGGCGAGCCTTATAAACCGAGGTCCGAGCGCGCACTGCCCGCACGGCCGCACGCCGTGCTGGAAACGGTGGGCGAAGCGCCGCGCAAGGTGCTGCCCATCGAGACGTTCCACATTACCACTGGCATCCGTGGCGGGATTGCCGGCGGCATCGCCATGATTGTCCCCGCGGGCATCTTCAGCCTGGTCAAGTACCACAGCATCTGGTACGCGGCGAACCTGCTTGCTGCCGGAGGGTTCGTCTCCTGGGCCGGCGCCAGCGACGCCTTCCTCAGCCAGTTTCACTGGCAGGGACTGCTCGCGGCAACGGCTATACACGCTGTCGCGTCGCTGCTGGTCGGACTGCTCTATGGGGCCATGCTGCCCATGTATCCCCGTTATCCCATCCTGACCGCCGGATTGATGGTGCCGCTCATCTTTTCCGGCATTCAATACTCGGCGCTCGGCATCGTCAGCCCAATTCTCGACCAGCGTATTGACTGGTTCTGGTTCGTTGTTTCACAGGTCGCCTTCGGGTTGGTCTGCGGCTACGTCGTCAATCTCACCGCGAAGGTGCGCACCCCGCAGTTCCGCGCGCTGCCCTTCGCGGTCCGCGCTGGCCTGCATGGCGCTGAACCGCACCAGCCCGAAGAGGGGGACCACAGCAAGTGACCGCACGCCTCTCATCGACACCAGCCGCCCTACCGCAGACATGCGGTGCGAGACGCATGACATGGACTGTAGGCGCGGCAATCGCGTTCATCGTCACATTGGGCCTCACTGGCTGTAATCATGCTCCAGGCAAGCCGGGCGCGACTCCGCTCGTTCAACGCCCCGAAAAAATCCTCGACTTCCCCACGCTGTACGCTCAGAACTGCACGGCCTGCCATGGCGTGAACGGCAAGAATGGCGCGGCGATTTCGCTCAACAATCCGGTATATCTCGCCATCGCAGGTGCTGGGAACATCCAGCGCATTACAGCGAGCGGTGTGCCGAACACAGCGATGCCGGCGTTCGCTAAATCCTCCGGCGGCACGCTCACCGATGCGCAAATTGCCGCGCTAACGAATGGCATGATCGCCGCATGGGGCAAGCCGGACGCGCTCAACGGCCAGACCGCGCCGCTCTACGTTGCGGCAATCAAAGGAAACGCCGCGCAGGGACAGCAAGCCTTCACCACCTACTGTGGGCAGTGCCATGGCGCGGATGGCTCCGGCGGTCACGCACCCGGCAACATCGTCACCGGCTCGCTGGTCGACCCGAGCTACCTCTCACTCGTCAGTGACCAGGGACTCCGCAGCTTCATCCTCGCCGGCATTACCGAACAGGGCACGCATGACTGGCGTTCCTACTCGCCATCGCATCCACTCACCGACGCCGATGCCGCCAATCTCATCGCATGGCTCACCAGCCATCGCGTGGCAGCGCCGGGCCAGCCTTACAAGCAGTAGCAATTTGCTGGGAGAAACATGACTGTACCGAATCCGCACGGACCGCAATCGAGTCAATCGCCAGAAGCTGCATCATCCGGTGCGCATCCACAATCACCCGCTGAAGCTGTCGCGTCGCAACCGTCGGTGAACCTTGAATCCGCGCAGCACACGCGCCGGGCCTTCCTCTTCAAACTCTCCGTCGCGCTCAATGCGGCAGTCGGCATTGTGCTCGCCGTGCCGCTGGTCGGATATTTCTTGGGCCCTGCGATGCGCAGGAGTTCCACTACGGGCGGTTGGGTGCCACTCGGGCCCCTCGACAAGTTCCCCATCGGCCAGACGCGAATAGTCGAGTTCCGCAATCCGCTGGCGACCTTCGATGACGGCGATACCGCCAACACCTCCGCGTGGGTGCGCCGGGTTTCCGCGCAGCAGTTCCAGGTCTTTGCCGTCAATTGTGCGCACTTGGGCTGCCCCGTACGCTGGTTCCCAGAGTCGCGCCTGTTTCTTTGCCCCTGCCACGGCGGCGCCTACTACGAAGATGGCACACGTGCATCAGGGCCGCCCGAACGCGGACTGTTCGAGTATCGCTATCGCATCGATCGCAACTCGCTCATCATCCATGCCGGGGACATGCCGACACTGGCTACGCAAGCCTCATGCAGCGAGAAGAATAGGCCGCTCGTGCAGATCACGAAGCCGGAAAGCGAGGATGACGCATGAGCCTCAAGCGAGGTAGCCTCGCCTTCTATGACTGGATTGAGCGCCGGCTCGGCCTATTCAAGCCGATGTGGACGGCCGCATCCCACCCCACGCCGGCGAACAACGCGAGTTGGTGGTATGTCTTCGGCAGCGCGGCGACGGTGCTACTGCTGTTCCAGGTCGTCACGGGAATCCTGCTCGCTTTTGTCTATAGCCCCTCCGCCAACGAGGCCTGGTCCTCGCTTGGCCTGCTCAACCGCGCGATCCCACTCGGATGGTATCTCCGCGCGCTCCACGGATGGGGATCGGACTTCATGGTTGCAATCGTCCTCATCCATCTCGCACAAGTATTTCTGTTTGGCTCCTATAAGTTTCCGCGCGAGCTTACGTGGATCGTCGGTGTTCTTCTGCTTCTGCTCACCCTGGGAATGGCCTTTACCGGGCAGGTCATGCGCTTCGACCAGGATGCCTACTGGGGACTGGGCATCGGCGCCTCCATCGTCAGCCGCGTCCCCTGGATCGGCGCGCCGCTCGTACATCTGCTGCTCGGCGGCCCAATTATTGGCGGCGCCACCCTCACGCGCTTCTTCGCACTGCACGTATTCATCCTGCCCGGCTTGCTTCTGCTGGGCGTTGGCGTCCACATCTGGATGACGCTTTACCACGGCGTCAGCGACTGGCCGATGCCTGGGCGCATCGTGCGCAAGTCCACCTATGAGCGCGAGTACCACGAACTGACGGAGAAGACTGGCATCCCGTTCGTTCCCGATGCGGCATGGAAAGACGCCGTTTTCGCTGCGGCAATCATCCTCGCAGTGATGGCTTGCGCGTTCTTCTTTGGCCCCTTCGGCCCTACCGGAACGCCCGACCCCACCATTATTCAGACTGTCCCCAAACCGGATTTCTTCTTCCTCTGGATCTACGCGCTGCTTGCATTTCTTCCCCCGGCCATTGAGACGCCGTTCATGCTCGTCGTCCCGGTGCTGGTGATCGCAGCGATGCTTGTGTTGCCTCTCGTAGCATCCGAAGGTGAACGCCACTGGGCACGCCGGCCTATCGCTGTGCTCTCGCTTGCGGTGATCGCCGTCACCCTAGCGATCTTCACCCACCTCGGCACTTATACGCCCTGGAGTCCCATCATGGACGCCTGGTCTTCCGCGCCCATCCCGCCGGCGCTGCTGCACAACCGCACGCCGCTGGAGCGTCAAGGCGCGCTGGTGCTGGAAGACAAGCAGTGCCGCAACTGCCACTCCATCGGCGGCTCGGGCGGCCAACGTGGACCAGCGCTCGATACTGTCGCCTCCCGCATGACCCAGGACGAGATCATCCATCAGGTGTTGCAGGGCGGAGGCAACATGCCCGCATACGGCAACGCTCTCTCGCCCGCGGAGACTGCAGCGCTGGTGCATTTCCTGACGACCCTACGTGGCAACGACGTTGCGCCCGCCATCGACGCCTCGCGCAAAGTCACCAACACCGACCATGGCATAAAGACGCAGTAGGGCCGCCCATGCTCGATCCCGCACCCAGCGCGGTTTCTCCTGCCTTCGCCAACGCCTTTGCCGCCTGGTCGCTGCCCGTTCCGCTAACGGTCGCGGTCGCACTCCTCGCGTTGATCTATTTACGCGGCTTTTTTCAGATCCGTCGCACCCGGCTCGCATTGTTCACCGATCTTCGCCTCGCATCTCTTCTCGCTGGAGCAGCACTACTGTGGATTGCCATCGCGTCGCCCATGGACGCCTTCGCCGATGCGCTCCTCAGCGTCCACATGGTCGAGCACCTGCTCCTCATGTGCGCCATCCCCCCGCTCCTGCTCTATAGCTTACCTGTCGTTCCGCTACTGCGCGGAACTCCCCTCACGCTGCGACGTTTCATCCTTGGCCCGGTGCTGCGCGAACAGTGGCTGCGCAGTTTCGCCCGCTGGTTGGTTAAGCCGCGCGTCGCGTTCCTCGCGATGAATCTCGGCTACCTCATCTGGCATATCCCCGCGCTGTACGATGTCGCTCTCGAAAACGAAGCCTTGCATGCTGTCGAACACCTGTGCTTCCTCGTGCCTTCGCTGCTCTTCTGGTACACCATCCTGTGGCCGTGGCCCGCTCGCCCGCAGGGCCGAACCTGGAGCGCTATCTTGTATCTGCTCGTTTCGGACGTCGCCATGACCATCCTGTGCGCCTTTCTTACCTTCTGCGACCGCCCAGTATACCCGTACTACACGGCCCACCCAAATCCCTTCGGCATCTCCGCGCTGAACGATCAAATTCTCGGCGCGGTCATCATGTGGGTGCTCGGTTCCTTCGCCTTTCTCGTGCCGGCGATAGCGATCACGTTCCGGCTGCTCTCGCCGCAAAGAACCACTAGGGCGACGATCACCTTTCGATGATTTGATCCGCATGAGAGCCCATGAAAACCCATACCGCCAAATGCCCTCCTTGCGCACCGCATCGGGCAGTGCATACGTGGTCGCTTCCTCGGGCATTGTCTCGTGGAAGACGGTGTCGAAGCAGGCCACATGCGTCACATCTGGCCATCGCCGCATCGTCATCCTCGATGATCGCGATGGCCTCGGGATCGTGCAATGCGCGAACGCCTACGCCGCCCGGAGCTCGGTGACTACTTTTCGCGTGAGCCGCAGATGCCCACGCAGCTTCGGCCCTGGATGCACCACACGGTATCCCACTGCTTCCACTCGCGGTAGCCCTTCGATGTGGACTGCATTCTCCACTCTTGCAATTGCCTCCTCGACTGGTCCCGCCCGGATGGGTGCCACGCTCCCGTCTGCCCCCGGCGCTGGTACGGGTTCAGAATAATGTCTTCCGCAGCAGGGATACATTTTCAACAGCCGCCGCTATCACTCCTCCGCCAGCGACTTCGATCACTGAGGAACGCTGCCTAGGGCAGACTGGCTCGTTAGACCAGTGGCGATGGTATTGGATTCGACAAAACTCCACACAAATCCATTTAGCGGATCGGTTGTTGAGAGAGAGGCTTGCGGGAACAGGGCAGCCGCTGATGATGGTGTAGTCACCGACTCCCATCTTGCATTCCATAGGCCGTGCCCAAATCGGGCACTTAACAGACGCCATTGCCCGAGAGTCCCGTGCACACGCACACTGCCGTCATTCCGCCTGCAGCGGAATGATTCACAAAGACGGCCTGAGCGTATTGGTCGTTGGCGAACGAAGCTCCGGTATAGATGGCCATCCCCATCTCGGAGGCCACGGACGGTTGCACAGTCGCGCTACTCTGCGCGAGCGCCACAAATCCTGATGCCGACCTGCTTGTCCAATTGCTGGAAAGCTCGCCCGATCCACTGAACGAATCCGTGACCGGATAGCTCGTCTGAGACCAGGCAACAGGCGCAGCGACAAACAGCACCAGCAACCCGATTAGAGCAATGGCTCTTGAATACACGCGGTCCGATGCGCAATCCAACAACCGGGCAACGCAGCTAAAGGAGGAAGGGGCTTGGGACACTGGTCCCTGAAAAATCCGCGTACGGCTCAACATGCAAAACACCTCGGCAGTGCAGGAAACGCGCTAGTAGCACACGAAGGAGACCGCCCGTTCGGGCTGGGCAATTGCCAGAGGGATTCTTAGTGCGGAAACTGTCCAAGAATGCCGGGAGATTTTTTCCATGATGTCAAATGAAATCTTGCCCAGATCAACAATCCAGGCTCCCGGAGCTGGGCAGCGTAAACCAAATTCGAGTTCCAATCGTATGCATTTGCTTCCAGTGCAAATATCTGCGTAGTTCGAGATTGAAGCGTGATAACCATATTTCGTAGAATCTGCGCCGAATCTCCTCTTCTTCGCTGCGGAATCGCTGCGGATCTGCTTTTGTGAGGTGCGGAACGGGGGCATCTGACGGGGTAGATGAAAGCCAGGAATACCCGGCTAGGCAGCATCCGGGTGGCTTCAGTGCGCGGTGTGCGGAGTTGGTCAGCAAGCAGTCTTTGTCCCTTCTCTCGTGAAAAATCGCGCATGAAGTTGGCCGGTTTTAAAGCTCTCCGATCTGAGCTGGCTATCGCGTCAAAGCCCAAGAGAACCTAGCCATTCCTAGCGATATTTATGGGAACCGAATGAAGCATCGAGTAGAAGCCTGGCATAGAGTACAGAGGAACATAAGTGCGCCTTCGGACTGGTGCCGGCGAGCCTATGTGTGGTGCGGAATCGGTTACGGACTGGGCCCCGAACAGGCTCTAGCCTCTCTGGTGAAAATCGCGCACGAGCTTGGGGGGAACAGGAGGCGGCGCGACCAAACTCTGTGGCCTTACTGGGTGATCTGCGGAAACGGCGCCCACGGATGATCCGGCTGAATGATCGAGGAGAGCCGCTGGCGACGTTTGCGTGCGCGCGTGGTGATTCATGTAGCGGGGAGGCGAGGCATCCAGGAAGCGGTAGCCGCCAGCGGATCCAACCGGTCGGATCGATTTCCACAGCTACTCATACCAGGTTCCCGTGGAATTGCTAGCACGCCGGCCCGGCTGAAATGTGGCACTTCTGGGTCCTTAACTTCCAGTGCTACCCCTCGTACCTATCCTTTCCGGCCTTCTCGACGGAAGTTTGCCAACCAGCATTTGACACGATTTGGCTTGTCGCGAACTTTATTTTTCCACTGCTTCGGGACCTCAATCAGCAGAGAGAGCCGCATAGA
>Ga0134125_10003814_pt1 | contig 17324 bp, 17 predicted proteins | sample KB31751_FD_96464 | JGI IMG/M metagenome (GOLD analysis project Ga0134125, IMG submission 96464) | Terrestrial soil microbial communities with excess Nitrogen fertilizer from Kellogg Biological Station, Michigan, USA - KB3-175-1 | ecosystem: Environmental > Terrestrial > Soil > Unclassified ...
ATGGCGGAAGCGCCGAACACGACCACCATTTCGGCTCCGGCTTTCATCACCTCGTCGATTGCCTTGGCGAGCGCGGCCTGCTCGTGCGGCACGCGCCGCTCGGCCATGATGGTTGCGCCCGCGGGCGCAATGCGGTCGCTCATCACGCGCAGCGTTTTTTCGACCACCTTGGCCGCAAGACCGGGCAACAGTGTCGAGACGACACCAATCTTGTGAATCTTGTAGGGAGCAACGCGGATCACCGGCCTGGCTTTTTTTGCCTCGGCCACGGCCGCATCGCGACCGCCGGCAGCGACCGCAAACGGAATGATCTTCACCGTCGCGATCATCTCGCCTTCGACCACCGGCTTGAACGCCGAGAGTGTCGCGAATGTCACCGCTTCATCGACCCGGTTAAGACGGTCGACGGCGTTCTTATCGACGACAAGAATCCCGGCTTTGTCCGCAAACAGATTGCAGCGGCCGGTAAAGGCGCGATCGGTCCGCACGCCCTCGCCCGCGGTTGCGGCAGCGATGTCGGCCGCCGCTTCATCTTCCGACACGTCGCCGGGTTCGAGCCGCGCCACCACGATATCCTTGACGCCGGCGGCCTTGAGCGCCGCGATTTCCTTGGCGCCGATCAGCGTCCCCTTTTTCAGGACGAGATCGGCCTGGCGGATGGAGTGCACCGCCGTGCCGCCAAGCGCCTCGTCGGGAGCGACCGGGCCGAACTTCATGCTTCCTCCGCCGCCGCGTGAAGGCGTTGGGTGATCTGGCCCATGATCGCGACCGCGATTTCGGCCGGCGAGATGGCGCTGATGTCGAGGCCGATCGGCGCGTGGATGCGCGCGATGTCGGCATCGGTCAGTCCCTTCTCCTTGAGGCGAGCAACACGCTTGGCATGTGTCTTTCGCGAGCCGAGCGCCCCGATATAGAAGCAGTCACGCGCAAGCGCATGCAGCAGCGCGGGATCGTCGATCTTGGGATCGTGCGTCAATGCGACAAAGGCTGTGAAGCGGTCAATGCCGAGCGGCGGCAACGCCACATCCGGCCATTCAGCAATCACCTTCACATCGGGAAAGCGCTCGATCGAAGCAAACGCCGTGCGCGGATCGACGATGGTCACGTCGTAACCGAGCAACTGGCCGATCGGCGCCAGTGCCTGGCTGATGTGCACCGCACCCGTGATGACAAGGCGTACCGACGGCACATGCACTGTGAGGAACACGCGCCCTTGCGCAGTTTCCTCCATGCCGCTTTTCGCCATACGCAAGCGCTTTTCGAGCGCATCCTTGATCGGGTCCCTGGCGATATCGACCGCCTTGACCAGTCGTTGCGTGCCGCTCGCGACATCGGTGACGACAATAACCGCACGCCGCGCTGCACGTTCGGCATTCAGTGTTTCGAGATTCTTGAGGTCCAAGTCAGCTTACCTTTTCGATATAGACGCGGATGGTTCCGCCGCAGGAAAGCCCGACATTCCAGGCGGTCTCGTCGGCGACGCCAAATTCCAGCATTTTTGGCTTGCCGCTTTCGATCACGTCGATCGCTTCGGTTACCACGGCGCCTTCGACGCAGCCGCCAGACACCGAGCCGAGGAAATTGCCTTCGTTGTCAATGACAAGGTTAGAACCGATGGGCCGCGGTGCCGAGCCCCAGGTTTCAACCACTGTCGCGAGCGCAACGCCACGGCCGCCTTTTCGCCAATCTTCGGCTGCTTTGAGAATGTCTTCATCACGTGAAAGCATCGGTCACCTCCATCGTCACCCGCAGGCTTGATCCGCGAGCCGGGCCAAGCCCGGCAATGACCAGAAAAGTCTAGGCCACCTTGTTAAGCCACGCCTTGGGATCGCCGTCACGCGCCGTCATTTTGGACAATGCGCGCACAAGCTCGCCCATGGATTCAAGATTGTGTATCGGCCGCAATTCGTCAACGTGCGGCAGAATCGTCTTAACGCCTTTGGCGCGCGCCTCGAAGCCTTCGAAGCGCAGCAAGGGATTGAGCCAGATCAGGCGCCGACAGGAGCGATGCAGCCGGTCGATCTCGAAGGCCAGTGTATCGTCGGCGTCACGCTCGAGCCCGTCAGTGATCAGCAACACCACCGCGCCCTGCGTGAGCACACGGCGTGCCCACTGCTTGTTGAATGTGTGCAACGACGTCGCGATACGCGTTCCGCCGGACCAATCGGCCACGTTGGCCGAGCAGGCCGCCAGCGCCTCGTCCGGGTCGCGTTCCTTCAGCGCGCGCGTCACGTTGGTAAGCCGCGTGCCGAACAGGAAGGTGGTCACGCGCTTGCGGGCATCGGTCACGCCGTGCAGGAAATGCAGGAACAGCCGCGTGTACTGGCTCATCGAACCGGAAATATCCAGCAGCGCCACGATCGGCGGCTCCTTGGTCTTCGGTCCGAGATATTTGAGATCGATCAACGCGCCGCCCGCCTTCATGCTCGCGCGCAAGGTGCGGCGGATGTCGATGATGCGGCCGCGCCGGCTCGGCGCAAGACGCCGCGTACGCACTTCGTCGAGCGGCAGCACAAGTCGCGCGATTGCATCTTTCGCCGCGGCAATCTCGACCGCCGTCATCTGCGCAAAATCCTTCTTCCGCAGCACTTCGCGGTCGGAAACGGTGAACCGTGCGTCAACATCGACTTCCGGCTTGTCGCGGCTCTCCGTGTTCAAGCCCGCGAACAACGCATCCTGCACGCGCTGCGCGCCGGGCGGCGGCGCTTTCGTCGCTTGCGCCGGCGTCATCGGCAACATCGAGGCGATCAGCTTTTCGATGTAGGCGCGCTTGCGGAAGAAAATGCGGAAGGCCTGATCGAACAGGACCGAATGCTCGTGACGTTTCACGAAAACGGAATGAAGCGTCCAGTAAAAATCGTCGCGCGAGCCGACTTCCGCAACCTTCACCGCTTCAAGCGCATCGAGCACGGCGCCGGGGCCGACCGGAATCCCGGCGGCCCGCAACGCGCGCGCGAAGTAAACGATGTTCTCGGCAAGGCGGCCCTCATCGGGCCGGGCCTCGGAATGACGATCTGGGCTCTGCGTATTCACGGTCATTCCGCCGCGCGCAGCTCGGACTTCACCTCGTCGAGCAACGTCTTCACCTTGATGCCGTCAAGCCGCGCAATGTCGTCCTGATATTTCAGCAGCGCACCAAGCGTATCGGAAACCGTCGCCGGATCGAGCGCGACAACATCGAGTTCGGTGAGCGCGCCGGCCCAATCCAGCGTCTCGGCGACGCCCGGGGACTTGAACAAGTCTTCCTTGCGCAGCGCCTGCACGAAGGCGACCACCTGCCCGGACAATTTCCTGGCGATGCCCGGCACTTTCGCGCGCAGAATTTTCAATTCACGCTCGGCGTTCGGATAGCCAACCCAGTGATAAAGACAACGGCGTTTAAGTGCGTCATGCACTTCGCGTGTGCGGTTCGACGTAACCACCACGATCGGCGGATGCGCGGCCTTCACGGTGCCGAGCTCCGGGACCGTCACCTGAAAATCGGCCAGCACTTCGAGCAGAAACGCTTCGAATGCCTCATCGGTGCGGTCGATCTCATCGATCAGCAATACCGGCGGCCCCGCGGGATCGGGTTCAAGCGCCTGCAACAAGGGGCGCTTGATCAGGAAACGCTCGGAGAAGACATCATGCTCGAGCCGTTCGCGGTCGGCGTTGCCTTCCGCCTCGCCGAGCCGGATCGCGATCATCTGCGCGCCGTAATTCCATTCGTAGACGGCGGCCGCGACGTCGAGACCTTCGTAGCATTGCAGCCGGATCAGCCGACGGCCGAGCGCAGATGCCAGCACCTTGGCAATCTCGGTCTTGCCGACCCCGGCCTCCCCTTCAAGAAACAGCGGCCGCCCCATGCGCAGTGCGAGAAACAGCACGGTCGCGAGCGAGCGGTCGGCGATGTAATCGGCCCCGCTCAACAGGTTGAGCGTGGCGTCGATCGAGGCCGGTACGGGCTTTCCAGTCATTTTCTTCCCTTGTCGGAGGGACTTTATCCTACCCTGCCCCGGTCTTACATGTGGGTATCCATGACCCAAGAAGCCATCTGGGATGCACCTATGTCAAAACCCGCCACCCTTGAGAAAGAAGCCATGCGCCTGCCCACCATCGATGCGGGCGTACGAATCGGCCACGTCCACCTGAAGGTCGCCGACCTGCAGCGCGCGCTCGACTTCTATTGCGGCATGCTCGGCTTCGAGATGACGACAAGCCGCCCCGGCGCGGCCTTCATCTCGGCCGGCGGCTATCACCACCACATCGGACTCAATACGTGGGAAAGCCTCGGCGGCTCGCCGCCGCCTCCCGGCACCACCGGCCTCTACCATACCGCGATCCTCTATCCGACGCGCCGGCTTCTGGCCGATGCGCTGAAGCGGCTGATCGTCGCCAAGATTCCGCTCGAAGGCGCGAGCGACCACGGCGTCAGCGAGGCGCTCTATTTGCGGGACCCGGATGACAACGGTGTCGAGCTTTACTGGGACCGGCCGAAGGAGATGTGGCCGAAGCGGCCCGATGGCGGCTTGCAGATGTTCACGCATCCGCTCGATCTGCACGATCTGCTGGCCGAACTGGATCGCACGCCGAAGCAAGCCTAGCGCACACACATCATTTCAAGGCGCGCGCCCGCTACGCATCACGCGGGTCATTACGGCGCATGCGTCCGCATGCGCGGTCCGCACATAACGAAAAGAACTGACGCCGGGCCCTTGGCTCCGCTGCGGCCGAACGCGCCGGGAATTGCGCGCAGATTCGGCGCCCTGTCTCGCGCAAGCCTGCAACACGCTGCCAAACAAGGTTAGCGCGGCGTTAAGTGACGTCCGGGCGCATCCTGATCCCAATATCGAAATCTTAATCCGCCCGCTCTAGCCTTACGCTCGCACATGGGAACTCCAGTCAGCACACATGCGAAACGGAAGCGCACTGGCCAGTCGTGTTGCGGAGACCGATCCCTTCTCCCATGAGTCGACCGCGGCCGCGGTCCGACGTTTGACGGCGCTGGTCGAGACTCAGGCGCGGGTTATCGGCGATTACGAAGCCGCGATTGCGCGCAGCCGGGACACTTTCGAGCACGCGTCGGCGGCGGCGCGCCTCGGCATCTGGGAGTGCGATCTTTCCACGGAAACCCTGCAGTGGTCCGGCGGCACCTACGACATGTTCGACATCCCGCGGGATTCGCCGCTGGTGCGTCGCCAGATGCTGACATGCTACCCGGACGAATCGCTCAAAGCGCTCGAGGCGATCAGGTCGCGAGCGATCGCGCAGCGAAACGGATTCACGCTGGATACCGAGATCGTGACGCCAAGAGGCAGGCGCCGTTGGATCCGGATTACGGCGACGGTCGAATGTGCCGGCAATCGCCCGATCCGTCTTTTCGGAATCAAGCAGGACATCACGGAAGAAAAAGCCAGGTGGGACCGGTTGCGGCGCGTGGCAGAGGTCGACGAACTGACCGGGCTCGCCAACCGGCGCCGGTTTCAATCTGTGCTTTCGGATTTCTGCGAAGCGTCGGGTGGTCTGCATGCCGCCGGCGCACTGCTTCTGGTGGACCTCGACGGTTTCAAGGACGTCAACGATTCCCTTGGCCATGCGGCGGGTGACGACTGCCTGAAGCAGGCGGCGCGGCGGCTGGACGAATTGTGCACGGACGCGATCGTTGTCGCCCGGATCGGCGGTGACGAGTTCGCCGTGCTGTTGAAGCCGATGCCCGAAGCGCATCGGATCGCGGCAATCGCCGCCCAAATCGTTCAGGCGATGGGGCTACCGGTCGACCATCACGGCCGCCGTTTCAAGATCGGCGCGTCGGTCGGTGCCGCCATGGCCGACGGCTGCACGCCAGCCGAGCTTTTCCAGCGCGCGGACACGGCGCTCTATGCTGCCAAATCCGGCGGGCGCAACACCTATCGGTGGTTCGATCCGTGGCGGATGCGAACGCTCGCCGAAGCGGGCGCCGCGATCGGACGCTAACGGAAGCGGAGGCGCGACTGCGCTTTCCGTCTCCGATGCGTTTGATGCGGAATCAAGCCGTTGCTTTCGCCACTGCGCGGCGCGCCATCACGCCGACGAGATGCGCGCGGTATTCCGGGCTGGCGTGGATGTCGCTGTTCATGCCGGTCGCCGGAATGGTCATGCCCTCAAGCGACTTCGCCGCGAAGCGCTTCTTCAGCGCCTCCTCGAACGACTTGACGCGGAAGACACCATTCGAGCCGGCGCCCGTCACCGCCACGCGGATATCCGACCCGCGCTTCGACACGAACACGCCGACCAGCGCGAAGCCGGATGCCGGATGCTTGAACTTCTCGTAAGCCGCCTTCTTCGCGATCGGGAATGATATCTTGGTGATGATCTCGCCGTCTTCGAGCGCGGTCGAGAACATGCCGGTGAAGAAATCGTCGGCAGCAATCTTGCGCTTGTTGGTGATGATGGTCGCGCCAAGGCCGAGGCAGGCAGCCGGATAATCGGCGTTCGGATCGTTGTTGGCGATCGAGCCGCCGATAGTGCCCATATGACGCACCTGCGGATCGCCGATCGCGGCCGGCACCGCGGCCAATCCCGGCAGCGCCTCCTGCATTACCGGCGAATGGGCAACGTCGGAGTGTTTCGTCATCGCGCCGACGACGACCGAGCGGCCCTTGAGTTCGACGCCGGTCAGTCCCTCGACCTTGGAAAGATCGATCAGAGCCGACGGCTGCGCGAGCCGCTGCTTCATCACCGGGATCAGCGAGTGGCCGCCGGCGAGCAGCTTTGCGTCGGGGTTTTTCGCCAGCAGGCCCGCCGCCTGGCGGACCGTGGTGGGACGATGGAAGGTGAAACTGTACATGTCGTTCTCTCCTTATTCCTATTGCGCCGCGTGACGTGCAGCACTCGCGCGCTGCAACGCCGACCACACGGCGTTCGCCGTCGCGGGCATTGCAAGCTGTTCGGTTCCGATCGCATCGGTAATGGCGTTGATCACCGCGGGCGGGGCAGCGATCGCGCCTGCCTCTCCGCATCCCTTGATGCCGAGCGGATTAGACGGGGATTTGGTTTCGGTCAGCCCGATGTTGAAGGACGGCAGATTGTTGGCACGCGGCATGGTGTAATCCATGAACGAGCCGGTCATCAACTGCGCGTCCTTGTCATAGATCGCGCCTTCGAGCAGCGCCTGTCCGACGCCTTGCGCGATGCCGCCGTGCACCTGGCCCTCGACGATCATCGGATTGATCACGGTGCCGAAGTCGTCGACCGCGGTCCAATTGACGATTTCGGTGTTGCCGGTTTCGGTGTCGACCTCGACTTCGCAGATGTGGCAACCGGCCGGAAATGTGAAATTGGTCGGATCGTAGAATGACGTCTCTTTCAGTCCCGGCTCGAGTTCGGCGCCGGTGAATTTGTGTGCGATGTAGGCATTGAGCGACACGTCGCCCCAGGCCGCCGACTTGTCCGTGCCGGCAACGGTGAACTTGCCGTCCTTGAATTCGATATCGCTCTCGGCCGCCTCCATCATAAACGCGGCGACTTTCTTCGCTTTGGCTTCGATCTTGTCGAGCGCCTTCACGATCGCCGACATGCCGACCGCGCCGGAGCGCGAACCGTAAGTACCCATGCCGAACTGCACCTTGTCGGTGTCGCCATGCACGATCGAGACATTCTCAAACGGGATGCCGAGGCGTTCCGAAACGAGTTGCGCGAATGTCGTCTCATGGCCCTGACCGTGCGCATGCGAACCCGTAAGAACTTCGACCGAGCCGGTTGGGTTGACGCGCACTTCAGCGGATTCCCATAGGCCCACGCCGGCGCCGAGCGAGCCGACGGCCTGCGACGGCGCAATGCCGCACGCCTCGATGTACGTCGAATAGCCCAGGCCGCGCAGCTTGCCGTGGCGCGCGGCGTCGCGCTTGCGCTTGCCGAAGCCCTTCACGTCGGCAAGTTCGAGCGCTTTCTTGAGCGACGCCTGATAGTCGCCGGCGTCGTAATTCATGATCACCGGTGTCTGGTGCGGGAACGTCTTGATGAAGTTGCGCCGGCGCAACTCCGTCGGCTCGATGCCCATTTCCCGTGCGCTGACTTCCACCAGCCGCTCGACCACGAATGTCGCCTCAGGACGTCCGGCGCCGCGATAGGCATCGACCGGAACGGTGTTGGTATAGACCGCGTCGACTTCGCAATAGATGCTCGGAATATCGTACTGGCCCGACAGCAACGTGCCGTAGAGATAGGTCGGCACCGACGACGAGAACGTGGACATGTAGGCGCCGAGATTGGCAATCGTCTTCGCGCGCAGCGCCAGAATTTTTCCGTTGGCGTCAAGCGCGAGTTCGGCGTGCGTGACGTGATCGCGGCCATGCGCATCGGTCAGGAATGACTCGCTGCGTTCCGCGGTCCATTTCACCGGGCGGCCGACCTTGCGCGCGGCCCACAGGCAGACGACTTCTACCGGATAGATGAAAATCTTGGAGCCGAAGCCGCCGCCGACATCGGGCGCGATGACGCGCAGCTTGTGCTCCGGCGTCATGCCGACGAACGCAGAGATGACGAGGCGCGCGACGTGCGGGTTTTGGGACGTATTCCAGAGCGTAAGCTGGTCGGTGCCGGAGTCGTATTCGGCGAGCGCGGCGCGCGGCTCGATCGCGTTCGGTACCAGCCGGTTATTGACGATGTCGAGCCTGGTGACGTGCTTGGCGGACGCGAATGCGGCCTCGGTCGCCTTCTGGTCGCCGAGATGCCACTGATAGATCGTGTTGTTCGGCGCAATGTCGTGAATTTGCGGCGCGCCCTCGGCTTGCGCCTTGGCAGGGTCGGCAACGGCCGGCAGCGGCTCATACTCGACCTTCACTTTGTCGGCCGCGTCGCGCGCATGGCCTTTCGTTTCCGCGATCACCACCGCAACCGCGTCGCCGACGTGATTGACCTTGCTTGCCGCGATCGCCGGATGCGCCGACATCTTCATCGGCGTGCCATCCTTGGAATGGATCATCCACCCGCAGATGAGATTGCCGATCTTGTCGGTCGCCAGTTCGGCGCCCGTCAGCACCGCCACCACACCCGGCATTTTTCTCGCCGCGCTCGCGTCGATACTTTTGATCTTCGCGTGCGCGTGCGGCGAGCGTACGAACACAGCGCGGGTCTCACCCGACCGCACCACGTCGTCGGTGTATTGGCCTTTACCGGTAATGAAACGGAGATCTTCCTTGCGGCGCACCGAGGCGCCGATTCCGGTCGCACTCATTGCGGTCTCCTCCCGTGACTATTTCTTTACCGCTACTCGGCAGCTTGGGCCGGCGCCCCGCCCTGCGCCATTGCTTTCGCGCCGGCGGCAATCGACTTGACGATGTTGTGATAGCCGGTGCAGCGGCAGATGTTGCCGTCGAGCTCTTCGCGAATGGTGTGCTCGTCGAGGTCGTGGCCTTTGCGGCGCACGATGTCGATTGCCGACATGATCATGCCGGGCGTGCAGTAGCCGCACTGCAAGCCGTGGTTCTGGCGAAATGCCTCCTGCATCGGATGCAGCGGCCCGTTCGGCTCCGCCAATCCTTCGATGGTGGTGATCTGTTCACCCTCCAGCGACAGCGCGAGCAGCGTGCAGGACTTCACCGATTTGCCGCCGACATGCACGACGCAGGCGCCGCATTGCGACGTGTCGCAGCCAACGTGGGTGCCGGTGAGCCGAAGGTGTTCGCGCAAAAATTGCACCAGCAAAGTGCGTTCTTCCACATTGCCGGATACGGCTTTGCCGTTCACCGTCATCGACACCGCAGGCATGGCATTCCTCCAAAGTCAGAGCCCATCGGCCCTTTTTCCCAAAATTCGGGCCCAATCGCCCGTTTTCCGCTTCAAAAGCTCAAGGCGGCATCGGCTTACCCGCCGAAACGCGCCGTTTTCCTGTTTTGAACCGCAACAAGTCTGAACCCCGACTGCGTCCTCGGTCAAGGCCGCCGCCTTTTACCACCGGGATGGCATTACGGCGATTTCACGGAACGTGGCACCCCCGGCGCGCTTTGCCATAGGGAATGGAAAAGGAGGATTCATGCGAACGAAACTCATGGCCGGCGTGGCCGCCCTCACCCTGGCTCTGTCCGCAGCCGTTACCGTAACCCCTGCCAGTGCGCGGGGTTGGCACCATCATCACCATTGGCGCGGTGCCGGCGCCGGAATCGGCTTTGCGGCCGGTGCATTGATTGGCGGCGCGCTCGCCGCCGGCAATCCTTACAACTACGGCCCCGCCTATTACGGGCCTGGCTACTACGGCAGTTATGCCTACGAGCCACCGGTTTATGCCGGCGGCAACGCCATCGCGTATTGCGAGGCTCATTTCAAGTCCTACGATCCCGCTTCAGGAACGTATCTGGGCTACGACGGAATCCGGCACGGTTGCCCATAAGCACGGCCGGCCCACATGGAAGACAACCGCCCCCACCGGGGCGGTTTTTTCATGACGAGGGATTCGCAAATTCCGCCGCGAATTTTTGAAAGAAGTCGTCGGCGACCTTCTTGGCCGCCCCGTTCACCAGTCGCTGGCCGAGTTGGGCGAGCTTGCCGCCGATCTGCGCCTCGACGTTGTAGGTGAGCAATGTGCCGCCGTCCTTCTCGACAAGGACCACGGTCGCCCCGCCCTTGGCGAACCCGGCCACCCCGCCGTCGCCCTCGCCCGAGATCTTGTAGCCGTTGGGAGGGTCGAGATCGGTCAGGTGCACCTTGCCTTTGAAGCGCGCCTTCACCGGTCCGATCTTGGTGGTGGCGACCGCCGTCATCTCCGTGTCGGAAAGCTTGATCAGCTCCTCGCAACCGGGAATGCAGGCCTTGAGCGTGTCGGCATCGTTGAGCTTCTGCCACACCGCCTCGCGCAGCGCCGCAAGCTGGACCTCACCACTCATCGTCATCGCCATGGAGCAACTCTCCTTCAACGCGCCCGCAGACGCAAACCAGACCCTACGGCTTAAGCCCTCGGCGCATACCTGAAAAGAGCTTTGCAGCAGCCCTGCTCCGCTTTAATTGTTTTGCGACCGCCCGCCAATCCAGATGACAAGCGGGACAAGGGAGATTTTTCATGCCGATGATCGATGCCGATGGCTGCCCGCTCAATGTCGAGGTCGAGGGCCGTGAAGACGCGCCGGTTTTGATGCTGTCGAATTCACTCGGCACCAATTTGCACATGTGGGACGGACAGGTGGCCGAATTTGCCAAACACTTCCGTGTCGTACGCTGCGACCGGCGCGGACACGGCAAGTCCGGCGTAAGCAAAGGCCCGTACAGCTTCGAGCGTTTCGGCCGCGACATCCTTGCGATCATCGACGCGCTCAAGATCAAGAAGATCAACTGGTGCGGCCTCTCGATGGGCGGCATGGACGGCCAATGGCTCGGCGCCAACGCGCCCGACCGGATCGAGAAGCTGATCCTCTCCAACACCAATTTTTATTACGCCGACAAGAAGCCGTGGGAAGACCGCATTGCGTTCGTGAATGAAAAAGGATTGCGGCCGCTGGTCGGCCCGAACATGGAACGCTGGTTCACAGCCGACTTCCGCGCCCGCGCGCCGAAAGCGATCGAGCAGATGGCCGAGATGTTCGTGGCAACGCCGGTCGAAGGCTACGTGGCGTGTTGCGCCGCGATCCGCGACATGGACTTCCGAGAAAGCAACTTGCGCGTCACGGTGCCGACGCTGGTAATCGTCGGCAAGCACGATCCCGCCACCCCGCCTGCCGCCGGCGAAGAAATCCAGCGGCAGATCAAGGGCGCCAAACTTGCGGTCATCGACGGCGCGCATATCGCCAACCTCGAGCAGCCGAAAGCCTATGCCGACGTCGTCCTGAACTTCCTCAAGAGCTAGAAGGCGCCTCATGGAAGACAAGGAACGCCACGAACGCGGCATGGCCAGGCGCCGCAAGGTGCTGGGCGCAGCCTGGGTCGATCGCGCCAATGCGCGCAAGAGTTCGTTCAATGAGGAATTCCAGGAATTCATCACCCGCTACGCCTGGGGTGAAATCTGGACGCGCCCGCATTATGACGAGCGAACCCGCCGCGTGCTGGTGATTGGAACCATGATCGCGCTCGCGCAGTGGGACGAATTCCGTCTGCACGTGCGCGCTGCATTGGCCGAAGGCGGCTTCACCGAAGCCGACATCAAGGAAATCATCCTGCAGCAGGCAATTTATTGCGGCGTGCCGGCGGCGAACCACGCCTTCAAGGAGGCCGGCGACATCATCGCCGAATTGGCAAAGTCCAAATAACGAACGGGCGCCACGACGGGCGCCCGTTGTCAGCCTTCAACCGAAATTCGAATTTGCCTTAGCGCCAGGGCGCGTACCAGCGCGTGCCCTTCGGCGCGGCAGCTTCTGCGGCTACTTCCGCTTCTACCGGCTTGAACGCGCGTTCTGCCATGACGAGAGCGGCCGTCAGCGCCGCCAGCAGCAACGGAACGGTCTGGTCGCGTGCGATATCGCCGTTGTGGGTCCACAGCGCGGGCGCGGCCGCCGCGAGACTGGCGATGACCACGAGGATGAGACCGGCTTCGAGAATTTCCGGATCGGCATGGCCGCGGACCAGCGAACGCAGGCGATCGAGCACATGCAAGCCGAAAACACCGGCGGCGATCAGCTTGACCGCACCGAACACCGCCGCAATCCGCAGCAGCGTTTCGGGAGACGCGTCAAACAGGCTACCCATTCCGAAGACGAATTGCGAACGCCACGTATCTTCGAGGCCGTAGGTCGGTGACGTGAGAATGTGCAGCGCGTCGAGACCCCACGCGCAAGTGAAATAGAGCGCAATCGCGAGAATCATCATCATCACGGTGCCGGATGCGAGACGCATGGCGTTTCTCCTGAAAAAAGAGAACTCCTGCGTAGGCGCATCAAATGCCACTTTCAAAGCAAACCAAAATTTTACCTTACTTGTTAGCCGCTTAACCAAACACAACCGCAGTTCCGCGCACGCCCCCCGGGGAGCAGGTTTCGGGTGGGATCGCGGAACGGACGTCCTTAACTCGGACTTGCCGAACGACAATCTGAGAGAAATGCCATGACATTGACTGTTGCACAGCACGAGAAGGCCACGACCCCGCATCCACGCATCGTCCTGCTCGCGGCCTCGCTCGCCGTACTGCTGGCGCAAATCGACACCTCGGTGGTCAATCTCGCGCTCAAAAGCATCGGCAGCGACCTGCATGCCGGCGTCAGCCAGATGCAGTGGGTCGTCGATGCCTACAATCTCATTTATGCGTGCCTGCTGCTGACGGCCGGAACGCTCGGCGATCTTTACGGCCGCCGCCGCATCTTCGCACTCGGGGTTGCCTTGTTCGCCGCCGGGATGCTCGCCTGCTCGCTCGCGCCCAACGCATCGACCCTGATCGTCGGCCGGCTCATAAGCGGGCTGGGCGCGGCCTTTGCCGTGCCGATGTCACTGGTGCTGCTCACCGTCGCCTATCCGGGCCGCGAGGAGCGCGCCTATGCCATGGGCGTTTGGGCGAGTTGCAACGGCCTCGCCTTTATCATCGGACCGACGCTCGGGGGCTGGCTGCTCGACAGCATAGGCTGGCGCAGCATCTTCTATCTCGCGCTGCCGGTCTGTGTCGTCACGCTGGCGCTGACCTATTACGCGGTGGAGGAGTCCTCCGCGCCGCAGGGACGCAAGCTCGATTTGCCGGGCCAGGGCCTCGCCATCGCCGGACTTGGCGCGTTTGCGTTCGCGGCCATCGAGGGAACGCATTGGGGTTTCCTCTCGGCGCCGACTTTATCGATCGCCGCCCTCGCCATCGCCGCGCTCGTTTTGTTCGTATGGGTGGAATCGCGCACCAGCGGTCCGCTGTTGCCGCTTTCCTTCCTGCGACGGCCGGTGTTCTCGGCGGCGCTTGCTTCTGCCGGCCTGATGACGTTCGGCATGTACGCGCTGCTGTTCATCATGCCGCTTTATTTCCAGATCATGCGCGGCGCGACCCCGTTCGTCGCCGGTCTGGAATTGCTGCCGATGTCGGCGAGTTTCGTCATCGTCTCGCAACTTGTCGGCTATTTCGCCAATACCTGTGGCCCGCGCGCGGTCATGACGATCGGCATGGCGTGCATGGGCGTCGGCGAACTTGCGCTCGCCTTCATCGGCGCAGACACGAATCTCGTCATGGTTTCGACCGCGTTGTTCGTCGTCGGGATCGGGCTGGGGTTGAACACCGCGCCGGTGAACGGCGTCGCGGTGGCGGCGCTGCCGCCTGAGCGTTCCGGTACGGCGTCGGGTGTGCTCAATACCGCGCGCATGGTCGGCGCAACATTAGGCGTCGCGATACTCGGCGCCGTGTTCGCCGCCTATGCCGGCCAGCAGCCGGCGATAAACGCGGGATTCCTGTCAGGCCTGCGCGCCGCACTTGGCGGCGGCGGCGTGGGCGAACTCATCGGTGCCATCGTCGCGTTCGCGCTCATCCGCCGCGATTCGCTGGAAGCAAGCTAATCGCCGCGCCCCTCACGGAAGGCCTGCGGCGTCGTGCCGGTCTGCTTGCGGAAGAAGCGCGTGAAATGCGAGGGATCGGAGAACGTGAGATCGTAGGCGATCTCGTGGATCGCCTGATTGGTGAACACGAGCTGGCGTTTTGCTTCCGTCAGCACGCGCTGGCGGATGAGATGACCCGCGGTGACGCCGGTCGATCGTTTGACGTGATCGTTGAGGCGATCCGGCGTCATCGCCAGCTTGCTGGCATAGAAGCCGATCTGCCGCTCCTTCCGGAAATTTTCCTCGACCAGCCGCCGCAACTCATCGACGCGCGGATCGGCCGTTGCGAGCGTCACCGCACCGGTGCGCGCGCGGCTCACGGCCAGCCGCACCACCTCGATGGCGATAAGCGCCAGCAAGCCGCGCATCGCGAGGCGATACCCTTCGCGCCCGAGAAAGCTCTCCTCGTGCAATTCGGCGCATAGTGACGAAAGCCGCTTTGCTTCCGCCGGGCCGGCGAGCGGCACCAGCGGATTTTCCGCAACCGACTTCAACCGCGTCAGCGCTTCACTCGACCGGTCGCCAAGCGCGGACGTCACATCCTCGGTAAAGCTCACCACCCAGCCGTCGGTGACGCCGGCCTTGAAATGGAAGCCGTGCGCGGTCGTGGCCGGCACAAGGATCGCGGCCGGTGCGGCGAACGGCACGACCGCAGCCTCGTAGATCATCTCGCCGCCGCCCTTCTCGATCAGCAGAAGCTGAAAAAGATTGCGATGACGGTGCGCCCGGATCGTCCAGTCGTGGATCGACGAGCGCGAAGAGATGGTTTCGATGTGAATGAAATCGAAGGCGGAATCGTCCGGCGGATCGCCGTAAAGATGGAAGAGCGGAAGCGCTGAACTCGTTGCCATGGCCGCGTCGAGCATAAGCGAGGCGGGGCGCAACGCCAACGCGGGCCCAGGAAGACCGCCAGGCCAGGCGCGGCGCGGGAACTTCAACCACCTCCGTGAGTTTTCCATGCCAACGAGGAATTGGATCATGGGACGCTATTTGCTGCTGTGGCTGCTGGGAATTCCACTTCCCATTCTCTTGCTGATCTGGGTGATCGGCGGCCTGCACTAAACGAAGACCGCGATGGCAATCGCCCTCGCCTGGCGCGGCGGGTGGACGCCATCGCCAATTCCCATGCCGTGGCGGCGCGCCTCTCCAACCGAGAGGTGCGACTTGCTCACATGCGACGGCTGCGCCGTTGCCGCCCTCACAACGCCCTGTTAAGACTGAACGATCCGCCGTCGGCCGGGCGGCACCCGTGACAGGCGCACCGGACGCATGGAAGTCTTCCTCCAACAGCTCATCAACGGCATTACGCTTGGCTCCATCTACGGGTTGATCGCCATTGGCTACACAATGGTGTTCGGCATCATCGGGATGGTGAACTTCGCGCACGGCGACGTCTTCATGGTGTCCGCCTTCATCGCGCTTCTTGCGTTCCTCTTCCTCACGACCTGGCTCGGCATCACCTCGATCGCGCTGGCGCTGCTGATCGTGCTGGTCGTCGCCATGGTATTCACCTCGCTGGTGAACTGGGTCATCGAGCGGGTGGCCTATCGGCCGCTGCGCGGCTCGTTCCGCCTCGCGCCGCTGATCTCCGCGATCGGCATGTCGATTTTCCTCTCGAATTTCGCTCAGGTCGCCCAGGGGCCGCGCAACAAATCCATTCCGCCGATGGTGCAAGGCGACATCGTGCTGATGACGCGCAACGATTATCCGGTGACGCTGTCGGTGAAACAGCTCGTGATCTGGGGCATCACCGCCATACTGCTGGTAGCATTTTGGTACGTGGTCACGCGCACGCAGCTCGGCCGCGCCCAACGCGCCTGCGAGCAGGACCAGAAGATGGCGGCGCTGCTCGGCGTCAACGTGGACCGCACGGTTTCCATGACCTTCGTCATCGCGGCCGCGCTCGCCGCCGTCGCCGGCACGATGTACCTGATGTATTACGGTGTCATCAGCTTTTCCGACGGCTTCGTGCCGGGGGTAAAGGCGTTCACCGCCGCGGTGCTCGGCGGCATCGGATCGTTGCCGGGCGCGGTCGTCGGCGGCCTTCTCATCGGATTGATCGAAACGATGTGGTCGGCCTATTTTTCCACCGACTACAAAGATGTCGCCGCCTTCTCGGTCCTCGCCATCGTACTGATTTTCCTGCCGCAAGGCCTGTTCGGCCGGCCGGACGTCGAAAAGGTTTAAGATGGGCGGCGCGCAAAGCGAGCGCGTTGACGTGTCCCGCGCGCTGCGCGATGCGGCGATCACCGCCGTTATCGCCTTCGGCCTTTTCCTGCCGATGATCGGATTTTGGGCGCGCAATGTCGGCAACGGGCTGACGCTGGAAACGCGCTGGCCTGCGCTGCTGATCGTGGCTGCGATTGCCGGCGGGGGACGTTTGTTCTTTTCGCTGGCGGCGACGCCGTGGTTGGCCCGTCAGCGCGCGCGGCGCACGGAGGCGGCTTCGCCCTGGCGCGCGGCTTTCGCCAAATGGTTCGTCCCCTTCGCGATCGGATTCGTCATCGTCTATCCGATGATCGCGATTGCCGGCGCCGGCATGCGCGGCTCGATCAAATGGATCGACAATTTCGGCATCCAGATTCTGATCTACGTGATGCTCGGCTTCGGCCTCAACATCGTGGTGGGCCTCGCCGGCCTGCTCGATCTCGGCTACGTCGCGTTCTACGCGGTCGGCGCTTACTCTTATGCCCTGCTCGCCAAGACGTTCGGCCTGACGTTCTGGATTCTGCTGCCGCTTGCCGGCATGCTGGCGTCGTTCTGGGGCGTCCTGCTCGGCTTTCCGGTGTTGCGCCTGCGTGGCGACTACCTTGCCATCGTGACACTCGCCTTCGGCGAGATCATCCGCATTGTCATCATCAACTGGGTGGATCTGACCAACGGCTATG
>Ga0134125_10003815_pt1 | contig 17324 bp, 9 predicted proteins | sample KB31751_FD_96464 | JGI IMG/M metagenome (GOLD analysis project Ga0134125, IMG submission 96464) | Terrestrial soil microbial communities with excess Nitrogen fertilizer from Kellogg Biological Station, Michigan, USA - KB3-175-1 | ecosystem: Environmental > Terrestrial > Soil > Unclassified ...
GTCGTGAAAGTGCGATACGCCCGCTTCCACGTTGAGCTTGTCGGTCACATCGAAGTTGATATTGGCGAACTCTGTGGTTTCCAGGACATCCGAGGTCTCGGAATAGGCATACCAGATGCCGGCCGGCAGAGTCCGCTGCGTGAGGCCGTAGTACTGCAGCTCGTACTGAAAGGCGTCACCACCGTACTGCAATCCCGGCATGTAGAAGGTGCTACCGAAGTTGCGGTCGACGCTCTTTTCCCAATATACGCCCGCGAGCCAATGGAGCCGGCCGCCCTCTTTGGAGACGAGCCGCAGCTCGTTCGACCAACGCCGGGGGTTGTCGTTGTAGGAGAAATACTGCAGAGCGGGGTTGCAGCCGGAGAAGCTCGCCGTAGGCGAAGCCGGATTCAGCAGCGGGCTGTAGTACGGATCGGTGAGGCAGGTGAACCCCTCCTGCGATCCGCCGTTGAAGTTCTCCTCGTATTGCGAGTACTCGTCGAACTGGCGCCGCTCCTGGCTCCAGTAGGTGCTGGCGAGGACCAGGTCGGCGATGCCGACGTCACCGTCCACATGGAAGTCCACCATGTTCGTCTCGAACAGCTCCGACTCCGGACCGAAACGCGAGACGGTCCGAGGCGGCAATGTCGGATCCTCGTCCCAGGCCCCGCGGGTGTGCTGGCGCTGGAAGCCATAGGTGAGCCGCATGCTCCACCGCTGGGCGAGCTGCAGCTCGAGCGCCGCGCGACCGCCCTCGCGGTGCTCACGGTTGTAGTCTTTGCCCGCCCACTGCGCGTTGCTCGAGACCGCGCCATTCACCCAGGTGCGTGTCGTCAGTGCGTTGTCGATGAACCCGCCCTGGGAATCGCTGAACGCCGACACGCGCAGGCCCAGGGTACCTTCGATGAGGGGGAGGTTGAGGAACCCCTCGTACGTCCAGTTCTGTTGCGCGCTCTGGATCTGTCCGCCGTCGAAGTCGATGCCGGCGCTGAACGCGTGCAGATCCGGCTTGTTGGTGATGTAGCGGATCGCCCCGGACATCGCTTCCGCACCGAAGGTGGTACCCTGCGGGCCGTTCAGGATCTCGACGCGCTCGATGTCGTACAGGAAGAGATCGGGCTGCGATCCCCCGTAGCTCATCGACATGTCGTCGACGAAGAAGCCGGTCGAGGAGGTGTTGGAGTAGTTGGGGTTGCTGCCGTCGGAGACGCCGCGCATCACGAACAGCTGGGTCCCCGGGCCCGTGCTGATATAGGAAATGGACGGCACCTTCTGCAGGTAATCGTCCATAGTGGTGATGGCGAGGTTCTGGAGGTCCGCCTTGCTGAAGACATCGATGCTGATCGGCACGTTCTGCAGGTTCTCCTCGCGCTTGCGCGCAGTGACCACGACTTCCTGCAGCATATCGGCAGTGGCGGCGTCGGCGCTCGGTGCCGCGGCATCCGCGTAGGAATCGGGAATCCCCGGCGCGGCGGCGAGCACCGCGGCGACCGCGAGACCGATCTTCGTGGGCGATGCGCGCGGCGCCGGCGCGGTGGCGGCAACGCAGGTGCGGACCGGGGTCTTGCGGCTTGCTGAACGCATCACAGATTCCCCCCGAAATTCGATTCTGGCGCTCCCGGCGCAGCTGGCCGGAGGCGCTGTTATCGCACCGCAATCTTCCATCGAGCCTTCGCTCGGAGTCAATCGGCGGATCGCATCGGGAACGGCCGCCGGTCACCCGAAGCGCGTCAGGCAGTCCGCGAGCGCGCGGCGCAGCGGCTCCAGCTCCTGCTCGAAGTGCCGCCAATGACCCACCGCGGACGTATAGATGGGCTGGCGCACCTGCTCGGCGCTCGCCGTGCGCACCGGACGCTGGGTTTGGTGAAAGGCGAGGCAGGCGGGCTCGAAGTCCAGCCCACAATGCTCGAGCAGGCGGCGGATACCGGCCTCGGGCGAGCGCACCAGCTCCTCGTAACGAACGTGCAGCACCTTGCCGGGAAGGACGATGTCCCAGTGGTCCATCAGGGCAAGATAGCAGCGGTAGTATCGCCCCAGGTCCTCGAGGTCATAACTAAAATTCTGGCCCTCGGCGAAATACTGCTTGAAGGTGCTGAAGCAGGCGTCCATGGGGTGCCGGCGCACATCGATCACGGTCGCATGGGGCAGTATCGTGTGGATGAGGCCGATGTGGCCGAAGTTGTTCGGCAGTTTGTCGGTGAAGCGCAGGCGGTTGAGGCGCAGGAGTGGCGCCGTCTGCTCGACGTAGCGGCGGCCGAGCTCGGTCAAGCGCTCCGGGGATGCGCGCTCCACGGCCTCCGGATAGCCATTCCGTCCGGGAGCCATGTCGTCGAACTCACGGACGATGTTGAGTACGTTGAGCAGCTCCATCGTGCCCTCGACCGCCGAGTGACTCGCGAGGATCTGCTCCACCAGCGTCGAGCCCGACCGCGGCAGCCCTACGATGAAGATCGGCGCGCGGCTCGAGTCGCCGCTGCCGCGACGCGAAGCGAAGAACGCCGCATCGAAAAATGTGCGGATGCGCTCGCAGCGGCGCTCGAACTGCGCGATGTCGAACGGCGCCTCGCGGCGGCGCAGCTCCGCGCCACGGGCGTAGTGGGCGAACGCCTCACGGAAACGCCGACGCTGCTCGAAAGCCTTGCCGAGCGCGAATTCGAGCTGCGCCTCGTTCGAAAGGCCGCGCGGGTCGGAGTCGATCAGCCGCTGCATCGCCGAGATCTCCTCGTCGCTGAAGGCGTAGTTCTTGAGATCCGCCAGGCTCCAGTACGCCTCTGCCCTCCCCGGATCCATCGCGAGTGCCTCCTTATACGAGGCCTCGCTAGCCACGCGCCGGCCGAGTGTCTTCTGCAGATGACCGATCGACATCCGCAGGCCCACCTCGTGCGGCCGCAGCTGAAGCGCACGCTCGTAGGCGTCGATCGCCTCCGTCTGGCGCATCAGCCGGATCGCAACGCCTGCGGCGGTCACCCATGTCTGCGGGCTCTTCGGCTCGATCCTCGCGAGGTAACGCGTGGCCGCCTCGGCCTCGGTGAGGCGCCCCAGACCTAAGAGCGTCGGGGCGAGTCCCCGGTAGGCGAGCGGCAGGTGCTCAGACTGCCTGAGCGCATGACGCAGCAGCCGCTCGGCATCTCGCGGCACATCGGCCGCCAGTGACAGGGCCGCGAGCCCGCATAGCGCGGCCGCATGGCCCGGGTCGCCACTGAGGACGCCGCGGAACAGCTCCTCGGACCTGCGGCGATCGCCCTCGAGGAGGGCCGCGGTGGCTTCCTCGATGCGCACCCGCTCAGGGTCAGTGAGCCGCGCGCGCTCGAAGGCAATGCGCGCATCGTCATACTGGCCGAGATCGACCAGCACGTCACCGTAGGCAAGCCAGGCGCGATGATGCTGTGGAAGCTCCTCCAGCACGCGCCGCACCTCTTCGCGCCCCTGCGCAGCGCGTCCTGCGCGCCGCAAGGCGCGGGCGAGGTCGACGCGCGCCTCGACGAACCCAGGCGCACTCCGCAGCGCGCGCTCGAGCATCGCGATGCTCTCCTCGGTCCGGGTCTGATCGAGCAGGGCTACCCCGAGCAGCCAGAGACAATGGACTTCGCCCGGGGACTCGGCTTCGAGCACCCGCAGCCACTTTTCCGCGGTAGCCGCCTGTCCGACGCGCAGCATCGCCTGCGCCCGGCGGCGGCGCTCCTCGAACGGGGCTCGTGCATGGGTGGCGGTCATGATGCGTTCGGCTCTCCAGGCGGTAGTCTGCTACGCCCACTCGCGCTCACGCTACACTCCCGACAACTTGGTTTGACTCCCGCCCAGGAGCGAAGCCCGATGCACCGCCGACGCCCGCTGCCTATTCTCGCTCTCCTTACCGTCGTTAGCGCCTGGCTGACTCCTCCGGCGGCTTACGCCGGCCGTGCCCTCGAGCCCGGGGACTGGTACCGCTTCAAGGCGGTCTCGGATCTCACCATGGCGCCCGATGGCAGTGCGGTCGCCTATCTCGTGACGAGCTACGACAAGGCCTCGGACGAGAGCCGCAGCGCCTTGTGGCTCGCCGCCTGGAACGGGAATGAGAGCCTGCAGCTCACGCGCGGTGAGAGCGTGAGCGCGCCGCGCTTCAGTCCCGACGGGCGTTATCTCAGCTTCCTCTCAGCCCGTCCCAGTGACAGCTCGACGGGGCTCTGGCTCCTCGACCGCCGCGGGGGGGAGCCGCGTCAGCTGACTCACTTGCCAGGTGAGATTACCGACTATGCGTGGTCGCGCGACGGCGCCCACATCGCGCTCGTCGTGCGTGCCACGGAGGACACGGGCGACAAGAGCCACGCCCATCGGCCGAAACCTCTGGTCATCCATTCGTTGCTCTTCAAGCAGGATCGGGAGGGCTATCTCACGGACGGCTCACGCACTCACCTGTACCTCCTCGAGGTGGGGAGCGGACTCTGCCGGGCCCTCACATCGGATCCAGCGAGCTCGGATTCACTGCCGGCCTTCTCTCCGGACGGGCGGCAGATCGCATATGTCAGCCATCGGCGCGACACCCAGCAGCAACTCGGCGTGGACGAGATCAATCTCGTGGCGGCGAGCGCGGGTGCGAAGCCGCGGCGATTGCTCGCCACCTGGTCCCCCAATAATCAGCATCTCGAGTGGAGTGAAGACGGCACGCAGCTCGTCTTTCTGCAGGGCGCTGAGCGGAAGTACAACGCCTACATCATGGACAGGCTCGCGGTCGCGGAGGTGTCCTCGGGACGCGTGCGCACGCTCAGCGGTGCTCTCGACCGCGCCGTCCTCTCGCCTGCCGTCACCGGGGACGGCCGCGCGATCGAGTTCGCGGTAGAGGATGACGGTTACCAATACCCGGCCGAGGTACCGCTCGCGGGCGGTGCGATCACGCGGCTCGCCGGCCGCGTAGTCGTTACCGAGCTCGCCGCCGCCGCCGGACATACCGCGGTGCTCGCCGCGAGCGATCGCTCACCCGTCGAAGTCTATGCGCTCGAGTCCGGGCTGCTGCGCCCACTCTCCGCGCACAACCGGGCGCTGTTCGCCGAGCTGACTCTCGGCACGGTCGAGGATATCGCCTTCCGCAGCAGGGACGGCACGGAGATCCATGGGCAGGTGGTCAAGCCGGCGGACTACGTGCCCGGCCGGCGCTACCCGACGATCGTCTGGATCCACGGCGGACCCAATGGCCAGGACGACCACTCCCTCGCGCTCGAGGGCTACGGGCCGCAGCTCGAGCGGCAGCTGTTCGCAACACACGGGTTTCTCGTGCTGGCCGTCAACTATCGCGGCAGCACCGGCCGCGGGGCGAAGTTCGCGCGCAGCATCTTTGCCGACTGGGGTGACAAGGAGGTGCAGGACCTCGAGGCGGGTGTCGACTACGCGATTGCACAGGGTTGGGCCGATGCCGAGCGCCTGGGCGTCGGCGGCTGGAGCTACGGAGGATTGCTCACTGACTATCTCATAGCCTCGACGACGCGTTTCAAGGCGGCCATCAGCGGCGCCGGCAGCGGCAACCAGACCGCGATGTACGGGGCCGACCAGTACGTTCTGCAATATAACGCCGAGATGGGTCCGCCGTGGCAGACGACCTCGCGATGGCTGAAGGTCTCCTATCCGTTCTTCCATGCCGACCGCATCCGCACGCCGACCCTCTTCCTCGGCGGCGACAAGGACTTCAATGTCCCGTTGGCCGGTGGGGAGCAGATGTACCAGGCGCTGCGCACGCTCGGCGTGCCGGCCGAGCTCATTGTGTATCCGGGCGAATACCACGTGCTCACCCGGCCGAGCTTCCTCGTCGATCGCTTCGCGCGCTACCTCGATTGGATGGCGAAGCACCTGCAGGGCGGCTCCTGAGGCGATACGCGCTTGCTCGCCGGGAAGGGAGATAGGCGAATGCTCAGATGGCTCTCGAACCTGGCACTGCTCGCCGCCTGCGCAAGTGCGCTCGCGCGCGCACAGACCACGCCCGACCCACACGCGCCGGATGTCGCCGACCCAGTCTCAACTGCAGCGATCGTTGCCGCGACGACCGACGCGCACTTTACCTCGCCGCTCGTCGACTATGCGCCCCAGTCCGCGACCGTGCCGTCGCCGCGGAAGTTCTTTCACCGCATCATGGGCGCGCCCGGCGAGCTGCTCGATTCCGGGCAGGCCTACGCCTATGCGCGGGCACTCGCTGCCGCCTCGCCGCGCGTGCGCGTGTTCACGCTCGGTCGCTCGGAGGAAGGGCGCGAGATCATGCTGATTGCCATCGCGGACCGAGCCGGCATCAGCGGGCTCGATCGCCTGAAATCCGAGAACGCGGCGCTCGCCGATCCACGCAAGATCGATACGGCCGCGGCCACCCGAATGATCTCGACCTCACGACCGTTTTACTACCTCAACGCAGCGCTCCATTCCGACGAGACCGCCTCCACCGAAGCGGTGCTCGAGCTTGCCTATCGGCTCGCGGTCTCGGACCTGCCGATGATCCGCCGCATCCGCGCAAACACCGTCGTTCTCATCAATCCGGTATCGAATCCGGACGGGCGCGACAAGCAAGTCGAATGGTTCTATGAGTATTTGAAGGGCAAGACGAATCTCGCGGCGCTCCCCCGCCAGGCACCCCCGTGCTGGGCGAAGTACGTTTATGTCGACATCAACCGCGACGCGCATCAGCTGACACAATCGCCGTTCAAAGCGGTCGCAAAGGTTTTTTTCGACTATCACCCCGTGGTGATCCACGACCTCCATGAAAGCGAACCGCTGCTGATGGCGTGGAACGGCACCGGACCCTACAACCCGCACATCGACCCGCTGACCTACGGTGAGTTTCTCGCGCTCGGCTTCGACGAAGTCGAGCGGATGAGCAGCCTCGGCATGCCGGGAGTCGCGACCTGGAATTTCGGCGAGGCATTCGCCCACCTGTACCTCGATTCGATCGCGATGAACCATAACGCGACTGGCAGGGGATATGAGGCTTTCGGCAACGGCACGGCCGAGACGCTCGTCCAGGCGTTGTCGCCCGATGACACGACGCAGGAATGGTGGCGGCCGCTGCCCGGGCCGAAAGGCCCGTTCCGCTGGTCGATGCGCGACACGCTGAACTACGAGGAGACCGGGCTCCTGATCGCTCTGGATGAGGTCGCCGGACGGCCGCGCGAGTTCCTGCGCGACTTTTACGAGAAGGGCCTGCACAGCTGGCAGGCGGGGCTCGACGAGCCGCCGTATGGATTCCTGATCCCGCACGATCAGGGCGATCCGCTGAGGGTCGCGCAGATGATCGAGCGGCTGCAGTCACAGCATATCGAAGTCTCGGTCGCGACCGCCCCGATCGTGGTCAGCGAGGGCCGCTTTCCGGCCGGCACCTATGTCGTGCGCGCGGATCAGCCGTATCGCAACTATGCGCTCGATCTGCTGACGCCACAGCACTATCCGCTCGATGCAACCGAACCCTATGACGACGTCTCATGGGAGCTGCCGGCGAACTATCACCTGCGCGCCGTTGCAACCGCGGATCGCGCAATACAGCGCGCGCCGATGCGATTGCTCACTCGCTCACCCGAGCTTGCGGGCCGCGTCCGCGGCGACGGGCCGATCTACCTGCTCGCCGACACCGGACAAGAGAGTCTCCTCGAGGCGCGTTATGCGCTGGCAAGGTTCGACGTGCGGATCGCCGAGCGAGCGTTCACGTTCGACGGCGTACGTTACCCCGAGGGCTCCTGGATCCTGCGCGCGCAGCGCGGCCTCACACCTGCGCTCGCGGCGGTTGCGCGCCGCCTCGACCTCGATTTCGCGAGCACCGGGCGAATGCCGGACATCCCATTGCACGATGCGCCAGTGCCCCGGCTCGGGCTCTGGGTGCCGTGGGCGGATACGGACTCGATCGGCTGGATGCGCTACTCACTCGATCAGCGCCACATTCCGTACACCTACGTCCGCGACGAGGACATCCGCGCGGGAAAGCTCCGTGGCCGCATCAACGTGCTCCTCTATGGTCACGTGGACCTGGAGCTCGAGGCGCAGATCCACGGTATTCCGAAGGAATGGGGCCCGATGCCGTTCAAAAAGACTCCGACAACGCCCGCGCTCGGCACGCCCGCCGAATCGGACGACATAACGGGCGGCATCGGTTGGGAAGGACTCGCGCAGCTGCAGCGGTTCGTCGACGCGGGCGGCGAGCTCGTGACGCTCGGCAACGCCTCCATGCTGCCGCTCGAAGGCGGAATCGTCCGCGGCGTACGGCGGGACTCAGGCGGCGTACCACGGAGCTCGCAGGGCGGCGGCGCAGCCGCGGCGGCGGCGGCGCAGTCCGCCGAAGCGCGGACACCCGGCGCGCACGTACGTGTCACTTTCCTGCAGCCGGATAATCCGATCGCCTACGGCTACCCACGCTCGACCTACGTCTTTCGCCAGAACTACGCGCTCTACGCGATGCCCCGCCGCTGGCTGCGGATGGCATATTGCACGACGTGCCTCGACGGGCCGATCGATACGAGTCACGTTGTGCTCGTCTGGGGAGGGCCGCCGAATGAGCCGTTCGTAGTGAGCGGGCAGGCCTGGGGGGCCGACAACATCGTCGGCCGCCCCGCGATCTTCGATTTCCCGGTCGGTCACGGCCGCCTCGTGGCATTCAACTTCAACCCGATGCATCGCGACATGAATCGCGGCGATCAGCGGATGCTGTGGAACGCGATCATCAACTGGCGGGCGATCGTCGCGGGCGAGCCGGCAGCAAGGTAGCTCGAGAGCCATCTACGAGCCCTGGCGGGTTTCTGGCACGACCGTTTCGACTGGCACGGCGTCGGTGCTTGTTCAACGCACTTCGGCGGTCATAACCCTCTGGACGACCGGGCAGCAGGAACCACTTGAAGAGCGAGCCCGCCGGCGGCATCACTCACTCACCGTTTCCAGGTCCACGCGTGCGCGCTTGCCCGGCAGCCTCCCCCCGGAGCGCCTGTCCAGGCTCGGCCGCGCACGATGCGGCCGCTTGCAGCCCCAGTAGCCTTGCCGTTGCGCAAGGCACGAATTCCATTTACCCAAACATCATCGACGCCCGTGGCCAGCTGTTGCGGCTTCTCGTACGTCGCGTGATCCTGAATGGTGTTCGGATCGAAAATGACGATGTCGGCAAAGTCACCGGCCTTGAGCATTCCCCGCTCTTTGAGGGATAGAGTTGCCGCGGGAAGGGCTGTGAGTTTGCGGACGGCTTCCTGCAAGGAAAGCACTTTCTCAGCGCGGACGTACTCAGCCAGGACCCGGGCAAAGTTCCCATAGGTTCGCGGATGGCGGCTGCTTTGCAGAAAGACCCCCTCCGGAGCGGGCGCGTCCGCGTCGGAGCCGAAGCTGACCCACGGTAGTGCCACCTCGCGCCTGATGTTCGCCTCGGACATCAGGAAGTAGGCCACCTCGACGCGCGACCCATCCTGGGTCACCAGGTCAATCGCCGCCTCTTCCGGGCTGACGCCCCGTTCGTGTGCAACTTCGGCCAGGGTCTTGCCGGCGAGAGGCTTGAGTGCCGGATTCTTGAATCCCAGTAAAAGCACTCCAGAAGCTCCCGCCGCCTGATATAGGTTTTCCCATTTGGATGCCGGGTCACGCATCTCGGTGATCACTCGCGCACGAGTGGCTGGGTCTTTGAGGCGCTTGATCCAGGCTTCGAGTCCACCGTTCTGCACCCAAGGTGGCATGGCGGCATCCAGCCCGGTGGCCCCTGCGGTATACACATACATGTCAGCGCTGATGCGGACTCCGGCAGCGCGCGCTGCATCCACGGTATGAATCAGCGAATCGAGCTTGCCCCAATTGCGCTTGCCAGCCGCCTTCAAATGGTAAATCTCGGCGGGAGCTCCGGAGGATCGGGCGATCGCGATCGTCTCGTTAAGGGCTTGCATCAGCCGGTCGCCCTCGCTGCGCATATGCGCGCTGTAGATGCCGCCGCAACGCGCGGACTGCCCCGCGAGGGCCGCCAGCTCTCCGGTTTTGGCGTACTCATTCGGGCTATAGATCAGCGCCGTTGTCACCCCGAGTGCGCCCTGCTCCATCGCCTGAGCGACAAGATGCTGCATCGTGCGAAGCTGCGCTGCCGTCGGCTGCTTGTCGCTCTCTCCGAGCACGAAGGTGCGCACGGTCCCAGCGCCTACGAAGGAAGCCACATTCGGCGAGATGCCGCGCTTCTCGAGCTTTTCCAAATACTCCCCAAGCGTCGTCCAGTCGACCTCGTACCGGATATCGGTCTGGCGCTGCTTCATGAGGCGCTTCATTTGCGGATTGAGCGGACCCATGGAGTCCTCGCCCAGCACCTCGAGAGTCACCCCCTGGCGCAAGTCACTGAGCGCCCGTCCGTCCACGAGTAGCGATTCCTCCACATGTGAAAGCATGTTGATGAAACCCGGAGTCACCGCCTTGCCGTGAGCGTCTACCTCCTCTTTGGCGGTTCCCATCGCGTGTGGCCCGACATACGCGATTCGGTCGCCTCGAACCGCAACGTCACCGACGAAAGGCGGTCCTCCACTACCGTCATATACGGTAGCGCCGCGGATGATGAGATCGTAGCGTGCGGCGCCGGGACTTGATGGCACAATGGATGCCGCATACACAACATGCGTCAGAATACATAACAGCGCGACCGCGAACGCGCCGGAGCTGCCGCGTGTGGGGCCCCTGAAAGGCGTCAACGCCACCTGCATCACCCCATATATCGTATGACTTGATGCGGGTCTCTATTACTACTAATCCCCACGGAGGTCAATTTGGGCTCAGACATTCATCGGCCGATTGCGCAAATGCAGGTCAAGGACCGCTCCAGTGAACGCAGCGTCCGCCGTGGGCGCGGGCGAGTAATGCGGCATAGCAACCCCTGTCGACCTTCGTTGCCTGGAGCGACCCTAATCGCTTGTCTAAGTCCTCACCTGCCGGTGCATGTGTTGAAGAAAGCTTCAGAAATCTCAAGTACCATGAGAATCCCTTCATCAATTCACTTCATAAGCGGTGCAACCATTACAAATCTAGGGCGCCCCCCTCGGGCTGCCCCCCGCGGCAACGGATGATATAGACTTTGGATTGCCTGTTAAGACCGTAGTTCTTTCGGAGCAATGTCCTTTGACCTGAAGTTGGATCAGACACGATGCGTCAGCCGTCTCATCCTGTCGGTCACGGGCTCGCGGCGCCCATTCCGACGTTGCTCTCGACACTACTCATCGGATGCTCTCCGCTTGCCGTGTCGCTGGGGCTGCGAGTCCGGCTCGACCAGGTACCAGTGACCTCCGTGTCGGTTGCTCTCGTCGACAAGCATGGCGCCCCGGTGGCGGCACTCGGACCCGGACAGTCGGCACGACTGGTAGTCGTCGCAACTGCAAGCGACGGCAAGCAGTACGCCAGTGTCGGCGCCGGTCACGGGAAAGTAGCCATGGACAATTACACGATCGCCGCGGCTGTCGTCACTGTGGATAAGCGCGACTCCGTGTCGCTGTCGCCGGACCCGCGTGCCAGTCATGGCAAAGTCGGACATCTTCACATCGTCCCGGTGGCGCATCCAAACGTCGCCGCGGATATCGACATCCCCGTGCGCTACGACATCGCGTACTCCGCAGATTTCTCGGGTGCTGACGGCCTGAACGGATCTGATGGACTCCCCGGCATCGACGGTTGGGCAGGCGCAGATGGCACTCCGCCCACGACGGATCCTACTACCGGCGCCGTCACCTCACAGGGTGTGGGGGGCAACGGCACGGGCGGGAGCAACGGTGGCGATGGCGGCAACGGTGCGGACGGCAGCCCCGGGCAAGCAGTCCACGTCTGGGTTCGGATGGAATCGGGTACCAAACCATTGCTGCAGGTCAAGCTAGATGGCGGCGGCCACCAATCCTACTATTTGATCGATCCCAACGGCGGGTCGCTCAAAATCAGCGACAACGGCGGCCGCGGAGGACGCGCAGGCCAAGGTGGCCGGGGAGGTCGTGGGGGCCGAGGAGGCAGTGGCTTCCCTCCCGGCTTCGCCGGAAGCGACGGGCAGCCGGGCCTCGATGGCCGACCCGGCTTCGGCGGTGCTGCGGGGACCATTGCGATATCGGTCGATCCGGCGGCCCAGCCGTTCTTGAGGTGCATCACCTGGTCCAATATGGGTGGCGACGGACATCTGGGACCTTTGCCGACTGTCACCGTCCAGCCGGTACCTCCTCTCTGGTGACGGGCGCTCAGATCAGCGACAGTCTTCAAAGCGGCCCCGCGCCTCGAATCCAGCGCCTGACACGAACCTTCGCACCGGGCGCTCCGTCACATTGACGCAACTGCCGGCGTGACGGCGATCACGGCAGTTATGTCGTGCCGAGCGTCTCATATTCGGCGCTCATCCCTACGGTGAGGCTGCCCCCTAGGCATCTGCAGGAAGATCCGCACATGAGAAAGAAATCGGTAATGCCAAACGAGCACGAGGCATTGCCCGGGCGCGCTACGCCACTCAGCGTTCCGCAGACCCACTTTGTCAACGGTCACCGCATCGTCCCGCCGTTCCCAGCCAATCTGCGCGAAGTGGTATTCGGCATGGGCTGCTTCTGGGGTGTGGAGCGGCTCTTCTGGCAGCTCCCCGGCGTCTACTCGACCGCAGTCGGCTATGCAGGCGGGTTCACTCCCAATCCCACCTACGAGGAAGTCTGTACCGGCGAGACCGGGCACGCCGAGGTGGTGCGGGTGATTTACGATCCCTCTAAGGTCCGGTATGAGGACCTGCTCAAGGCATTTTGGGAGTCGCATGACCCCACGCAGGGGATGCGCCAGGGAGGCGATGTCGGTACGCAGTACCGCTCGACGATATACGTGACCGACAAGGCACAACGGGACGCCGCCGAGATCTCGAGGCGTGCGTATCAGGCCCGACTCGGCGCCGCCGGGCACGGCGCCATTACCACGGAAATCCGCGACGCGCCTCAGTTCTATTACGCCGAGGAGTATCACCAGCAGTATCTGGCGAAGAATCCCGATGGGTACTGCGGATTGGGCGGTTGCGGAGTGCCCTTCGAATCCGGCCGGGTTGCGGGTGATGAGCAGCGCCGATAGAAGCATAGCGGAGCAGGAGGTGGACGCTCTGCTGCGGGAGCCCGACCGCCGGCACGTAGAGACGTTATTCCGCAATACCGTCGCGGATGCGCCGGTCGGCATCGCTTTCGCGGACCGTGAGGGCCGCTACCGATACTGCAATCAGGCCTTCTACGCCATGCTCGGCTTCGATACCGAGGAGCTGAAAGGCGAGTCGATGGAGAGCCTGACGCACGCAGCCGATCTCGAGGCCACCACGGCGGGCCTCCGGCGGCTGTGGAGCGGAGAGATTGCCCATCTGGAGGTCGAGAAGCGCTACCTGCGCAAGAGCGGCGGCGCGCTGTGGGTTCGTGCAACCACTTCGCTCGTCAGCGACGGTGGTCCGGAACCGGAATGCTCAGTCGAGTTTCTGGTCGACATCTCCGCGCACAAGCAGATGGCAGCCGCCCTGCTGCAAAACCAGACACTACTGGCGACCGTTATCGCCGAACTTCCGATTGCACTGGTTGCGTGCGATGTCAGAGGTCAGCTGACGCATCACAACCGCGCGGCAGCCGACCTGCTTGGAATCCCGGCGGAAGAATCCCTGCAAGCGATCCCACGTAACCCCTACCCCCTCACCTCCCAAGTCTATCTGGCGGATGGCACAACCCCGGCGCCGCGCGAAGATCGTCCCCTAGCGCGAGTCCTGCTCGGTGACAACGTGCGCGACGCCGAGTTCGTCATCGTCCGGCCGGACGGCTCACGCCGCACGGTATTGTCGAGCGCACAGCGGTTGGTCGGCCACGCCGGTCAGCCGCTCGGTGCTCTGGCGGTGATCGAAGACATCACCGAACGGCGGCACGCTGAACAGGAGCTCGAGCGCGTACACAAGCTGCTTGTGGTCGCATCCCGGGACGCCGGCATGGCCGAGGTGGCGACGAATGTCCTCCACAACGTCGGCAACGTACTCAACAGCGTCAATGTTTCGGCGAGCATCGTATCCGAGCGTATCAGGAAATCAAAGTGCGTCGGACTGGAACGGGTCGCTGCACTCCTGAGCGAACATGCATCCGACTTGATGACTTTCATGACGGGATCTCAAGGCAGGCAGTTGCCGGTGTACCTGCAGGAGCTCGCAGCCGATCTCATTGAGGAGCGTGATGCGGCCAGCGCCGAGCTCACGGCGTTGCGCGGCAACGTCGAGCACATCAAGGAAATCGTGGCGATGCAGCAGAGCTACGCACGCCGCGGCGGCGTGACCGAGATGGTAGACATTCGCACGCTGGTCGAGGACAGCCTGCGGATGAACGAAGGGGCGTTCAGTCGCCATGGAGTGACCCTGGTGCGCGACCTCCAGGAGGTGCCGCTGATCACCGTCGACAAGCACAAAGTGCTGCAGATCCTGGTGAACGTGATCCGCAACGCCAAGTATGCTTGCGATGAGTCCGGGAGCCCCGAGAAGCGGGTGACTGTCCGCGTGCGGGCGGTCAATGGCACATTGCTGATCGCCGTGATCGACACTGGGGTCGGCATTCCGCCGGAGAACCTTCAGCGCATTTTCAATCACGGCTTCACTACGCGCAAAGGCGGACACGGCTTCGGTTTGCACAGCTGCGCGTTGGCGGCCAAAGACCTCGGCGGTTCGCTGCAGGGGGAAAGTGCTGGACCCGGTCAGGGCGCTACCTTCACTCTGACGCTACCCCTCACGTAGCCGGAGCAGCCCCGTGGCCGATGAATCCGAGCTGCTGACCCACCGCCTGCTGATGATCGACGACAATCGGGCGATCCACGAGGACTATCGCAAGATCCTTACGGGCTGCGATGACACGCATGTCTCCGCGGCGGAAGCCGCGCTGTTCGGCGAGCCGCAGTCGACCGTGTCGCGTCCGACATTCGACGTGGACTCGGCGATGCAGGGCCGGGACGGCGTGGAAATGGCGCGCCGCGCCATCGCAGAGGCACGCCCCTACTCAGTCGCCTTCGTGGACATGCGCATGCCGCCCGGCTGGGATGGGCTGGAAACGATCGAAAACCTCTGGAAGGTCGACCCCGACATCCAAGTCGTGGTCTGCTCCGCCTATAGTGACTACGATTGGATGGAGCTCCTGGCGCGACTCGGGCATTCCGACAAGCTCATCGTCATCAAAAAGCCCTTCGAGCCGATCGAGATCCTGCAGTCTGCGAGCGCCCTGAGCCATAAGTGGGAGAACGCACGCGCGCTCAAGCGCCACGTCGAGGGCCTCGAGCGAGTCGTCACCGACCGCACGCGCGGACTCGAGGCTGCGAACCGACAGCTACGGCACCTCGCCTCGCATGACTCGCTCACCGGACTCCCCAATCGCCTGCTGCTCGAGGACCGCATCATTCAGGCCATTGCCCAGGCTGACCGGCAAGCGCACGGGTTTGCCGTGGCCGTGGTGGATCTCGACCGCTTCAAGCTCATCAACGACTCGCTCGGCCATCGCGCAGGCGATGAGCTCCTGTGCGAGGTGGCGGTGCGCCTCAAGGGAGCCATCCGTGCGGTCGATAGCATCGCGCGCCTCGGCGGCGACGAATTCGTGATCATCTTCGACGGGCCGCTAACACAAGCGGAAACGCTGGAGATGGGCAAGCGCCTGCTGAAGGTGATGGAGCAGCCCATGCGGCTCCTCGGCATCGACGTGCATGTCTCACCCAGCATCGGTATTGCGTTCTACCCGCGCGATGGGGCGACTATCGATACCCTGCTAGCGCACGCAGACGCGGCCATGTACTACGCCAAGGAGCGCGGCCGCAACGACGTTGAGTGCTACACCGAGAGCATGGGGAGCGTGACACAGGAGCGTGTGAAGCTCGAGAGCGAGCTGCACGAGGCACTGCACCGCGGGCAATTCGAGCTACATTACCAACCAAAGGTCGACACCGCGACGGACCGGATCAACAGCGCCGAAGCGCTGATCCGCTGGCGGCATCCACAGCGCGGCCTGCTGCTCCCGGGCGAGTTCATTCCGGTTGCCGCGGAGTGCGGCCTACTCGATGCCATCGGCGAGTGGGTGTTGTTTGAGGCGTGCCGTCAAGGAAAGGTCTGGCAGGAGCACGGGCCCCGCGCCGTACGCATCGCCGTCAATCTTGCGCCCTCGCAGTTCCGCCTCGTGGACTTGGTGGGTCAGATTCGCCGCGCACTCGATGCCTCGGGGCTCGACCCTACACTCCTCGAGATCGAGCTGACGGAGACCGCGGTCATGAGCGATGCCGAGGAGTCCGTGCATATCCTGGAAGCCATCAGCCGCATGGGCGTTCTGGTCTCGGTCGATGACTTCGGCACCGGCTACTCCAGCATGAGCTACCTGCGCCGCTTTCCGATCGACAAGCTCAAGATCGACCGCTGCTTCGTCGAACAGATGACCGCGCGTCGGGAAGACGCTTCCATCGTTGGCGCTATCATCTCGCTCGCCCACAGTCTGTGCCTAAAGGTGATCGCAGAGGGCGTGGAGACGCGTGAGCAGTTACACCTGCTTGCCAAGCTTGGCTGCGACCAGTACCAGGGTTTCTATTTCAGCCCCGCCCTGCTGCCCGCGAAGTTCGAGGAACTGCTGCAAGAGAATCCGGTCCTGACCGACGACGAGGCTGCGCGAACCCACAGCAAGCTCGCCGGCTTGAAGACGCCGGCTTGAAGAGCTGAAGACCACTACCCGTCAGCCCGACCTCACCCGTCCTCCGCTTGCGCCGAGCGTGGCGAGAAGCTCGTCCAGTTGTCCGAACAACTCGCCCATCCCATCCGCCGCTCCGGTGCCGGCAGCGTCGAGAGCTTCCTTGGAGGAATAGAGCTCGTGCATGACCAGCAGCGTCTTGCCGCCTTTTTCCTCGAAGGTCACCGTGGTGACGGGCCCACCCTCACCGCCCTCGTCATTGGTCCACACGAGGCGCGAGTGCGGTGTCACCTCGATGTATCTACCGAAGAATTCCATACCTTTGCCGAATACCAATCGGTACCCGCCTCCGACACGAACATCCATCTCGCAGGAAAGCAGGGATATGCCCCTCGATCTCGGTGCCCACCACCGCCTGAACAGATCGGGCTTGGTCCACGCTTCGAATACGATCTGCGCTGGAGCGTCGAAAGTTCGCATGACGATGAGCTCACGCTCGGACTTCCGCTCCACCGTCGTGCGGTTTTTCATGGGCTTGGGCTCACTCTCTTTTCTTGCGGCCATCGATTTTCTCCCGCTCTTTCAAATCCTCGATAACCCCGTCCAGCTCGTCGAAGCGTGCGGCCCAGAGCTGGCGGTACTTCTCGAGCCATGCCGTCGCCTCCGCCAGTCGTTGCGGGCCGACCCTGCAGGTCCGCACGCGGCCGACCTTCTGCGTGATGACGAGCCCGACCTGCTCCA